>SR_TP_S13solDRAFT_1000406_pt1 | contig 18466 bp, 17 predicted proteins | sample SodReaTP_S13sol_FD_11159 | JGI IMG/M metagenome (IMG submission 11159)
GGCGGGACTGGGCCCAGCCGAACACCCAGGGGATGGCCCGGATGGAACTCTTGGAGCGGTCCGCCTTGCGCCGGTGGGAGGGGCGCGAGCCGATGTTCAGCTGGCCGATCTCCTGCACCGGGGTGATCTCGTAGAAATAGTCCAGCACGCCTTCGGTGCGGTCGGTGAGATCCCGGTAGGCGTCCTCACCCAGGGCGGCCAGCTCGTCCATGATGCCGAGATAATCCCGACGGTCCATGGGCGGGTTGTCCACCAGGCTGCGGCTGGCCTTGATCAGGCCCGTGGCACCCATGCTCAGTTCGTAGACCGCCGTCTCCACGTTGGAATACTTGTAGGACAGCACTTCACCCTGCTCGGTGAACTTGATCTGTCCGTGCACGGTGCCCGGCGGCTGGGCCAGGATGGATTCGTGGGTGGGGCCGCCGCCGCGCCCGATGGTGCCGCCGCGACCGTGGAACAGGCGGCAGGCCACGTGATGGGCACCGGTGATGTGCAGGATCTTCTGCTGTGCCTCGTAGAGATTCCAGCTGGAGGCCAGGATGCCGCCGTCCTTACAGGAGTCGGAATAGCCCAGCATCACTTCCTGCAGGTTGCCCGAGGCCTTGAGCAGGCGGGCGTAGACCGGCTGGGTGAGCAGGGACTCCAGCACCTGTTCGATGTGGCGCAGGTCCTCGATGGTCTCGAACAACGGGGAGACCCGGATGTGACAGAAGGGTTCGCCCGCCTCGTTGTGTCCGGCCAGGCCCGTGAGCCGCGCCATGAAGATCACTTCCATGACGTGCGAGGCGGCGTGGGTCATGGAGATCACGTAGGTGCCGATGCCCTCGTGGCCCACTTCGTTGCGCATGCGCCCGATGACATTGAAGACCTCGACGGTCTCCCGGGCGCTGTCGGACAGGCTGTCCATGTCCAGGCGCGGCAGTTCGTCGTTCTCCGACAGGCGCGCCAGCAGGGCCAGGCGCTCAGGCTCGGCCAGGCCCTCGTAGTCGTCGTGCAGCCCGGTGAGCTTGAGGATCTCGGAGACGGTGGCGCCGTGCACCGTGGATTCCTGGCGCACGTCCAGGTGGAACAGATGAAAGCCGAAGGTCTCCACCAGGCGGATCAGGTCCGTGAGCGTGCCGCCGGCCACGTTGGCGTCGCCGTGGCTGATCAGGGAGTCCTTGATCAGGTTCAGGTCCCTGAGCAGTTCGCCGGCGCAGGCGTAGGCGGAATTGCCGGGCAGTACGGCGTTCTCACCCTTGAGCCGGCGACGCACGGTGTTCAGGGTCTCGGTGAGCCGGTAGCGCATGATGTAGAGCTTGCGTCGGTAGGGCTCGGTCTCGAAGCGGTCTGAGCTGCCCTGGAACACCGCCGAGGCGATATTGCTGTCGTCCTCCAGGCTGTCCATGAAGGCCTGGGAGGGCTGGCACATGTACAGGGAGTGGGTCAGCTCATGGCGCAGGTCGCTGACCCGGCGCAGGTACTCGGAGAGCACCTGTTCCATGGCCAGACGACAGGCCAGTTCGGTGACCATGGGCGTGACGTGGGGGTTGCCGTCCCGGTCGCCGCCGATCCAGGAGCCGAAGCGCAGGAAGCTCGGTACGCGCAGCTTCGGTTTGCCGTCCTCGCCCTCGCCGTAGGTGCGACGGATGGCCTTCTCCAGGAAGCGGTAGGTGATGGGTACCGCGTCGAACAGGCTTTCCTCGAAATAGAACAGGCCGTACTTGATCTCGTCCTGGACCTGGGGCTTTTTCACGCGCACCTCGTTGGTGCGCCACAGCACCTGGATGCGGTTCTCCAGTTCCTGGGTCAGTTCCTCGCGCTCCGAGCGTCCAAGGCGTTTGTCGTTGAGACGGTCGGCGGCCAGGAAGATGCGTCGCTGGGCCTCCATCACCGTGCGCCGGCGGGCCTCGGTGGGGTGGGCGGTGAACACCGGGATATAGGCCAGTTGATCCAGCAGGCCCTGGAGCCGGTCTGCCGGGACACCCTGCTCATGGAGTTCGCGCAGGGTGTGGTCGAAGGAGCCTACCCACAGGGGGCCGCCCTCGCTGACCTGGCGGCGGCGCTGGCGATAGAGAAAATCCTCTTCGGCGATGTTGGCGAGACTGAAATAGGTGCTGAAGGCGCGGATGATCAGCTCCAGGCTGTCGGCGTCCAGCTTGTCGATGAAGGCCATCAGCTTGGCCCGCTTGGCTTCATCGTCCTGCTTGCGCAGGGCGATGAAGCCCTTGCGCAGGGTCTCCACGGCGGCCAGTGCGCGGCGGCCTTCCAGGCGCTTGAGCACCTTGCCGAGCAGGTTGCCGAAGAGCTTCACGCGGGCGCGCAGCTCCTTGTCCTTGGGGGGCAGTGTGGCGGGCATCAACTGGTTTTCATTCATAGGGGATCACGCGGGCGCCCCGGGCCGCGACACTCGGCGGCCGCTGGCGGCATGGGAGGAGTCGGCTCGAAACGGACCGCTTGGCTTGGGTCAGCCGGGCATTATACCTGCAAACGTCCGGGCTAGCGGGGCCGGTTCTCGCGCAGCGACTGGTACAGGGCCACATAGGCCTCGGCGCTGCGTGCCCAGCTGAAGTCCTGGGCCATGCCCGTGAGCATCAGGCGCCGCCAGCCGGGGGTGTCGTGGAACAGGGCCAGGGCGCGGGCCAGGGCATCGGCCAGGGCCTCCGGGGTGGCGGCCTCGAAGCTGATTCCCGTGGCCTCGCCGGATTCCAGGTGGGCGGGGTTGGCGTCCACCACGGTATCGGCCAGGCCGCCGGTGCGGCGCACCACCGGCACGGTGCCGTAGCGCAGGCTGTACATCTGGTTCAGCCCGCAGGGTTCAAAACGCGAGGGCATGACGAAGATGTCTGCGCCGGCCTCCAGGCGGTGGGCCAGGGCCTCGCTGTAGCCGATGTGCAGGCCTATCTGGCCGGGGTAGCGCTCGGTCATGCGCAGGGCGGTCTGTTCCAGTGCCGGATCGCCGGAGCCGACGATCACCAGTTGTGCCTCGCCTGCCGCCAGCAGCGGCTCGGCGGCCTTGAGTAGCAGGTCGACGCCTTTTTGCGTCACCATGCGGCCCACATGACCCAGGAGCGGCATACCCCGCTGCTCCTTCAGCTTGAAGTGATGCTGCAGATCGACCTTGCAGCGGGCCTTGCCGGCGAGATCATCGGGCCCGTAGTTGGCTGTGATGTGACGGTCGTTGCGGGGATCCCATTCCTTGTAATCGACACCGTTGATGATGCCTGTCAGCGCCTCGGCGCGGTGATTGAGCAGCCCATCAAGACCGTTGCCCAGTTGCTGGCCGCGGATCTCCCGGGCGTAGCTGGGGCTGACGGTGGTGATGTGATCGGCGAAGCTGATGCCGCCCTTGATGAAGGACATCTGGCCGTGAAACTCCAGCCCCTGGTAGTGCCACAGCTGGGGTGGGAGTTTGAGGGCGTCGAAGGCGAGGCGCGGAAACAGGCCCTGATAGGCCAGGTTGTGAATGGTGAACACCGTGGCCGGGCGCGCCTCGTGCATGCTGAGCATCACCGGGGCGAGGCCGGTCTGCCAGTCATTGCAATGCACCACGTCCGGGCGCCAGTCGATGCCGGCCTGGTCCAGGGCCAGGCGCTCGATGAGCCGGGCGAACAGGCCGAAACGCAGGTGGTTGTCCTGCCAGTCATGACCGTCCGTGGCCCGGTAGGGATCACCGGCACGCTGAAACATGCGCGGGGCGTCCACCAGCATCAGGGGTATGCGGCTACCGGGCAGGGTGCCGGCCAGCAGGCGCACCGGGTCTTGGGGGAAGCCGGGCAGCTGGATGCTGGCCAATGGCTCCAGCTTGCCGGCTTCGGCAATGCTTTGGGGGTAGGCGGGCATCACCAGGCGCACGTCGTGGCGCAGACGCTTCAGGGCTCGGGGCAGGCTGGCGCTCACATCGGCCAGTCCCCCGGTCTTCATCAGGGGATGGATCTCACTGCTGGCGAACAAAATGCGCATGGCGGGGTGGATTCTCGCGGCGGGTGTGTGTCGCGGATCGAAGCGGCGATACGCGATGGTGTAGTCTGATGATAATGAAAGCGCAGCCAAGCTGCACATCCGCCGCTGATGTGCATGACGTAACATCGAACAGGGGTATGAGTAACAAGCCATGACCATGCAACCGAACAAGACCCGGGCCTGGCAGGCCCTGGCCTCTCACTACGATGCCCTGTGCGATGTCCACATGGCCGAACTCTTCGCCCAGGACCCGCAGCGCTTCGAGCGTTTCTCACTGGGTTTCGAGGACATCCTGCTGGATTATTCCAAGAACCGCATCTGCGCCGAGACTAAGGGCCTGCTGCTGGATCTGGCGCGGGACTGTGATGTGCAGGGATGGCGCGAGCGCATGTTCGCCGGCGAGCACATCAACCTGACGGAAGACCGGGCCGTGCTGCATGTGGCCCTGCGTAATCGCAGCAAGCGTCCGGTTGTGGTGGACGGCGAGGATGTGATGCCGGCGGTCAATGGGGTGCTCAATCGCATGGCTGAGTTCACCGAGCGGGTGCGCAGCGGTGCCTGGATGGGCTATACCGGCAAACCCATCCGCCACGTGGTGAACATCGGCATCGGCGGTTCAGACCTGGGTCCTGTGATGGTGTGCGAGGCCCTGCGTCCCTACGGTCACGAACGACTCACCATGCACTTCGTCTCCAACGTGGACGGTGCCCAGATGGCACAGACCCTGAACAGGGTGGACCCGCAGACCACGCTGTTCATCATCGCCTCCAAGACCTTCACCACCCAGGAGACCCTGACCAATGCCCACACGGCCAGGGACTGGTTCCTGGAACACGCCGGTGACGAGTCGGCCATCGCCCGACACTTCGTGGCGGTGTCCACCAACCGAGAGGGCGTGGTGAATTTCGGCATCGACCCCGAGCACATGTTCGGCTTCTGGGACTGGGTGGGCGGCCGCTATTCCCTGTGGTCGGCCATCGGCCTGCCCATCGCCCTGTATGTGGGCATGGACCGATTCGAGGAGCTGCTGGACGGCGCCCATGCCATGGACGGGCATTTTCTCAATGCACCCCTCGAGGAGAACATGCCGGTAATCCTTGCCCTGCTGGGTGTCTGGTACGTGAATTTCTTCGGTGCCGGCAGTCACGCCATCCTGCCCTATGACCAGTCCATGCTGCGCTTTCCCGCCTACTTCCAGCAGGGGGACATGGAGAGCAACGGCAAGTCCGTGGACCGCCAGGGGCGGCGCGTGGGATATCAGACCGGTCCGGTGATCTGGGGCGAGCCGGGCACCAATGGCCAGCATGCCTTCTACCAGCTCATTCACCAGGGCACCCGGCTGGTGCCCTGTGATTTCCTGGCCCCCTGCGAAAGCCATTATCCCGTGGGCGAGCACCATGCCATCCTGTTGTCCAACTTCTTCGCCCAGACCGAGGCCCTGATGCGCGGCCGGACGCTGGAAGAGGTGCGCCAGGAAATGACCGCTGCGGGCATGGACAGGGATGCCATCGAACGGGTGGCGCCACACCGGGTATTCCCGGGCAACCGCCCCAGCAATTCCATCCTGTTCCGCAAGCTCACGCCCCGCACCCTGGGCAGCCTGATCGCCCTGTACGAGCACAAGATCTTCGTCCAGGGGGTGATCTGGAACGTCAATTCCTTCGATCAGTGGGGTGTGGAGCTGGGCAAACAGCTGGCCAAGGCCATCCTGCCGGAACTGAAATCCCATGGGCCGGTATCAGGCCACGACGCCTCCACCAACGGGCTGATCAATCATTACCGCCAGGTGGTGGGCCGGGGATCCTGAGCCCCGGGCAGCGCCGTTCACTGTCCCAGCAGGCCGATCTCGTAGGCAGGCAACATGGCCTCGGCCCTGGGGCTGTGGGCGCGTCCGTAGCCCTTGGTGTCCCAGCCTGTTGTTGCGTCAGTGCCGCAGTAGGGCAGCAGTACCTGGAGGGGGGTGGGGTGCTGGGGCAGGTATTCGGTGAAGTCGTACACCCGGCCGTGGATGGCCATCCAGCAGTCCTGCTCGCTGTTGTGTTCCGCCAGGCTGGCGCGGCTGATGACCCGGGTGCCGGACTCGGCGCTCGCTCCCGGCGCGGACCTCATGGCGTCGACGGCCAGCAGGGTCAGCAGACTGGCGATGAAGGCCACCAGGGTGGTGTAGGCAATGCGTCCTGGCCAGGTCATAACAGGTTGAAGGCCTCAGAGTGGATGCGCGAGCCGGGCACGCCCCGGGCGTGCAACAGGGTCTTGAGGTGTCGGGTCAGACCCGGCGGGCCGCAGATCCAGATCTCACGTTCCGTGAAGTCGGGACACAGGGCGCGCAGCGTGGCCTCGTCCAGCAGACCCTCGCTGTCCCGTCGGTGCAGGTTCAGCTGCAGTGCCTCGGTCTCCTGGGCCAGGGACTGCAGTTCCTGCTGATAGTAGGCCTCGCTGTCGTTGTTCACCAGGTAGATCAGATGGGTTGGCGGCTGCCCCTGCCTGGCTTGGTGCAGGGCGCGCACGGCGGAGACAAAGGGCGCGATGCCGATGCCGCCGCCGATCCACAGGGCGGCCCGTGAGGCATCCCCCTGGCCCATAAAATCCCCATAGGGGCCTTCCAGCTGCACGAGACTGTCCGGACTGAGATTCTGCAGGGCGCGGGTGCCGTCGCCCAGGGCCTTGATGCCTACACGCAGCAGGGGTGCGCCGGGGGCAGAGGCGATGGTGTAGGGGTGTTCCTCACCTCGGCCCTGGGCCAGTGCCGGGTCCCGGGGGGTGAGATAGATGAACTGTCCCGGGGCATGTTGCATGGGTCGGCCCTCGGCGCGCAGGCCCAGCTCCACCATGTCCGGTCCCAGGTGTTTCACTTCGGTCACCCGGTACGTGCGCCGGGCCAGGCGGGGTGAGAGCAGCTTGCGCCAGCCATAGGCCAGGGCCGCTGCCGTGCCCAGCAGCAGCCAGGGCCAGATGCTCGCGGCCAGGGACAGGGCATGGACCACGGCCAGCAGCAGCGCCAGGGCGGAGACCAGGTGCAGGCGTTTCCAGCGAGGGTAACGGGGTTCGCCGAAGAACTTGAAGCTGGGGGCCAGGAAGACAAGCAGTGCCAGGAAGCTGCCCCAGCCCGCCCACACGGGCCAGTGGCCCAGCGGTGGGAACAGCATGTTTACGCTGACCTGAACCGACTGAACCAGGCCGCTGCCCGCCACCAGCCAGACATGGACCATCACGAGCATGAAGCCGGCCCAGCCCAGGCCATGGTGTATGGCCCAGAGGCGCGTGAGGCCGCCGAACCAGCGATCCATGCCGGGCAGGCGGATGCTCAGGATCCCCGCCAGCAGAATCAGTGTCAGGGCCAGCACCCCCGTGAGCCGGGCGAGCCAGGGAAGCAGCACGGGCAGTTCGGCTGAGGGCCGGTGCTGCAGGCCCGCTGCCAGCAGGGGCAGGAGGATCAGCAGGGCAAGAAACAGTTCGCCCAGGCGCGCGCGTTTCATCACGGGAAATCACGACCTCTGTCCATGGTGCGCTCAGTGTGCACCCGCGCCCGTGGGGCGACAATGCCCCCGCCGAAGCGGGGGGATGGATCGGTCAGGCTGGACTCAGGACGGGCTCTGCTGTGCTGGAGTGCGTCTGTGTTGTGGCTGGTGGCACCGTGCCCGTCGAGCTAGGCCGGCCAGGGGCAATAACTTATCTTGCGGACTTGGGTCCCAGCAGCAGCCAGAGGATGAAACCCAGCAGCGGCAGGATCAGGATCAGTACGACCCAGAGCACCTTGCTGCCTACACCGGCGCGGCTGGAGACCGTGCTGATGATGGCCCAGATGTTGAGGATCAGGAGGATGAGGCCCAGCAGACCGCCGACTTCGATGCCCATGGTGTGGTTCCTTGTGGTTGTGTGTGTTTGGCTGGATGCCCGTTGCTTCTGGCTATTCGTTACCGAGCATCCAGGACACCCGGTCAAGCAGAGGCGCCCTTTTGGTGTGTCTGAGTATAGCGACATGGTCCGGACTGCGTCGAAGTCCGGGGAATAAGATGCATAGACCCTGCATCTTTTTTCTTTCCGGCGATATGCCAGGGGAATCCACGAGGTGCTACCCATGAAACATCTTTCCATCCGCCTGCTGGCACTTGTGTGTTGCTGTCTCTCAGTGGCTTTGGCCCAGGCGGACACTCTGCCTGCCCCCTGGGGGATTGCGCCGTTGGTGCACCAGGACTACGAGGCCCAGAAGGTGGTCTATGACGCGGATTCCCCGACGCCGGAGAAACTGCGCAGTGTCATCGACCGGGCCAGTTTCCTGAGCCGTCTCAATGGCGCGAACCCCTTCGACACCCGGGTGGTGGTGGTGGTGCACGGCGAGGCCCTGCACGCCTTTGCCCGGCGCAATTATGGTGAGCACGAGGAGATCATGGCCCGGGCCCAGAGCCTGTCGGTGGGCGAGGTGGTGGAGTTTCGTATCTGTGCTGCCGGGGCCCGCCGGCGCGGTTACGAGCCCGAGGATTTCCACGGCTTCACCACCGTGGTGCCCATGGCCGATGCGGAGATCGTGCGTCTGCAGCACGAGGGTTTTGCCTACATGCGCTGAACCGGACGCCCGGGGGCGTCCGGCTGCAGGCCTTCGAGATCAGCGTCGGGCGCCAAACAGGACCAGGGCCAGGCCCACGGCGGCGGAGACGCCTCCCGCCACCAGGTAGCCGGTGGTGGTATCGGAGTAGCGTCCGGTGATGGTCTCGTGGGCCTGTTCGGTGAGGGTTTCGGTGGCGCCAAAACCCATCCAGAGCAGGATGGCGCCAGCCACCAGAAGGGCGATGCCAAGAATGCGTGTCCAGTGCATGGGGATCTCCTTGAGAATGGGGAACATGCCGACCATGGGCCGGTCATGGCCTGTCAGGCTAGGCCACCCGCCGGGGCACTGCAACCGGCAGTGCTAGGTTGGTGCATCCCAGTGCAGGGCCAGCCAGAGGGTATCCCGGTCGGGTGGTGTCCAGGCCACCCGGTGTGCCTCACCGGCGGGGATGAAGATCCAGTCACCGCTGGCGAGCCGTTGTTTTCGGGATGGCTCGCGGTATTCCAGTTCCGCCTCTCCCTGGATCAGCAGTACCCATTCGTCCTGATCCTGCTGTTGCCATTGACCGGGAGGATCGGCATGGCCCCGGGACAGGATGCGTTGCAGTCGCAGGCCCCGGTGCACCAGCAGGTCCTCCATGAGCTCCTGGGGCAGGTCGGCCGGGATGCCCTGGAACAGGTTGTTCATGGTTTGGCGCCGGCGGCCTCTTTTTCCAGGGTCTCGAGCAGGCGATCGGCGCCGATCTGGCCGTACAACACCCGGCCCTGGGGCGTCACAATCGCCGGGGTGCCCATGAAGCGGAACTCAAGGGCGATATCCAGCTGCCCGTCCACCGGGTTGTCACAGGCGGGGGCCTCGATGATCTCGCTGCGCTTGGCCCGGGTCATGGCGGCCTTGCGGTCATCGCTGCACCAGACCGCGTGCATCTGGTCCAGGGCGTTGTCGATGTAGGGGAAGGCCGCGTAGCGGATCTCGATATCGAATAACAGGTAATCATCCATCTGGGTGTGCAGGCGGCGACAGAAGGGACAGTTGACGTCGGTGAACACGGTGACCTGATGTTTGGCAGTGTCCGGGCTGTAGATGATCAGGTCGGATTCCGGCAGTGCCTTCACCTTCGCGGCCAGGTCCGGGTTGGCGGCCGGCAGGTCGCTGGCGCTCACACTGGCGGTGCAAAAGGCCGCAAGCAGCACAGGCAGCCAGAGGGAAGGGGTTTTGAACATGTTCAACTCCTGTGTTTGCATGGGGATGCGTTGCTGGTGATTCTGTCCCTGAAATCTGTCCTTGGTTCCCGGGATTGGCCAGGGGTTAGACCAGAGATCAGATGATAATGACGCGCGAGGGCTGCAAATACTTCCCTGCGCAATGGTGGATGCGAGAGACCCTCTACAGGGTACAGGAGAGGCTTATGAGACGCCGTCGAACCGATACCGGCCTGGTCCTGGTGGGGCTGGGTCTGCTGGGCGTGGGCGCCTACGTGCTGGTCAGTGGCGAGATCTGGGTGAGCCGCCTCACGGTGAGCGAGGGGCAGTCCCTGTCGGGCACGGCGGCCCTGGTGGTAGGCGTGATATTCGTGGCCCTGGGGCTGTACTTTCTGCGTGAATCCCGGCGCTAGCGGGGCTGCGCGTTTTCTGGCTGAGGCCGTGCCAGGATTGGGTGAGTGGCTCCGTACCTATCGCTGGCGGCTGGCCCACTCCACGGCCCGGGCGCGACCGGCCTCGATCTCTTGCGCGGACATCTGCGCCTCCAGCTGCTGGCGGATGCCGTTGCCATAGGGGTCACCCGCTGCAGCCGACAGGCTGGCCCATTTCAGGGCCTCGGCCTGATCGGCCTCAACCCCTTCGCCGTTGGCATACATGCGTCCCAGCCAGCCCTGCATCTGGGCGTGGCCCAGTTGTGCGGCCACCCGGGTGAACTCATAACCGCGCCGGGCGTCATGCTTCACGTCGCCAATACCCTCCACATAGAGCCGGGCCAGGAAATAGCTGGCCAGCAGGGGCTCCTGTTCCAGGGCCGGGCCCAGGAGCGCCTCGGCCTCCAGGGCCCGCTGCGGGTTCTTGCCGCCGTAGGCATCGGCGATCAGCACCGATGCCAGGGCGATGCGTGCCGGGGCAAAGTCTGCCTCGATACCCCGGCGGAACCAGTGCTCCGCCCGAGCGCTGTCCTGTTGCACCAGTTGGCCGCGCATGTAGGCCCAGCCGATGCTGAGGGTGTGTTGCAGCTCCCCGGCATCCACCGCCCGTTCGTACCATTCAAGGGCCCGGGCACCGTCCTGGGGCACGCCAAGCCCCTCGGCATGGAGATAGGCCAGGTGGCTCATGGCGGAGCCGGAGCCCGCCTCGGCGGAGGCGCGCAGCCACAGGGCGGCCTGTTCCAGATCAGGGGTCTCTTGATCCAGGTGGGCATGGGCCATGGCCTCCAGGGCGTCGGCGTCCTGGCCGGCGGCGGCCTGTTCGCTCCAGGGCAAGGCCTCGGCGCCCGCCAGGGATGACAGCAGGAGGAGGCCGAGCAGGATTGTCAGTGTCAGGCATTGTTTCATGGGATCGTCATCCTAGGCCGCCAATATGACGTCCGTGTGACACGGCCCGGGCTGTCAAACCCAGCCCGCCGGGGTATGCTCTTAACTTGCCACTTGCCACTTGCCACTTGCCACTTGCCACTTGCCACTCCAATGACAGATTCACCCACAACGTCCAATCCCTCCCAGGGTGCCAGACGCTTCGGCTGCCTGCAGGTGGCGGTGTTGTTGCTGGTGGTGGTCCTGGTCACGGTCCTGGTGACCGTGTGGGTGGTGCGCAGCTATTTCTTCCCGGCCCCCATGGAGCCGGTGTCCCTGAGTGTCGCGGAACAGCAGACCCTGGATGCCAAGCTGCGCCAGCTGGGCGAACCGCCGGCCCAGGCAAGCGCGCAGGCGGATCGGCCCCTGGTGGATCTGGATGCGGGGGGTGAACCCCTGGTGAACCGGGATGCCCGGGGCGAGCCCCTGGTGCCGGAACTCTACCGGGAGGATGACTCCGCCCGGGTGCTGTTCTTCAGCCAGCGGGAGCTCAATGGCCTGATCGCCCGCAACCCGGACCTGGCCGAACGCATGGCCCTGCACCTGTCCCGGGACAAGGTCTCGGCCACCTGGCTGCTGGATCTGCCCCCGGACTTCCCGCTGATGCCGGGTCAGCGTGTGCGCCTGGACGCTGGTCTGGCCCTGGCCCATCGGGACGGGCGTCTGCGGGTGGTTCTCGAGGGTGTGAGCGTCATGGGTGTGCCCCTGCCTTCGGCCTGGCTGGGCGGGCTCAAGGGCGCGGATCTGGTGGCCCTGTACAGTGCTGAGGAGGGCTTCTGGAAGGCCTTCGCCGACGGGGTGCAGGACCTGCGGGTGGAGCAGGGACAGCTTCGGGTTGAGTTGGCACCCTAGCCTGCCTCGCTCGCTGAGATAGGGGGGCTGGTGCCCTGGCCAGGGTCAATCAGGGCAAAACCCTGGTTATTGTGCGTCAATGGTGCCTTTTGTCCCGTCTGCGGCCCCATCGATCCATTTGTCGCCAATGTCCGCACGGCGCACCGTGATTTTGCCTGTGGGCGGGGATATAGTGTCGCCCATAAGAATAATCATAAAGAGTATCGGCCCCGGTGCATGGTCCATGTCCGGCACGTGGGCCGGGAGAGGAGGGTTGCATCTGTCTAGTTTCATCGAGGCCCCGGTGGCCTTGGAGGGTCCCGTGCGGGCCAGACCAGACCCTTCCTGTCCCAGATACTCTTTGCCGCCCGATGGAGTAAGTGATGGGAAAGCCTGGGCAAGAGCCAGCCCGTGAGAGTGTGCGTCCGGCACCCGCCGTGCGCCGTCGACTGTTCCTGGAGCTGTTGTCCTGGATGGTCGGTCTCGGGCTGCTCGCCGGCTTGGTGTTTCCGCCCTTCGTGGTGCTGCTGGGGGTGGCCGAATCCCTGGCCTTCAAGCCCAGTTTCTACATTGCCTGTCTGACCGCCGGCCTCGCCGTGGGCGGCATCAATTTTCTCGTGGCCTGCCGGATCGTTCGCCCCCGCCTCATGACCCTGTCCGAGGGCATGCGCCGTTTCCGGCTTGCGTTGCAGGAGGATGATGGACCGGTGTCGGCGCCGGGGCAGGGTTCCGAGCCCTTCCATGTGCCGGTGGATTCCGCCGATGAGCTGGGCAAGGCCGCCGAGTCTTTCAACCGCCTCATCGATGCCCTGGTGCGCGCCCGGCGCACCGAGGATGCGGTGCGGGATTTCTCCCAGACCCTGGCCTCCCAGCTGGACCTGGCGCCCCTGTGTCGCGAGGCCCTGAGCGTCATGCTGGCCCGCACCGGCGCGGTGGCCGGTGCACTGCTGGTCTACCAGGAAGACACCCTGGAATGCGCCGCCGCCTATGGCATGAGCAACCCCGATGGCTTGACCCGGCGTGTGGATGTACTCCAGGCCCTGGGGGATCTCAAGGCCCGGCAGGTGGAATCCCCGGCCGATGTGATGCTCACCGGCGGCCCTGAGGTCTATCCCCGGGAGTTGCTGCTGTTGCCCGTGGAGGCCAAGGGGGAGCCCCTGGGCATCCTGGTGCTGGCCTCCCTGACCCCGTTCACGCCTGAGATCTTCCGCTTGCTGGATTTCTTCCGTCAGAGCCTCAAGCTGGCCCTGCAGAATGCCCTGAGCCACGAGCGCCTGGGACGCATCGCCGCCCTGGATTCCCTCACCGGTTGCTATAACCGGCGCATGGGCATGGAGCGTCTGGGCGAGGAGTTTGCCCGGGCCCGGCGCAGTGAAGAATCCCTGGGGCTGCTGATGTTCGACATTGATCATTTCAAGCCGGTCAATGACACCTGGGGGCACTTGGCCGGTGACCGCATCCTGGTGCAGACCGCCCGGGCGGTGCAGCGGGTGTTGCGCGAGGAAGACGTTCTGGTGCGCTACGGTGGCGAGGAGTTCCTGGTGCTCTTGCCCCAGGCGCAGCTGCCGGAGGCCCGGGTGGTGGCCGAGCGGGTGCGCAAGGCCGTGTCTTCCATGGAGATCGCCGGCGAGGGGCCCGAGGGCATCACCGTGAGCATTGGCGTGGGTGCCACCGCCAGCTCCGGGGTCAGCGAACCCGATGAGCTGCTGCAGCTGGTGGACGAGGCCCTCTACAAGGCCAAGTCGGGTGGTCGCAACCGGGTCATGGCCGTTGCCGAGGAGAACGTCACCCCATGATATGGTTGCAGTCCAGAACGCCTTGCCTGTCCAGCCCCACCCTTCTGGGTACGGTCCTTTTGCTGCTGTGTCTTGCCTCATCCCCGGCGCTTGCACAGGCGCAGCTGACCATCCTGAACTGGCCCGACTACACGGACAGCGAGGTGCTGGAGGCCTTCGAGCGGGAGCACCAGGTGCGTCTCAACCTGGTGTATTTCGCCACCGATGACGACCGGGATGCCCTGCTGGCCCAGGCCCAGGGGCAGGGCTATGACGTGGCGCTGATCAACGGCTCCGGCCTGGCCAGCTATGCCCGTCGCGGCTGGCTGGAACCCCTGGACACCGGGGCGCTCACCCAGCTCGGCCATGTGGTGCCGCGCTGGCGCAGCGCCTACGAGGCCAGCGAGACCCACGGGGTCCCTTACCTGTGGGGCACCCTGGGTATTGCCTATCGTCGCGACCTGGTGCCGGATCCGCCCCTGCGCTGGATGGATCTTTTTGAACCGGGGGAGGCCTTGCACGGACTGATCGTCATGGTTGACACCGCCCGGGTGGTGGTAGCCATGGGGCTCAAGGCCCTGGGCCATTCCGCCAACAGCATCGAGCTTGAGGCCCTGGCCGCCGTCGAGGCCCTGATGATGGCCCAGCGCCCCATGGTCAAGGCCTATGGATACGTGGATATCACCGAGGATTCCGCCCTGATCACCGGCGAGGTGGCCGCGGCCATGATGTACAGCGGCGACGCCCTGGCCCTGGCCGAGCAGCATGAAGACGTGGTCTTTGTCGTGCCCGAGGAGGGTGGAGAACTGTGGGCCGATTACTGGACCGTGATGAGCAGTTCACCTAACAAGGACCTGGCCTGGGCCTTCATCGACTTCATGACCCGCCCCGAGAATGCCGCACGCAGTTCCCTGAGCCTGAACTACCCGAGTCCCAACCTGGGCGCCGAGGCCTTGCTGCCCCGGGAGTTTCTTGAGCATCCTGCCATCTATCCCCAGGGGGCGACCCTGGAGCGATCCGAGGTGCTGGCCCCGCTACCACCGCGCATCACGCGCCGCATCACCGAAATCCACCAGCGGGTTCTGCGCGAACCCGCCTCCTACTGATGCCCTTCACGGGTACGACGGGCCGCCGCCAGTCCGAACGTCAGGGCCTGGCGCTGCAGAGCCGCTTGACCCTGTGGCTGCTGCCCATGATCGTGGCCCCCCTGCTGCTGCTGGGCTGGCTGGCCTACAGCCAGATGCATCAGCAGCTGGAGCAGCAGCACCTGGCGCGCATGGACACGTTGCTGGAGCAGCTGGACCTGCACATGCAGTCCAAGGTTCAGACCGCGGAGGCCAATGCCCGGTTGATGATGGCCAACGCCCTGTTTCAGAACTACATGCGCGCGCAGGATGAGCACGAGCGCTACGAGCTGCTCTACGGTCCCCTGCTGCAGCTGCTGGAGAGCTATCAGCAGGCCTATCCGGATCTGCGCGAGATACGCCTCGCCCTGCCCGATGGCAGCGAGGATGTGCGTTGGGAGCGCAACGGGGGGTTCCTGGGTCAGGGTCTGCCCACCGAACAGTTGCTGGAGTTCCCCGAGGCCGGCGCGCGTCTGGTCATGGACTCTGCCCGGAGTGAAAGTTTGTTGCTGGTGACACAGCCGGTGATGTTGAGGGATGTGCGCGCAGACCCTGTGGCCACCCCCTTGCGGCATTACGGCTATCTGTTGCTGCTGGTGGATCTGGATCTGGTGCGGCGCCAGATGAGCGCGTATCGGGACGCCGGACAGGGCAACCTCCTGGCGGTGGATCTGGCGGGCACCCCCCTGTTGTGGCCCGGCGAGGCAGGCGGTCAGCGTGAGGCGCTTGCGCCGCATCTGCCGGAGGTCCTGCCCCAGGCCCTGACCCTCTTACAGTCGGGGATTCACGCGCCGTCCCTGATCCAGGGTGGAGACTATTATCGGCTGCGTGTCCTGCATCCGGATCACCTCTGGGTGGCGTACCTGTCCGGTAATGTGCTCCTGGATACGGCCCACCGACTGGCCTGGACGGTGGCGCTGCTGGTGCTTGGGGCCACCATGGGCACCTTCCTGATGATCCTGCTGGCCCTGCGCGCCCTGGTGCTGCGTCCCCTGGGGGCCCTGAGGCAGGCGGCGGTCAGGGTGGGACAGGGGCACTGGAATTTTCCGGTCAACTACGGCCGCAACGATGAGATCGGCGGTCTCGTGCGGGCCTTCGAGACCATGGTGGACCAGCTTCGGGAAGGTCATGAACGCATCCACTTCATGGCCTACCACGATGAACTCACGGGCCTGCCCAACCGCAAGCTGTTCAACGATCACCTGCGCCGCGCCATGGACCTGGCCCGGCGGCGGGGAGAAGGTCTGGCGGTGCTGTTCCTGGACATGGACCGGTTCAAGGAGATCAACGACAAGCACGGACATGACGTGGGTGACCGGGTGCTCAGGCATTTCGCCGGCCTGGTTGCTGCCAGTGTGCGGGACGAGGATTGCGTGGCCAGAATCGTGGAGTCCGACGCCGGGGAGGGTGAACTGGTTGCGCGCCTGGGTGGTGATGAATTCATCGTCCTGCTGCGCGAGGTCCATCGACCCGAGGATGTCCTGCGGGTGACCGATCGCATCCTCGGGACCCTCAAGACGCCGTTTCTTCATGCAGACATCAGCCTGCGGCTGCACACCAGCATCGGTGTGGCCCTGTTCCCCGGGGATGGCACGGATGCCGAGGCCCTGTTGCAGCGGGCAGACCACGCCATGTACCGGGCCAAGCAGGCGGGCAGCGATGGGGTGTGTTTCTATGGTGATACGGCGAAGGAGGCGGGCCGTGAGCTGCTTGACCTGCAATAACGGGGGGCTCGTCACTCGGTTGTGATCACCCGTCAGGTGATTGACCGGGTGATGCATGGGCCCCTACGGGAAACGCCTGCCGGTCGTCGGCTATTGGCGTCTTTGGCGTGCCAGCGCCTCCAGATCCCGGGCCGTGAGATTGCCCAGGTGTGCAAAGCCCCCCGTGGCCACGGGCCGGAACACGGCCATGTCTCCTTCCTCGATGCGCACCCCGGCGGCCTGCCGCAGATTCAGATTGTGACCCACCAGCACGGTGTTGCGTTGCGGTTCCATCGGCGGGGTAGAGAGCATTCGGCGCAGGGCCTCGATGAGTTCCGGCTTGCGCGCCGCCGGGGCCGGCGGCCAGTTGAACAGGTCTTCCTCGATGCGATAGCGCCCGAAGGCCAGCTGTGCGCTGTCCACGTTGCGGCAGAAGGGGCTGGTGATGATCTCGCCCAGGGGCACATCCAGCGCCGCCAGGGCCTCGCCCACGGTGTGGGCCTGTGCCTTGCCGGCCTCCGAGAGCACTCGCTGGACCTCGCAACGTCCCATGTCAGAGAGATCCTGGTCCCTGCGGCTGCGATCGGTGATGGCGTGACGCCAGTAGATCACCAGGCCACCGGCGCGTAGCTGCTCCAGCAGCGCGGCGTTGGCATCGGCTCCGCTGACAGGGCCCATCCCCAGCCAGGGGGTGAGTAGGGCGGCGAGCAGGAGGCTGCGGCGGCGTGGGTTCATGGTCCTGTACCGGTTTGCGCAGGTCAGCGCAGGGGTTCGGCCTGCACGCCCAGGGCCAGCGCGGTGCCGCTCACCTGAACCCGAAGCCGTGAGGTGCCCGCCTCGACGGCGGGGGCGGATTCGATGCTGGCGTCCATGGCCCGTGCCATGAGCGGACGTACCGGTGGGCCGTTGAGTTCATCCTGAAGATGCAGCTCACCGGGGCGCCAGTGACTGGCCTGCATGGCCCGGGCGGCATCGGCCGCCTTTTCCCGCCAGCCCTGGATGGCTGCCTCGGTGAGTTCGGCACGGATCGCTTCCCGGGTCTCCTCGGAGACCGCAAAACCCATCTGGATCACCCGCAGTTCCCCCTCCTGAAGCCGGCCCACCAGGGTGGTGGCGGATTCAAGGTCGGTGCTTTCCAGTTCCAGGGTCTGGGTGATGCGCCAGCCGGTCTGGCGGGTTTCATTGTCCCGGCGTTCATACACCGGCTGGGTGGTGTAGGCAGGGGTGCGCAGTTTCACGCCGGGGTATTCACCACCGGTCTGCAGGGCCCGGTCCATGATGACGCGCACCTCCCGGGCCAGGCGGGCGGTGTCCTGGCCACTGCGTTCCACCTGGAGCGTGACCTGCATAAGGTCGTTGTCCACCTCCTGTTCACTGAAGGCGGACAGGTGCAGGCGCACGGCGTCGTCGTCATCGGCGAGGGCAGTCAGGGGTAGCAGGGACAGACAGAGGATGAGGCTGGTGAGCAGGGGATGAGGACGCATGAGGGGCTCCGGGGGAGGGGTGTGCCTTGTACTTGGTGCTTTGTACCTCGTACTTGGTTCCCGTCACAAAGCCCCTCATAAAGCATAGGGCGGGCCGTGCCCGCCGTCACGCCTCACTTCTCCGCGTCCAGATCGAAGTGGTGGTTCTGGGGCGGGGTGCGGGGGTCCTCGATCACCGTGGCGTCCAGCAGGCCCTTGTCCAGCATGTAGCCGGTGACCGCGTCGCTCACGCCATTGATCATGAACTGGATGGCCAGCACCGCCAGGATCAGGCCGAAGATCTTGGTGAGGATCTGTTTGCCGGTCTCGCCCAGGAAACGCACGATGTACCGGGAATGGATCATGGCGAAGTAGCAGGACACGGTGGTGGCCAGCACCGCCAGGTAGACAAGGCCGGTGTGATACACCGTGGGCGCCTCGCTGGTGAGGATCATCACCGTGGCGATGGAGCCCGGGCCGCTGATGAAGGGGATGGCCAGGGGGATCACCGAGATGTCGTCGGTG
>SR_TP_S13solDRAFT_1000407_pt1 | contig 18420 bp, 17 predicted proteins | sample SodReaTP_S13sol_FD_11159 | JGI IMG/M metagenome (IMG submission 11159)
CTTCGAGATACGCTTCCCCTGGCGCTTCGCCGCGATGATGGGGCTGTTGCGCCTGCTGCCCAATGGTCTTTATCTGCGCCTGGCACGACGCATGGTGGAGCGCTCATGAGCGCCGTGGACCTGAACGAGGCGCTGCGGACCTATGGGGCCTTTTTCCAGGAGCTCAGCCCCGATTCCCTGGACCGGCTGAACGGCCTGTTTGCCCCCGGGGCCCGTTTTCGCGACCCCTTCAACGACGTGACCGGGGTACCCGCCATCCGTGCCGTGTTCGAACACATGTACCGGGTCTGCCCGGCGCCACGTTTCGAGGTGCTGGAGTCGGCGTTGACGGGACATACCGCCTTCCTGCGCTGGCGCTTCATCGATGGCCCTGTGGAGGGCCGCTCACTGGCCCTGGATGTGGACGGCATGAGCCGGGTGGTGTTCAACGCCGAGGGCAGGGTGGTGGAGCACGTGGATTACTGGGATCCCTCGGCCCAGCTCTATGAACGCATCCCGCTGCTGGGGGCCGTGTTGCGGGCCTTGCGTAGGCGCCTGTCCGCTCACTGAGCCGAATCCGCCGGAACAAGTACCCTGCGCGCTGCGTCTGTTTAATGTAAGAACCCAAGAGGGGCCCGGCCAGTCGCTCATAGGGCGGCCCGTGGTCGCCTGCTGACCCCGACCCTGCGGCTGACGGCGGGCGCGGCCCCGGCGGTCACGGCCCGCCCTATGCCTTTCCTGGAAGACGACGATGCGAGAGGGGGCGTGAAACCACAATCAGCCCTGATCCCTGGTGCACACTTAGGGCTGGCCGTGCTTGAAGTATCCGGTCGTCTGCTGCGTCAGTTTACTGATCGAATAAAAATCACAGGCGCGAGCCACGTCCTCGCACCTTCACAAGACCACCGAGGAGTACCCATGAATCCCCTTCGACTGCCGCGTCTTGCCCTTGGGACCCTGCTGTCTCTGGCCCTGGTCTCCCTGTCGGTCCAGGCCGACACCCTGGGCATGGAGAACCGCATGGCCGACAGCCCCTCACCCTACCTGCGTCTGCACCAGGACGACCCGGTGCGCTGGCAGGCCTGGGAGGATGACACCCTGGCACTGGCCCGGGACAGCGACCGCCTGCTGTTCGTCTCCGTGGGTTATTTCTCCTGTCACTGGTGTCACGTCATGCAGCGGGAGAGTTTCAAGAACGAAGAGATCGCGGCGCAGATGAACGCCGGTTTTGTGCCCGTGAAGGTGGACCGGGAGCTGGATGCCGCCCTGGATGGTCGCCTGATGAACTTCATCCAGGTGACGCGGGGGTTTGGTGGCTGGCCGCTGAACGTGGTGCTCACCCCGGAGGGCTACCCCCTGGTGGGTATCGTCTACATGCCCCCCGATGAGTTCAGTGGTTTCCTGGAACGGGTCCATGGGCACTGGCGCGCCGAGGCAGACAACCTGCGGGAGGTCACCCGCCAGGCGGCCATGGAACTGGCGGCCCTGGAGCAGTCCCGCCAGGCACCCATCGAGGGGGCCAACGTGGACGAGGTGCTGGACCGCCTGCTCAACGGTGCCCGCGATCTGGCCGACATGATGAGCGGCGGCTTTGGCAACCAGAGCAAGTTTCCCCAGGCGGCACAGCTGATGGCCCTGCTGGAGGCCCGCGGGCTTCGGGATGAGCCCTGGCTGGACGAGTTCCTGATCGTGACACTGGACGCCATGGCCAGCCAGGGGTTGCGGGATCACCTGGGTGGAGGCTTCTACCGCTATACCGAGGACCCGGGTTGGCAGGTGCCCCATTTCGAGAAGATGCTCTACGACAACGCCCTGCTGGCCCAGGTCTACCTGCGTGCCGCCGATGCCTACAACCGGGCTGACTACCGGGAGGTGGCCCTGGATACCCTGCGATTCACCCTCAAGGGCATGGCCACCGGGCGGGGGGATTTCGTCGCCAGTCTCTCCGCCGTGGACGATCAGGACGTGGAGGGTGGTTATTACCTATGGTCCAGGGAGGAGGTGCGTGGACTGATCGGTGATGAGGCCTGGGCCGTGGTGGAACCCGCCTGGGGCTTTGACACCACCCCGATCCTGGAACACGGCCATCTGCCCATCCAGGCCCGCACAGCGGCGCAGGTGGCCCAGCGCCTGGAGATGGACGAGGCCCGGGTGAGCGAACTGCTGGACCAGGCCACCCAGGCGCTGCTGGCGGCCCGCGCCTCCCGTGTCCTGCCCGTGGATGACAAGGTGGTGGTGGCCTGGAACGGACTCCTGCTTTCTGCCCTGGCCGAGGCCGCCCCCCATGACCGGCAGCTTGCCGGGGCTGCCGCCGCCCTGCAGCGCCGCATTCTTGCAGTCATGTGGCGCGACAACGACCTGCCCCGGGCCCTGGATGCCGCAGGCAGCCCCGTGGGCGAGGGGGAGCTGGAAGACTATGCCTTCGTGGCCCGGGGTCTGGCGGACTGGGCTGAATTCAGCGGCAGGCGAGAGGCCTGGACCCAGGCGGCCCGGGTGGCCGACCGGGCCTGGCAGCTGTTTCACAACGAAAACGGCTGGCGCCCCAGTCGTCAGCCGGTGCTGCCCGGTTCTCCCCGCCTGACCCACCTGGAAGACACGCCGTTGCCCTCCACCAGCGCCAGCCTGCAGCACACCACGGCCCGTATCCTGGCCCAGACGGATCACGAGGGCCTGAAGGCCCGCTCGGAACAGGCCCAGCGCCGCCTGACCCGCAACCTGGTGGAGACCCCCTTCGTCCATGCCACGCAGGTCCTCTATCTGCATGGCCTCGGGGACTGAAGCCCCGGCCGATTCTGCATCTGGCCCATGTCCAGGCCCTGCCGGGAGTCATCCCGGCAGGGCCTTTTTGTTCCAGCACCCCGGCGCCTTAACCCAGAAAAAGGCTCATGTATATCAGACGGATGACTTTGTTGACATGCCTGTGACAAGGGGCCTATAAGAATAGGCGGTCGGTTTTCATGGATGAACGGTCGATCCAGAGGAGAGGCCCGGGCAAACCGGGCAATAAATCTATAAGAACTCACTCATCAAAAGAGGACGTCCAAAATGATAAAAACCATCAAGTCCAGGGTGATTGGCCTGCTGATCCCTGCCGCAGGTCTGCTGCTCGCCGCGCCGGTCCAGGCACAGGAACCGCCCTGTCCCTTCGACGAGAGCCGTTCAGGCCTGTGCGGCCACTACCACTCCCAGATCAGCCCCTCAGAGGCCTTCGTCAACGCCGTGGTCAAGCGGGGCAAGTGGTCCAATCCTTCGGAGGGCGCGGTGATTCTGGACGTGCGCAGCACCACCGAGTACGAGATGGGCCACCCGGAAGGGGCTTACAACGTGCCGTATCCCTACATCTACAGGCAGTGTAACGGCCTGCAGCCGGATGGCGCCTGTGTCAGGACCGTGGCCGGTACCCAGATCAACCAGGACGATGACGCCTTCGTCAACTACGTCCAGCGCCTGATCAAGGACAAGGACACCCCGATCTACGTGCTGTGCCGCACCGGCGTACGCAGTGTGGGCGCCTCCAACCTGCTCACCGACGCGGGCTACACCGAGGTGCGCAACATCTGGGAAGGCTTCGTGGGCATTCACCTGACGGCACCCAAGGACCTGGGTGATGGCACCATTGCCGACGTGGTGGTGGACCTCAACCATGACGGTGTTATCGACGACCGTGACAAGAACGGCTGGCGCTATCACTACGCCCTCCCGTACGACACCCGTCTGCTGCCCCAGCGGATCTACCGGGACATGCCGCATCTCTACGGCGCCAACTGATCTGAAGCCGCGTTAAAAAAGAACCCCGCCGATGGCGGGGTTCTTTTTTGGAGCTCAGGCATCTGCTCTGGGCCTAGAAGGCGTCCAGGGTCTCCTGGACGATCTCCTCCAGCAGCTCCTCAACTGCCGCCAGGGATTCCTTGGAGGCATCGTCACCCACGGGGATAGGGCGACGGTAGGAGACATATACGGTGCCCGGTTCGTCAGCGGTGACGTAGACCGCCACGATGTAGGGGCAGAACACGATGTTGTGGATATCCGCATCCATCATGTTGCGGGAGATGACGGCACTGCAGAATTCCAGGGCCTCGCCTTCCTCGTAGAGGGGTTTGCCACCCACGTCCGCGGCGGTGCGCTTGAGCATGTTACCGATGTAGGCCACGTTGTTGATGACGATACCCCGGTTGGTGATGGCCATCTCCAGGGCCTCGCGGTAGGTCTCGAACTTGCCCTCGGTGCTGTAGACGCGCATGTGCTCGGTTTCGATCACGGGCTCGAAGGCCGCCATGGACTGCTGGGAAAAGATCAGCAGTGAGGCGAGCAGGGCGATGAGCAGGTGGGGTTTCATGGGGTGATCTCCGTCGTGTTGGTTTTTATCCAGTGTATGAGACATTGGAACGCGTAGCCGCCCGGGGGTTCCGGGCAGATGATGGATCTATTGTAACCGTTCCCGGTGCGGGGTCAGTCGGGGAAGTAATGGCCGGTGTGCAGCAGGCGCGGCGCCCAGTAGGGATTGTCCAGGGACTCGATACTGACGTGGCCGCCGGAGGAGGGGGCATGGACGAAGCGGCCGTCGCCCAGGTAGATGCTTACATGGGAGGGCTTGTCGTCGTTGATGCGAAAGAACAGCAGGTCGCCGGGGCGCAGGTCGTGGCGGGCTACCCGGCGGGCAGCGGCGGCCTGGGAGCTGGCCTGGCGTGGCACCTGGATGCGTGCGGACTGATGGGCGTATTGCACCAGGCCACTGCAGTCAAAGCCCCGGGGGCTGTCACCGCCGTAGCGGTAGGGTGTGCCCAGCTGGGAGAGGGCCGTGGATACCACCCGCTTGCGATCGGGATGCAGCTCCTTGTCCATGACCGAAACCGATGACGGGGCGTCCCGGCTCACGGAGGGCGGCGCTGACGAGGCGCAGGCACCCAGCAGTCCCGTCAGCAGGAGCAGTGTCGTCCAGCGCATCGCCGAGGGCATGCGGATCGGGTCTGGCGTCAGCATGTCAGAAGGGGTCCACCTGTCGGTACCCGGAAGGCACCCGGAAGATCTCCACCGGGAGGGTTTCAATGGAGCTGGATTCCAGGGTCACCACGGTGTTGTCCTGGAGGTTGCGCACCTGCACCGGAACGCCGTCCACCACCGGCAGCATCTCGGCGCCGATCTCGGCAGCAGCAGGCCCGCCCATGGACAGGGCGATGTCGGAGAGTCGCTGCATGAACTCGAACAGGTTCTTCAGGGTGCTGTAGTCCTCGTCGCTCATGTCCATCACGCCGGGGCTGGCCACGCACATTTCATTGGTGCGCTCGCCATCCAGCAGTACGTCCAGGCGTTCGCAGCTAATACCGCTGATCTCGCGGCGTTCGCCGGTCTTGCGGGTCTCGATCGCGGAAGAGTCGCGTACCGCTGGTTCATCGCCGGAAAGCATGGCCGGGTCGATGCCCATCTGGGCCATCTGCTGTTCCATCATCTGGCGTTGTTCCGGCGGCATCTGGGCCATCTGCTGGCGCATCTGCTGCAGGAATTCCTGCTGCATGGCGCGCATCTCGCCCGCCTGGGCCTTGAGCCTCTCCTCGGTCAGTTCGCTGTAGCTGCGCTCCTGGTCCATCACCATGGTCAGGGTGCGCCGTTTGCTGTCGTACAGGCTGTAGATGACTGCACCATCCTCCAGGCGCTCTTCCAGGCGCACGATCTCGTCCTTGATCATGACGCGACTGCCGGCGTTGCCGTTGCCGTCACTGTATTGCAGGGTGATGTCGGCCAGCAGGGCAGGGGATGCACCGGCCAGTGCCAGGGCAAACAGGGCGGCGGGGAGGTGGCGGGAAAAGGGCATTCAAAAACCTCGAAGTGAGAAGATCCTGGGTGAATCATAGCCCAGGGCCCTGCTGCCCGGCCAACCGGCAGTCTGGTGATGATGCCGCTGGTCAGAGCGGCGAGAAGGGTTTTACGCGCTCGCGGATCTCGGCCCGGCGGATCTTGATGAAGCCCTCCAGGGACAGGCGCCCCTGCTCGATGTCGGACAGTCGCGGGTCGGCGGTATCCGAAAACCCGATACGCCTGCCGGCCTCGTTGCTTTGCCTGAGCCACTGTTCGATGCCGGTGTCGTAATCCTGCATCTGGAAGTGTTGCCGGACCCAGTCGATGCGGGTCGTGACGTTGCGCAGTCCGGCCTCGATCCTTTCCTTGTCCTGCTCAAGCTCCCCGATCGCCTCCTTGAGCTGATCCCGGATCTGCGCGCTGGTCTCAGCGTTGTTCATGGCACCCAGGTTGCGGTGAAGTTCGTTGCCGATGCGATGTTCGTTGAGCTGTCGGCGCAGATCATCGTTGATCATGAAGCCCCGGATGAAGCCCTGGGTGAGCCAGCTGCGCAGCACGAACATGGTGGGCCAGACGATGTAGGTGATCGCGCCCACGGCGAGCGCCTTGAGAAGAAAATCCCAGGAAAGGGACAGGGTGGTGGTGTCAGACATGGCCGGCTCCTCGCCGAGGGCCCGGCGAGGGCCGGACCGGGTAAGCCATGCCTTATAGACCGTCCTGCAGGAGCTGCAAGCCGGTGCCTGGCATTGCGCTCAGGCGTCCGGCTTTTTGCGCAGGGCATCGATGTTGATGGGCACCACCGAGTCGCTCTTCCTGGGTTCATCGATGAAGCGGGGACGCATACTCATTTCCTCGCCCAGGGCCTCGGCCAGTTCCTGCTGGCGGGCAACGATCAGGCCCAGGCAGTCACGGATGCCCTGGATGGTTCTGTCCGTGAGCGGATGTTTCATGCCCGGCGGGGTGTTGGTGTCCCGGGCCACGTCGGTGAGCACGGTCTGCATGATGCGCAGGATCTGCTGTTCCTTGGTGAGTTCGGCGTCGCTGGATTCGTGGTCGGTCATGGACTGGGTCCCGGGCTGTCGATATTGCGGGCCAGTATGAACCCATCCGGGCGTCAGTTTGATACCCGAAATGGGGTAGTTGTCCGCAAGTACATGAATCAGAGCGCGAAGATTCCATGGGATTTATACTGTTTGGGCAAACACAGGGAGACGAGGCGGGATGCAGGACCACGACGGCGAGGCCGGTTGGCTGATACAGGGACTCACCCGGGCCTATCATCGATTGCTGCTGGTGATCTTCGCCCTGATGCCGCTGCTTGCCATTGCCTATCTGCAGGGGTTCCAGGACCCGCAGTTGCGTTTCGAGCACCACGGCTTCCATGAGCTGGCCATCGGCGTCGCCATCGCCCTGAGCGCATTCGCCACCTACGTCACCTGGCGATGCTATCGGGCCTCCGGGGAGGTGTTCCTGCGCTGGCTGACCCTGGGTTTCCTGGGATTCACCCTGATCTATCTGCCTCACGGGCTGCTTACACGCCATGTGCACGAGGGGCTTGCCCTGTTCCTGATCTTCGGCCCGGCATCCCGCCTGGTCATGGCGGCGTGCTTTTTTATCGCGCTGCTGCGTTACGGCGCGCTGCCTGACGCGCAGCCCGTGCGTGATCGGGCGCGATTCTGGCTGGTGGGGGTTTTGCTGTTTCTGTTCATCACCGTGGTGGCCGGCGCGATCGGCCAGCTCCCCTGGCAGCAGGCCCGCCCTGTGTTGCTGGGGCTGGAAGTGGGGGCCATGGGCCTGTCCCTGGCGGGCATCCTGCTCATGGCCCTGAGACGCATCCGCTCGCCGCTGATGACCGTGTACATGATTTCCCTGGCGTTCTTTGCCCAGTCCTCCCTGTCGTTTCTGCTCGCAAGCCCCTGGAATCACCAGTGGTGGCTGGGCCATGGCATCTTTGCCGCCGGCTTCTTCCTGCTGAGCTACGGGATCGTTCAGGCCTTTCGCACCACCCGCTCGTTCTCCACGGTCTACAGCCAGGTGGACATGATGGCCCAGCTCCGTGAGCAGCAGGCCTGGACCCAGGAGGCCCTGCTCCAGGTCCAGGAGGCCAACCGCAAGCTCTCCGAGCAGGCGTCAACGGACGCCCTTACCGGTGTGGCCAACCGGCGCCAGTTGCTGGAGCGCTCAGATATGGAAGTACCCCGCGCCGTGCGCAACGGGGTGCCCCTGTCCCTGCTGTGCCTGGACCTGGATCACTTCAAGGACATCAACGATGCGTACGGTCACCAGGCCGGAGACGAGGTCCTCAAACACGTGGCCACGCAGATTCAGGAGACCCTGAGACCCACGGACCTGTTGGCCCGGGTGGGTGGCGAGGAGTTTCACATCCTACTGCCCGACACGGACCTGGCGGGCGCCGGCGAGGCGGCGGAGCGCATCCGCGCGGGTATCGAGGCCCTGGAGATCCCGGCCCTGGGAGTGATCCTGCGCGTGACGGCCAGTGTCGGCTGTGCGCAGTTGGGGCCGGATGGCGCCGACATGAAGTCGCTGACGCACACGGCCGACGAGCGGCTTTATCAGGCGAAGGCGCTGGGCAGGAACCGGGTGGTGATGGCATAGCCAGGCGCAGGCTGGAGAGCGAAGCACGGTCAGCACATGCGTCTGTGTCTTTTTGGGCGATAAGGCTTGTAGGAGGCCCGACCCCGGGCCGAACGCCGGTTCTGTGGCAGGCAACGGCGGTTCGCGGCGAAGTCGCCGCTCCTACACTATTCAAAACCCCTTAGCCGATGAGCTTGCCGATCTCCTCAACCGGTACGTCCTTCTGGGTATCGATCACCACCACCGATTCATCCGCGCCCAGGGCCTCTGCACTGGCCAGCTGATGCTCCAGGACCTCGATCCCTGCATCGGAGGCATCCCGGTCCGCCGCCTGCCGGGCACGGATGCGTTCACGCAACACGGACTCCGGCGCCCGGTAGTCGAGTACATAAAAGGGCGTGCCCGACTGCCTCGCCAGCGCCGCAAATCGATCCCGCTGCACACGCTTGAGGAAGGTGGCGTCCACGATGACGGAAAACCCCGCGCCGATGATCCGGGCAGCCAGCTCGGACAGGTGTGCGTAGGTGCGTTCACTCATATCCCCTGAGTAAATCCCGCTGCCCACATCACCTAGGTCACGCTCACGACTGTCCATGCCCGCCAGGCGCTTGCGCTCCACGTCTGAGCGGATGCGAATGATGCCGAGCCGTTCCACCAGTGGCTGGCTGGCGGTGGTCTTGCCGGAACCGGAGAAGCCGTGGTTGATGAACAGCGCCGGTCGGGTGGTGGGGGTCAGGCGATCGGCCAGGTCCAGGTAGCCATGACAGCGGTCCTCGGCCTCGCGGCGTTCGGTCTCGCTGATGCCTTCCTGCCCCAGGCGGATGCCGGTGACCTTGGCGCGCACCATGGCCCGGTAGACCTGGTAGAAGTGCAGCAGCGCCAGGCCTTCGTAGTCCCCGCTCTGTTCCAGCCAGGCGTTGAGAAAACGATGGGCATGGGCGCCTGCGCCCCGGTCCATGAGGTCCATGGTGACGAAGGCCACTTCGCTGATGATGTCGATCCAGCGCAGGTCCTCGCTGAACTCGATACCGTCGAAGATGAGCATTTGCCCGTCGATGTGGGCCATGTTCCCCAGGTGCATGTCGCCGTGACACTCGCGTACGAAGCCCTGGCGGTGACGTTCATGCAGTGTCCCGGACAGTGCCTGGTAGCGGTCGCGGGTCCAGCCCTCCAGACGATCCAGTTGTTCGACCCGATCGGCTGCACTGAGTAGTCGGCGCAACTGCTGGAAATTCTCCGCCATGGGCGCGAACACCGCCTCGGGTGTGCCGTGTGCGTCATCGGGCGCGGCACCGGGCAGGGCTCCATGGAACTCCGCCACCCGGGCAGCCAACTCGTCCATCCACTCAAGGGGCAGGGCGTCCCGGGCGAGCAGGGCGTCCAGTTGCCGGTCACGGTCGAAGCGGACCATGCGCACGGCATACTCGAAGGCTTCACCCCCGCCATCGAACTCGGGGGCGTCCGGGGTGCCGGAGAAGGCCACCACTGCCTGGTAGAGATCCGGGGCCAGGCGACGGTTGATGCGCAATTCCTCTTCGCAGAAGAATCGCCGCTGTTCAAGGGTGGAGAAATCCAGGAAGCCCAGGTCCAGGGGCTTTTTGAACTTGTAGGCATAGCCGCCCGCCAGCAGAACCCAGGAAATGTGGGTCTCGATGCATTCCACCGAGTCCACCGGGTGCGGATAGCGGGCCGGGTGCTTGAGTGCTTCGATGAGACGGCGCTGGGTGTCTGTTTGTGTGTCCATGGTTATCGGGGCTTGTCGTTCAGGGATTCAACGCAAAGGCGCAAAGACGCAGAGGTCGCAAAGGACTGGATCGAATGGTTTTGTTGCGTTCTTGGCGTCTTTGCGCCTTTGCGTTGAGGCTTTCGGGATTTTTCCAGGACATGTCTCAATGTTAACGCATCACTCCGTCGCGACGGGTGCACGGATCAAACAATCGAAAAAACTGTAGAATCCGCATCCCATGGCACGTCGCAAACCCACCAACAAGTCCGCCCCCCGGCGCAAGACTAAGTCCCGTCGCCGTGCTTCGGCCAAAAGACCTCTGCGCCTCTGGCGCTATCTGGTCATCGCCCTGGTCATCGGTCTGCTGGGCCTGGGGGGCTATACCGCCTACCTGGACTACGAGATCCGCAGCCAGTTCGAGGGCAAGCGCTGGTCCCTGCCGGCGCGGGTGTTCGCCCGGCCCCTGGAGTTCTATCCCGGCCGCAACCTGGACCGCGCCCAGCTCACCCGTGAGCTGGAACTGCTGCACTACCGCCGCGGCGATGCCATTCGCAGCGGTGAATTCCGGGAGCAGGGCGGGCGCCTGATCATCAGTACCCGGGGGTTTCCCTTCGCCGACGGGGCCGAACCGCCCCGGCGCCTGAGCGTGGAGATTCGCGATGGCCGGGTGGCCGCCATCACAGAGCTGGAGACCGGCCGTCCCGCTGCCCTGGCACGCCTTGAACCGGCCCTGATCGCCAACATCTATCCCCGCCATGGCGAGGATCGGGTGCTGGTGCGCTTGGACGAGGTGCCCCAGGTGCTGGTGGATGCCCTGATCGCCGTGGAGGATCGCAAGTTCTACGAACATCACGGCCTGGACTTCTCCGCCATCGCCCGGGCCGCCTGGGCCAACCTGCGCGCAGGGCGCACGGTGCAGGGGGGCAGCACCCTAACCCAGCAGCTGGTGAAGAACTACTTCCTCACCCAGGATCGCACCCTGTGGCGCAAGTTCAACGAGGCCATCATGGCCGTGCTGCTGGAATGGCGCTACGAGAAGCCGGAGATCCTCGAGGCCTATCTCAACGAGGTGTACCTGGGCCAGGACGGTGACCGGGCCATCCATGGCTTCGGCCTGGCCAGCCAGTTCTACTTCCAGCGCAGCCTCAACGAACTGGCACCCGAACAGCTGGCCCTGCTGGTGGCGGTGGTGCGCGGTCCTTCCTACTACGATCCCCGCCGCCGGGCGGAGCGGGCCAGGATACGACGTGACCTGGTGCTGGACATCCTGGCGTCCCAGGGTGGACTGGACACGGACATGGCCGCCCGGGCCAAGTCCCGTCCCCTGGGCGTAGGCGCCCGCCCGCCGTCCGGGGTTACGCCGTTCCCGGCCTTCCTGGACCTGGTGCGTGAGCAGCTGCGCCGTGACTACCGGGAACAGGACCTGCAGACCGAGGGCCTGCTCATCTTCACCACCCTGGACCCGGGCATCCAGCTGGCTACCGAGGCCGCCGTGTCCCGGCGCCTGGCCAGCCTGGAACGGGGCCGGGGCATCGAGCCGGGGAGTCTGCAGGCGGGTGCGGTGGTTAGCGCTGTGGACAACGGCGAGGTGCTGGCGGTGGTGGGCGACCGCAACCCGCGCAACGCCGGTTTCAACCGGGCCCTGAATGCCCGCCGTCCCGTGGGTTCCCTGGTGAAACCGGCGGTGTACCTGGCGGCCCTGTCCCGACCCCGGCAGTACACCCTGGCGACCTTGCTGGACGACGGCCCGCTTACCCTCACCCTGGACGATGGATCCGAGTGGAGCCCCCGAAACTACGACCGGGCGTACCACGGTCAGGTGCCGGTTCTGGAGGCCCTGGTCCACTCCTATAACATCGCCACGGCGCGCCTGGGTCTGGACGTGGGCCTGGACGCCGTCATCCGGCAGATGCAAGGCCTGGGCGTGAGCCGCACCCTGCGTCCCTATCCCTCCCTGCTGCTGGGGACCGTGGAGCTTACGCCCCTGGAAATCACCCATATGTACCAGTCCCTGGCTGCCGGCGGCTTCGAGACTCCGCCCCGGGCCATCCGCGAGGTCATGGATGCCAATGGCCAGCTGCTCAGCCGCTACGCCATGGACCTGCGCCAGGCCGCCGATCCCGCTGCCGTGTACCTGGTCACCGCCGCCCTGCACGAGGTCACCCGCCGGGGCACCGGCGCCGCACTCAGCGGCCTATTGCCCGAGGACCTGCCCGTGGCGGGCAAGACCGGCACCACCGATGACAACCGGGACGCCTGGTTCGCCGGTTATGCCGGGGATTATCTCTCCGTGGTCTGGGTCGGTCGGGATGACAACACCCCCATGGGCCTGACCGGCTCCAGCGGTGCGCTGCCGGTGTGGGCGGATCTCATGAAGGACATCTCGCGACGGGGTTTGGAGCCCATCCGGCCCGATGGCGTAGAATGGCTCCTCATCGACCCCGCCAACGGCCAGCGTGCCGTGGAAGGCTGCGAGGGCGCGTTGTGGATGCCGTTCATCGAGGGTTCGGCGCCCGCTGGCGTGTCCCCCTGTGCCGATGGGGTCCCCGCTGCGGTGCGGCGTTCCTTCCAATGGTTCAGAGGCTTGTTCGAGTAATGCATCGACTGTTTCCCGTCATGGTCCTGCTGGCCGTGGTCCTCAGCGCCTGTGCACCGCCCCAGGCCACCCGGCCCGATGGGCCCCAGCCCCCGGTCATTACGGGGGAGGGCGCCGAGCCGGCGCCGTTGCCGCCCCCCGCGGTGCGCCCCTCCATCTCCCGGGACCCGGTCCCTTCCGATGCCCCCAGCAGCGGCGCCGATGCCGTGGTGGCCCTCATGGGTGATGCGGACCGCCAGCTGGTCTCCGGTGATGCCGACGGTGCAGCGGCCACCCTGGAACGGGCCCTGCGTATCGATTCCCGTGACGCCAGGCTCTGGCAGCGCCTGGCCGTGGTGCGCCTGCAGCAGGGACAGCCCGCCCAGGCCGAGGCCATGGCGGTGCGTTCCAACGGACTGGCCCGGGGTGATCGGGACATGATGGCCCGCAACTGGCGCATCATCGCCGAGGCCCGGCGCATGGCCGGCAATGCCGCCGGCGCCCGGGAGGCGGACGCCCGCGCAAACAGCCTCTCCGGCGAGCCCGGATGAACCGGGGCGCCTCGAAGGTCCTGGGCCCCGAAGGCCCCCTGGCCGAAACCCTCAACAACTTTCGCCCCCGCGCCGCCCAGCAGGAGATGGCCGGGGCCGTTGAGCGTGCCCTGGAGCAGGCCTCCACCCTGGTGGTGGAAGCGGGCACCGGCGTGGGCAAGACCTTCGGCTACCTGGTGCCCGTGCTCATGGACGGCCGACGCACCATCCTCTCCACCGGTACCCGTAACCTCCAGGACCAGCTCTTCCAGAAGGACCTGCCTTTCGTGCGCGACGTGCTCGTGGGCGCGGGTCTGGGCCGGGTGCCCCGGGTGGCCCTGCTCAAGGGCCGCGCCAATTATCTGTGTCGTCATCGACTCGAACTGACCCGGGAAGACGGGCGCATGGGGGATCTGCTCACCGACCAGCTGGTGCGTATCGAACGCTGGGCGTCGCGCACCATGCGCGGTGACATCGGCGAGCTGTCCGGCATCCCCGAGGACTCACCCCTCTGGCCCCAGGTCACCTCCACCCCGGACAATTGCCTGGGCCAGGACTGCCCCGACTACGAGGAATGTTTCGTGGTGCGCGCCCGGCGCGACGCCCAGGAGGCGGACCTGGTGGTCATCAACCACCACCTGCTGATGGCGGACCTGAGTCTCAAGGAAGAGGGCTTCGGCGAGATCCTGCCCTCCGCCGATGCCTTCGTGCTGGACGAGGCCCACCAGCTGCCGGACATCGCCTCCGCCTTCTTCGGCCGTTCCGTGGGCAGCCGCCAGTTGCAGGACCTGGTCCGGGACGCCGTGGCCGAACAGCTGCGCGAGGCCTCGGACATGGGCGATCTGCGCGATGCCGCCGATGCCCTGGCCGGTGCCGTCTCGCAGTTGCGCAGCGTACTGGGCATGGGCGCCGGCCGAAGCCCCTGGGCCCGCTACCAGCAGGACCGCCAGGTCACCGGGGCCGTGGACACCCTGATGGAGCGCCTGGAGACCCTTGTCATGTGGCTGGACACCGCCGCCGACCGAGGCAAGGGCCTGGAGCAGTGTGCCCGTCGGGCCAACGTCCTGAAGGATCGCCTCAAGGCCTTCCTGACGCCGGAGCCGGACACGGTGCGCTGGGTGGAGACCTTCACCCGCGCCTTCGCCCTGCACGCCACGCCCCTGAATGTGGCCGAGCGCTTCGGCGAGCGCATGCGCGCCTACCCCAGCGCCTGGATCTTCGCCTCGGCCACGCTCTCCGTGGGCGGGCGCTTCGAACACTTCACCGGCCGCCTGGGCCTGGACCAGGCCGAGACCCTGTTGCTGGACAGCCCCTTCGATTACACCCGTAACGCACGCCTGTACCTGCCCCCCAACATGCCCCAGCCCAATGCCCCCAACCACACCGCCGCGGTGGTGGACGCGGCACTGCCGGTGATCGAGGCCAACCCCGGCGGCACCTTCATGCTGTTCACCAGCCACCGGGCCCTGCGCGAGGCGGCGCAACTGCTGGAAGGCCGCGTCGAGCGGGAACTGCTGGTGCAGGGCACGGCTCCCCGGGACGAACTGCTGGAGCGTTTCCGGGCGGCGGGGGATGCCGTGCTGCTGGGTGCCCACAGCTTCTGGGAGGGCGTGGACGTACGCGGCAAGGCGCTCTCCTGCGTGATCATCGACAAGCTGCCCTTCGCTGCCCCCGATGACCCGCTGCTGGAGGCCCGCCTGCAGGCCATCCGCGACGCCGGCGGCAACCCCTTCATGGACTACCAGCTGCCCCAGGCGGTGCTCAGTCTCAAGCAGGGTGTCGGGCGCCTGATCCGGGATGTCACCGACCGGGGTGTGCTTATGCTCTGCGATCCGCGTATTCGCACCAAGGCCTATGGCAGGCTGTTTCTCAACAGCCTGCCCCCGATTCCCAGACTGGACAGCTTGGCCGAAGTGGCCGGTTTCCTGATGAGTGATGAAGCTGCATTCGACGAGGTTGCCGGCCCCCTATGAAAATACTGGCCATTGAAACCGCCACCGAGGCCTGTTCCGCTGCCCTGTGGATCGACGGTGCCCTCACCAGCCGCTTCGAGGTGGCCCCCCGGGAACACACCCGCCTGATCCTGCCCATGATGGATGAGCTGCTGGCCGAGGCCGGCGTGGGACTCGCGGATCTGGACGCCCTGGCCTTCGGCCGCGGCCCCGGCGCCTTCACCGGCGTGCGCATCGCCGCCGCCGTCATCCAGGGGGCCGCCTTCGGTGCCGAACTGCCGGTGGTGCCTGTCTCGACCCTCGCCGCGCTGGCTCAGCAGGGACTGGACGCGGATGCGCCCCGGGTACTCGCTGCCCTGGACGCCCGCATGGGGGAGGTCTACTGGGGTGCCTTTGAGGCCGACGCCGAGGGGCTCGCCGTTGCCGTCGGTGCCGAGCAGGTCATCACCCCCGAGGCCGTGCCCGTGCCCGAAGGGCAGGGCTGGCGCGGTGTGGGTTCCGGCTGGGGGACCTATGAACAGATATTGCGCGAGCGTCTGGGGGACCGCGTGGGTGACGTCGATCCCGCAGCGTATCCCGGCGCCGTCGAAGTGGCCCGCCTCGCCGTACGCGACTTCGCCGCCGGCCTGGCCGTCTCCGCGGAGCAGGCCTTGCCGGTCTACCTGCGTGACAAGGTGGCGGAGAAGCCGAAGCCGCGATGACTGGGATTCAAAAGCTACAACGCAAAGGCGCAAAGTCGCAAAGGACGCGAAAAATCCCTTGCAACAATGAGCCAGTCATACTCCAAGTTCCGGGGTTTCTTTGCGTTCTCTGCGTCTTTGCGACTTTGCGTTGAGGTTTTAAATGAAACCCACGGCACCGCCGCTCATACAGGCCCGTATCCGCAGCCGCCCCGAGGACTTCGTGGTGGAGGAGATCCAGGCCACGGAGCCGGACGGACAGGGCGAGCATGTCTGGGTGCTCCTTGAGAAGACCGGTTGCAACACCGAGCACGGCGCACGCTGCCTCGCCCGGGCGGCCGACGTGTCGCGCAACGCCGTGGGTTACGCCGGGCGCAAGGACCGCCATGCCGTCACCACCCAGTGGTTCAGCGTCCAGCTACCGGGCAAGGCCGACCCTGACTGGTCCGGCTTGCCCGCCGAGGAGATGCGCGTCCTGCGCAGCGAACGCCATAGCCGCAAGCTCAAGACCGGCCACCTCAAGGGCAATCGCTTTCGCCTTACCCTGCGGGAATGCCGTGGCGATCCCTCAGGCCTGGAGGCGCGTCTGGCCCTGATCCGCGAGCGTGGTGTGCCCAACTATTTCGGTCCTCAGCGTTTCGGCCGTGACGGCGCCAATCTCGACAAGGCCCGGGCCCTGTTCGAGGGGCGCATGCGGGTGCGGGATCGCAAGCTGCGCGGCATCTATCTCTCCGCCGCGCGTTCCGCGCTGTTCAACCAGGTGCTCGCACAACGGGTGGAGCAGGGCAGCTGGTGCCATGGGCTGCCCGGTGACCTGATGAACCTCGACGGCAGCCGCAGCCACTTCCTGGCCGAGACCGTGGATGCGCAGCTCGAGGCGCGGGTGCGCAGCGGCGACGTGCACCCGACCGGGCCGCTGTGGGGCAAGGGTGAACTGGAAACCCGCGGCCAGGTGGCGGTCCTGGAGCAGGCGGTGGCAGACGGGGAGCCGGTGTTTGCCCAGGGTCTCGCGGAGGCCGGGTTGAAACAGGAGCGGCGGGCGCTGCGCATGCCGGTGAACGGGCTCTCCCATGCATGGGTTGATGCAGAGACCCTGGTGCTCGAGTTTGAACTGCCGGCCGGCGGCTACGCGACCATGGTGCTGGCGGAGATCGCCCAGGTCGAAGACGCAGGGAGCGGGGGAATGGAGGAGTAGGTCTTCGCTCACCGTGAACAGTTGGCTTGTACTGGGGCCCTTCATTTGCATGTGCGGCCCATGATCTCCTTTCTGCGCACGACTGCTAGACTGGAGGGAGGTTTCATCGAAGGGGTGAGCGATGAACGAGACCTCCAGGGATAGCGCCGAGGTCGAACACAGGGACCTGCTGTACAAGGAATATGTGCGCCTGGCCGAATGCTGCAACGGATACGTCAGGGATTCCCTCTCGGATATCAAACTGCTGGGCGCCATCGGCGCCGTGCTGGCCTGGGATCCCATCGCGCGGATGCTGGAGCTGGATGCCCGGATGAATCAGCCGGTCACGCCGGTGGGCTTCACGACGCTGCTGCTGGTGGTCATGTTCATCCTGTTCTACAACCTGCTCAAGCAGTCGATCTTCTTCTTCCACCAGGCACGCATGCGGCGCTTCGAAACCCGGCTCAATACCCTGTATCCCGGCGATGAGCCGGTGTTTGCCCTGGCGATCAGCTGGCCGGGGTGGCAGCGGCGGGTGCATGATCGCATCGCCGTGCCGACCTTCATCATTTTTTACATGATCCTGATCCTGTTCCCCACGTCGCTAATGGTGCTGCAGGGCTTTGGCCTTTGGGCGGTCTTCTATGCCGGGCTCGCGGTGCTCCTGGCCTTGTGCCACCTCGCCAGTGTCCTTTACCTGGTGCGTTGTCTGGAACGGGACATGCAAGATCCAGCATAGACCTGGCCGCGTCGTCCGGCCGGTTGCCGAGGTTGTGACAGCCGCCGATGGCTGTACTTGTCCCTTTGCTCAGCTATAGATCATGGGACAGGGTCATGCACTGACCGGGGCCAGCCATGACGAACACCGAAGACAACACACAGCAGGTGGCCGAGGCCATTGGCCGCCTGGGTTTCGAGCGCTGGCACGAGCGCACCCTGATCGTGGCTCACCTGCACCTGGTGACCTCCCTGCTGGGCCTCCTGCTCATCCCCATTGCCATGGAGGTCTTCAGCGATCCGGCCAACGTCTGGGGGTGGATACAACGCTATGGTTTGATGAGCATCGGCGCCCTATTGGGCTTCTTTGGTCTGCATCGGTACGTGATCAGCATGGTGAGGGCCTGGCGACGCTCGGAACGGGCCAGGTGCCCCCAATGCAACGCCTATGGGGCGTTCGATGTCCGGGCCCATGGCATCACGCCGGCCGATGAGCAGGGCGGTGCTGCAGGGCAGTCAGATGCAGCGGCAGGCTGGATTCGCGTGCAGTGCCGAAAGTGCGGGGAGCAGTGGAATATCTAGTGTCCTGAGTCAGAGATTCGTTGCTTTTCAGAGCCCCGCACAAGACCCAAGGCAAGGCGCGGGCCGCAGGCAATGGCAAGCCCTTGGCAAGGCCCGCAACGCCGCATTGGGTCTTGT
>SR_TP_S13solDRAFT_1000408_pt1 | contig 18376 bp, 15 predicted proteins | sample SodReaTP_S13sol_FD_11159 | JGI IMG/M metagenome (IMG submission 11159)
CGACCTCGATCCGCTGCTGCTGCGCGTGCGCCTGCCCTGACCCCTGACCCCTGACCCCTGACCCCTGACCCCTGACCCCTGACCCCTGACCCCTGACCCCCAGCCTTTCCCCATGGCCAAACTGTATTTCTATTTCTCGACCATGAACGCCGGCAAGACCACGGTCCTGCTGCAATCGGCGCACAACTATCGCGAGCGCGGCATGCGGCCGCTGCTGTTGACTCCGGCGCTGGACGATCGCGCCGGCAGCGGCGTGATCCGGTCGCGAGTCGGGCTTGAATCGGCGGCGATCGCGTTCGAGCCGGACCAGGATTTGCTCGAGATTGCACGCGCCGAGCTTCAAGCCGGGCCCATCGCCTGCATTCTGGTCGATGAGGCCCAGTTCCTGACCCGCGACCAGGTATTCCAGGCCAGCGAGATCGTCGACGAACTGCGCATTCCGCTACTGGCCTTTGGGCTCAGGACGGACTTTCGCGGTGAGCTGTTCGAGGGCAGCCGCTACCTGATGGCCTGGGCCGACGAGCTCAAGGAGCTCAAGACCATCTGTCATACCGGCAAGAAGGCGACCATGGTCGTGCGCGTCGATGAGACCGGTCATGCCCTGACCGAGGGCGAGCAGGTCCAGATCGGCGGCAACGAGCGCTATATCCCGGTCAGCCGGGCGGAGTTCAAGAACATCTTCTACCGCGGCGCGCGGGCTCGGCTGTTCAACCCGGATCCCGAATCACCCGGGTTCAGCGACTGAGTGCACCGATCCTGGCATCGCCCGGCATCTCGGCCCGGCCTTCCAGCACCTGTTCGACCCGATCCAGCGCCTCCCACAATGACGGCAGTAGCGGCCGGTAGCGGTTGGAGAAGCCGGGGAAGGGCACCAGCACGTCGAAATGCTGGGCGCCGTCGATTTCTAGCAGACTGACCCGGCCGGCGCCGTTGGCGCGCGCCGCCTGCACGTATGGCCGGGCGCTGAAGTCGATCGGGATCAGACCGTCCTGCAGGCCGTGCAGGATCACGACGGGAATGTCGGGCAGCCGGGCCGTGGCGCGGGTCTGTTCCACCGCCGCGCGCAACGCCACGGCACTCTCGTCCTGGCCGGTCCAGAGATCGCGCAGGCAAAGCAGGCCCGGCAGGGCAGGGTCGTCCGGATTCTGCCCGGCCAGGCCGTCGATCCAGCCCAGCCGCTCGCCGGGAACCACGCCCGAGGAGTTCGCCCACCACAATCGGCGAATATCGGCATCCGCCGGTGCCGGGTTGCCATCGGCGTCCAGTGAGGCGACCTGGTAGCCGCAGGGCATGGCATCGACCGTGCGCCGCAGATAGGCCGAGGCATAGATCGCCGCGATCGAGCGCCACAGGTCCAACCCGGCATTGACCGCGGACTGTTCCAGCGCCTCGGGCGTAAAGCCGGTTTCCAGCAATGCTGCGCGTGCCGCTGCCGGGGCGGGCTGGTCCAGCATTCCGGCGGCGTGCAATGACTGGCAACGCTGCCCGGCCGATGCCAGCAGCATCGGGTTGGCCATCGGCAACTGCATCAGAAACTCCGGATCGGCCAGCAGGCAGGGCTGCAACAAGGCGGCCTGAGTGGCGTAATCGAACAGCGGCCGTGCCTCTGGCGGCGTGATGTTGGGGGCAGCCACCACGGCGGCGTCGAACAGGCCCGTATCGTCGAGTTCCAGCGCCTGCAGCACCGCGCCGCCGCCGTTGGAAATGGCGGCCCCGATCACCCGCACACGATCGGCGCTCATCGAGTGGTCGGGAAAGGCCTGCTGAAGCATGCCGAGCCCGAAGCGCGCCGCCTCGATCGTGTGCCGGCCCCAGTCGGCTTCGGGATGATCGCCGGAATGGGCGTGCGGAACGGAAACCAGAGGCGCGGCGGCCGGCGTCGGTTCCAGGCCCAGCGCGGCCCGGCCGCGTTCGGCCAGAGTGCCGTCCAGCGCAACACCGGTATCGGAGGCATGATCGAACAAGTCGGTGCCAGCCCCCTTGTCGGTCAGAACAAGCGCACAGCCGCGCGGCAGGGCCCAGGGCCCGGCGACCGGCAATGCACCGTAGACGCCGCGCGAGCCGGAGGCCGGGGCGACCACCAGGCACGGATGATCCGGGTCGAAGGCATCGGGCAATTGCAGCAGCACGCGGAACGGCTGGGCACGCCCGGGCAGTTGCGCGAATGCCTGAAACTCCCGTCCGGGCACCGTGGGCAACACGGCCTCGGCACCAAAGCCCCCGGTTGCGGTCAGGTCGACCAGCCCGCGCCAGTCGTGGTAAATCGAGAGCCGGCGAAGTGCCCGGGCCGAGTTCGGATCGGCTGCTGGCGCCGAACCCCGCAGCCCGGCAAGCCCGAGCCCGGCTGAGAGCAGATCATCGCCATCACGGTGCACGCTTTCCAGCATTTGGGTGTGCATGGGCGTCGGGGTCAGCGCCGATTCGGATTCGTTTACGCTGCAGCCTGTGGCCAGCACGGCAAGCGCAGTCGTAATTGCAGCAAGGGTTCCGGGGGAAACCATCGATGTTTGCGCGGCGCGCGCGGATCCAAAATGAAAGCCCACCAGCAGTCCTCCAGTAGATTGAGTCGGAATCGATTCGGCATTTCACGGAATGTAGCATTGGCGCGCAGCGTCCGGCGTTGGACTTTGGTACAGGCAGCCGGTTCGGCGTAGTACCATGGATGCCGAAGTCTGCGCCGGCCCCCGGTCGGCGTGCCGCCGCCAACCTTGCGAGTGCCGTCATGCTGGTATTGATTGCCGACGACCATCCGCTGTTTCGCAATGCGCTGACCATGGCGCTGCGGACTTGCCTGGAGGACGTCGGGATTGTCGAAGCCGAGAACCTGGCGCGTGCGCGGGATTGCCTGGCGCAGCATTCGGACATCGATCTGGTGCTGCTGGACCTGCACATGCCCGGCAGTGGCGGCCTGGCCGGGCTGGCCGGAATGCGTTGCGAGTATCCGGACGTGGCCGTGGTCGTGGTTTCGGCCAACGAGGATCCCGCGGTCATTCGGCGCGCGCTGGATCATGGCGCGGCCGGCTTCATCCCCAAGAGCGCCGGCCTGGATCAGTTGACCGAGGCCCTGAACGCGGTGCTCGACTGCAGGAGCTGGGTGCCGCCGCACCTGCGCTCCAGCGTGGCCTCGCTACCCGATGCCGATCGCGAGCTGGCGCAGCGTTTTGCCAGCCTGACGCCGCAGCAGTTCCGGGTGCTGGAGATGGTGGCCGAAGGCAGGCTCAACAAGCAGATTGCCGACCGGCTGGGGATCCAGGAGCGCACCGTCAAGGCCCACATGAGCGAGATCTTTGCCCGCCTGGGCGTGCGCAACCGGACCCAGGCCGGGGTCGCCTTCCGGGGCCTGGAACTGCGCGATCCGGCCGGCGATGTCGGCCCCGACTGAAACAGGCCAGTAGGCGACCTGGCTGAATCGAAATCAGAAAACGCAGTCGGGCAGGCCGCATGGCCTGCCCGATGATGCAGCTTGTTGTGGAGTTCAGAACGAATAGCGGCTGGTGAACTGGAAGCGGTTCAACTGACCCTTGTCGCCGCTTTCGATCTCGCGCTCGGCGTACAGGTATTCCAGACCGAAGCTCAGCGGCGGAGTCGGGCTGTAGAACAGGTTGATCTGGGTATTCCAGCTCGACTTGTTGACCCCCTGGCCGGTGAACTGCACCGGATTGTCGACATGAATCCAGCCCAGTGTCGCGGTCGAGCGCCACTTGTCGCTCCACCAGTGGCGGTAGGCCAGGAAACCGCCGACCGTCTCGATCGTGGTCAGCGTGCCGCGATCAGTAAGGGCCGCGCCGTTGGCGAAGTTCAGCGCCAGGTGGCGGCCCATGCCGTCGCCGTAGTGAGCCATCCAGCGCAGGTCGTCGCGACCGAAATTCATCTTGCCCGACAGGCTCACGCCCCAGCCCATCGCGCTGTCGTCCAGCCCGGAGGCCGCGTCGTCGATGGCGAGCTGGCGCAGCATGCCGCCCAGTTGCACATGGCCCCAGTCGCCGCGCCAGGTATAGCGTGCCGCCAGCTCGGGCAGCGTGTTGTCGTCGGTCTCGATGCGGCCGCCGCCCAGCGGGGTGATCGAGGATTCGGGATTTTCCAGCGCAATCGCGAAGTTGCCGCGGGTATAGCGGATCATGGGAGAGCGCCCGAACGAGGTGCCGGAGGTCGGGCCGATGAAGTCGGCGCTTTCCGGAAGCGTGGCGACATCCATGAAGGTGTTCCAGGTCTGCCCGACCAGCCAGTTGTTCCAGCTCACGTAGGCGTGGCGCAGCCGCGGCTGGAAGTTGTTGGTGGTCCGCTCGGTGCCGCCAGGCGTGGTCAGGAAGTCCAGTTCGATGAAGGCTTGCAGCGCATGTTCGTCGAGCTGTTGCTGCATGCTGAAATTGAACCGGGTCTGACGCACATGGGCATCGAAATTGGTCGAGCTGTCGCCGCCGATCGGGACGGTGGCCGGGACGAAGAAGTCTCGGCCGAGGCTGTCGCCGGCCACTTCGCCGTCATCGAATACCGAGGCGATGAAGTCGGCCTTGACGAACCCCCCGAACGAGAATTGCGCCTTGCCGACCCGGGCGGCGGCCTCGGCCAGCACCGGCTCGCTGCGCTCGCTGAGATCGGCGACGCGCTGACTGGCCGCATCGGCCTCGGCGCGGGCAGCGGCTGCCTCGCTGGCGGCACGTTCGGCGGCCAGCACGGCCTGCGAGGCATCCGTATCGCTGCGTTCCAGCAATGCCTGGACCATGGCCTCGAGTTCCGCGACGCGGCGTTCCAGCTCCTCGACGCGATTGTCATTGCCATTGTCATTGGCTCCGGCCATGGCAGGCACCGCCAGGCACAATGCGACGGTGATCGCCAGCAGTGCCTTCATCGGCAGAAAAACCAACCGGCAACCGGTCCTGGGATTGTGTTGTCGACTTGCCTGCATTTGCTTCTCCCCGGTGCGTGGTGCTGATTTTTGCATCGGCGCCGCGGCGCTTCGATGCCGGGGTGCATGGTCGGCCCGGAGTGGCGGCAAGCGCAATACGCCTTTAGTCGAATAGGCGAATGATTGCAGTTGCGACCAAAGTCTTAACGCTGCATGCTTTACAAGCATGGGTTGCTTCGTGGAAACTGGAAGCCGATCCTGCAAATCCTTCTAGGAGAAACCAAATGTCGTCTGCAACTGCCCTGAAGAGCCGCTATCCGATATTCGATGAAATTCGGCGACAGGCGCATGTCGATGCCGACGGGTACGCGGAAATGGTCAGGCGCGTCGAGCAGGATCCGGAGGGATTCTGGCGCGAACTCGGCCAACGCATCGACTGGATTGAGCCGTTCGGCGAAGTCAAGGATGTCTCGTTCGCGCTCGATGACCTGCATATCCGCTGGTATCACGACGGTACGCTGAACGTCTGCGCCAATTGCGTCGACCGCCATCTGGCCACACGCGGCGATCAGGTCGCCATCCTGTGGGAAGGCGATGATCCAAACCGAGATGAAAAGATCACCTACCGCCAGTTGCACGAGCGTGTGTGCCGCTTCGCCAACGTGCTCAAGCGCCTGGGCGTGAAGAAAGGCGATCGGGTGACGCTGTATCTGCCGATGATTCCCGATGCCGCCGTGGCCATGCTGGCCTGCGCGCGCATCGGTGCGGTGCATTCGGTGGTTTTCGGCGGATTTTCGCCCGACGCACTGGCCGGACGCATCGTCGACTGCGATTCGAAGATCGTGATCACCGCCGATGCCGGCCGACGCGGTGGGCGTTCGACCGGGCTCAAGGCCAACGTGGACAAGGCGCTGGGCAATCCGGAAGCTGCTGCCCGGGTCGAGAACGTGCTGGTGGTCCGGAACACCGGCGATGAAGTGGCCTGGACCGATGGCCGCGACCACTGGTTGCACGATGAACTTGTGAAAGTCGGTGCCGACTGCGAACCCGAGGAAATGAGCGCCGAGGACCCGTTGTTCATCCTCTACACCTCCGGTTCCACCGGCAAACCCAAGGGGGTGCTCCATACCTCCGGCGGCTACCTGGTCTGGGCCGCGTTCACGCATGAGGTGGTGTTCGATTACCACGACGGTGAAATCTACTGGTGCACCGCCGATGTCGGCTGGGTCACCGGCCACAGCTACATCGTCTACGGCCCGCTGGCCAACGGCGCGACCACGCTGATGTTCGAGGGCGTGCCCAACTACCCCGACTCCAGCCGTTTCTGGCAGGTCTGCGACAAGCACCAGGTCAATATCTTCTACACAGCGCCGACGGCGATTCGCGCGCTGATGCGCGAGGGTGACGAGCCGGTGAAGAAGACCTCGCGCAAGTCGCTGCGCATCCTCGGCAGCGTCGGCGAGCCGATCAACCCGGAAGCCTGGCACTGGTATTTCGACGTCGTCGGCGATGGCCGCTGCCCGATCGTCGATACCTGGTGGCAGACCGAAACCGGCGGCATCCTGATCACGCCGCTGCCGGGCGCGAACGATCTCAAGCCCGGTTCGGCCACGCTGCCATTGCCCGGCGTCAAGCCGGCGCTGCTGGGGCCGGAAGGGGAAGTGCTGGAAGGTGCGGCCCAGGGCAACCTGGTCATCACCGACAGTTGGCCGGGCCAGATGCGAACCGTGTACGGCGACCACAAGCGCTTCGGCGAGACCTATTTTTCAGCTTATCCGGGCCATTACTTCACCGGTGATGGCGCGCGCCGTGATGAGGACGGGTATTACTGGATCACCGGCAGGGTCGATGATGTCATCAATGTTTCCGGCCACCGGCTGGGCACTGCCGAGGTCGAGTCGGCGCTGGTCGCGCACGCAGCCGTGGCCGAGGCGGCCGTGGTCGGCTTCCCGCACGACATCAAGGGCCAGGGCGTGTATGCCTACGTCACCCTGATGGAAGGCCGCGAGGGCGACGACGAGCTGCGCAAGGAGCTGGTCGCGTGGGTAAGAAACGAGATCGGGCCGATCGCCACCATTGATCACCTACAGTGGGCGCCGGGCTTGCCCAAGACCCGTTCCGGCAAGATCATGCGCCGCATCCTGCGCAAGATCGCGGCCGAGGAGCACGACCAGCTCGGTGACACCTCGACGCTGGCCGACCCGGAAGTGGTTGACCACCTGGTCTCCAACCGGCGCGGGGCGTGAGCGGGAATCCGGCATGAATGCGATGGGCCCGGTGCCCGACAAGCTGGTGGTGGTCGATGACCATCCGCTTTTCCGCGAGGCGCTTTCGGGCACCATTCGTGCCCGGTTGCCGGAGGCGAAGGTGCTGACTGCGGCCGGGTTCGAAGCGCTGCAGGCGTTGTTGGTCGAGCACGACGACATCGACCTGGTGTTGCTGGATCTGCATCTGCCCGGCAATCATGGGCTTTCCGGGCTGGCCTGGTTGCGCGGGCATTACCCGGCCTTGCCGGTGGTCCTGATCTCGGCCCATGACGAGGCCGATATCATCCGCCGTGCGCTGGCCGATGGCGCGGCCGGTTTTCTGTCCAAGTCGGCTGAATCCGAAACCATCATCGAGGCCATCGGACGGGTCATGGCCGGCGAGACCTGGGTGCCGCCGGGGCTGGGCCAGCAACCGGCACTGCCGGACCAGGCCGAGCTGGCGCGGCGGGTCGGCGAGCTGACGCCGCAGCAGTTCCGCATCCTGGGCATGCTCGGCGAAGGCCTGCTCAACAAGCAGATCGCCTGGGAACTGAACATTACCGAGGCCACGGTCAAGGCTCACATGACCGCCATCATGCGCAAGCTCGGTGTCAACAACCGCACTCAGGCGGTCACGCTGTTCAACAAGCTCGAGGTCGGGCACCAGGATTGGCGAAATGACAACCAGACGTGACTTCCAGCGCCGCCCATTCGTTGATCGGCGTATCGTCTCGCACCTGCGCTATGAGTCCGGTCAGTAACCGGCGATCAGGGTGAGCAATTCAGGATCGACCACCGCTGCATCGAGCAGCAGCACTGCGACCCCGTGCGCGGGTACTTCGCGAATCAGCGGCTGGCCCGGATCGACCTGAACCTGCTCATCGTCCAGCGCAGAGCGCCACTGGCCCGGCTGGACTCCCCGCGCGATCTCGAAGCGTTCGGGCCGGTCGCCCTTGTTGAGCAGCACCAGCGCAATCTGCGAGCGGCCGTCCTTCTGGTAGATGCGCCAGAACGCGGCGCGATGGCCGGCCAGTTCCAGCATGACCTGAACGCCGCGCTGCAGTGCGACGGATTCGGCGCGAACGCGGACAATGCGGGCCAGATGCTCGCGAATCGGGTGGCCGCGCGCGGTCTCGATGCCTGCCGCGCCGAAGTAATTGCGGTTGCCGGCGTGCTCGCGCCGGCCGCGCATGAAGCCCGACTCCGAGCCGTAGTACACGGCCGGAATGCCGCGCGCGGTGAACAGCCAGTTGTGCGCGTCGATGAAGCCTTCGTCGGTGGCGTCCAGCCGTGCCATGTCGTGGTTGTCGTAGAAGGTCACCAGATCGTAGACGTTGGCATAGGGGGAGTCGTCCAGGTACAGCCGGTCGGCCAGCAGTGCGTAGTCGCTGTCGGGGTCCTCGAATACCTGCTGCAGCCGCTCGCGCAGCGGAAAGTCCAGCACGCTGTAACCGCCGTTCTCGGCCCGGGTGTGCGGCACGAGCTCGGCCGGATTGGTGCTGAAGACTTCGCCGACCATGAAGAATCCCGGGTGTTTCGCACGAATGCGATCACTGATTTCCTTCCAGAACGAATGCGGCATGTAGGCGATGGTGTCGACGCGGAACGCGGCAGCGCCCTGGTCGATCCATCGCAGGTAGGCCTCAGCCAGGTAATCGACCACCTCCGGGTTGTCGGGATCCAGGCTGGCCAGTTCCGCCAGGCTGGGTTCGGTGCGAAACCAGGCGTGCAGCGGATTGTTGTCGGGATCGAGTTCGGAAGGGTGCAGGTTCTCGTGGTCGGCCAGTAATCTGCCGTCGGCGGCAAAGATCTGCCCAAATCCGGGCTGGCGTTCGACCATGCCCCAGCCCGGCGAGCCGTGGTTGCCGACGATGTCGAGCACGGTCTTCAGCCCCTTTTCGCGAAGGCCTGCGGTCAGTTCGGCGAAGTCAAGGCCGGGGCTTGTCAGGTGCTCGTCGGTGACGTGGAAGTTCTTTGCCCAGTAGCCGTGGTAGCCGGTCTTGCCGCGGTCGGTCAGAATGCTGTCGCAGTCGATCTCGCCGCCGCCGGTGAAGGCCTGGTCCGGATTGTCGGCAATGGGCGTGAGCCAGACGGAGGTAAAGCCCATCTCGGCGATGTAGTCGGCATGAGTCAGCAGGCCGCGGAAGTCGCCGCCGAGATATCCGACGTTGGCTTGCACGCCGTCACATTCGGGCAGCGGCAGATCGAAGGTCGGATGCTCCCCGCCCTGGTCGCGGTGGTCATTCTCGGGGTCGCCGTTGACGAAACGGTCGGTCATCACGAAGTAGATCGCCTCGGCGGCGAATGGCTCCAGCGTGCCGTGGATCTCGCGCGGTGGTTCCGGCTCGGCCGACCCTTCTGCGGTATCGGAAGGTCGGTCGCCACAGGCGACCAGCAGCGCGGAAAAGGCAAGGATGGCGAGCAGTGAAGAAATTCGAGCTTTCATGCGGTTGCTCCTTCGGGTTCAGCGATGGTTTCCTCGACCCGGAACATCGCCGCCGCGGCGACCAGCATGGCCGCGCCGCCCAGCAGCATGACGTGCACGGCGTTCATGCCGGGCACCAGCGCGATGATCTGGCCCAGGCCGACCGCGATCACGATCTGCGGCAGCACGATGAAGAAATTGAACACGCCCATGTAAAAGCCCATCTTTTCGGCCGGCAGGCAGTTGGCCAGCATTGCATACGGCATTGAAAGGATGGAGGCCCAGGCGATGCCGATACCCACCATTGCGACCAGCAGCCCGGCCTGGGAGGGGATCGCGGCCACCGATGCCAGGCTGATGCCGCCGATGACCAGGCAGGTGATGTGGATGTTGCGCGCCGGGAACACCTGGGCCAGTTTCAGCAGGCCGAAGGCGAACAGGAAGCTTGTCAGGTTATAGACCGAAAAGCTCACGCCGGTCCACTGTCCGGCCTGCGCGATCAGGTCGCTGTAGCCGGCCAAGCCGGGCTCGGCGCCGAATACCGTGCGCGCGATGGCCGGAGAGTAGTAGATCCACATGCAAAACAGCGCCATCCAGGTGAAGAACTGGGCCAGCGCCAGTTGCCGCATGGTCATCGGCATGTTGGCGATGCCGGCGACCAGTTCGCGAACAAAGCCGGACAGGCCGCGGGATTCGGCCTTTCTGCGCTCGAACTCCTGCAGGTCTTCGGGCGGGTATTCGGGCGTCGTGACAATGGTCCAGACTACCGCCAGCATGAACACGGCCGCGCCGGTATAAAAGGCGATGCGCACGGCCGGCGGAATCTGTCCTTCCGGTGCCGTACCGGCCACCCCGAACCAGTTGGTTAGCAGCCAGGGCAGGGCCGAGGCCATCACCGCACCGGCACCGATCAGCAGTGCCTGCACGGCGTAGCCGCGCGGGCGCTGCCGCTGGGGCAGCTTGTCGGCGACAAAGGCGCGGAACGGCTCCATGCTGACGTTGACCGAGGCATCGAGGATCCACAGCAGGCCGGCCGCGACCCACAGCGTCGGCGAATTGGGCATGAACACCAGCGCAATCGAGGCGAAGATTGCGCCGGTGAGAAAATACGGCCGGCGCCGGCCCAGGCGGTTCCAGGTGCGGTCGCTGAGGTAACCGACGACCGGCTGAACCAGCAGCCCGGTGACCGGGGCGGCCAGCCACAGGATCGGCAATTGCGCCTCGCTGGCACCCAGCATCTGGTAGATCGCGGACATGTTGGCCATTTGCAGCCCCCAGCCGAACTGGATGCCGAGAAAGCCGAAAGACATGTTCCAGATCTGCCAGAAGGAAAGCGCTGGCTTGTTTTGCATCCGGTGACTCCGGTTGTCGTGATGGTCTGCGCCGTCGGTTACGGAACCGCGGCAGTTCTACCCGTTGCCGATACTATTGGGCAATGCCGCGACAGGGAAGCGCCTGCAAACGTATTCACGCGGGCGGCGGATATCAATCAAACAGGACTTTTCCTGATTACGCATGTATCTCAGCCATAATTCAGCTCTTTCTTTCAACCGCGTTCATCTGCGGTTAAAAAAAACTGCAACCGGATATTCCGACCATGAGTGTGGTTGAAAAACTGCTGATCGCGATGGCCATCATCCTGGCCTTGCCGTGGTTGATCTGGCGGCTGGTCGGCGTCTCGATTGCAGCCCGGGTGCTGGCCTGGCCGCCGGGTGAAGCCCGGCTGATCGGCTGGCTGCTGCAGACCAAGGCGCTGATCATGATCATCTTCGCCAACATCCTGCTCGATGCCGGCGTGATCGCGGCCGAGACCTTCACCGCGCTGGTATTGATGGCAACCTTCAGCACCATGTTGACGATTCCCATGGTCGGTCGCAGCACACGGTAGTAGATGGAGGCGGCATTGAGTGTGGATGGTATTTTGCCGGTAGTGACTCCGTTTACTGGCGGAGGCATCATCGAGTGCGGGAGATTGTATCGGGCTTTCGTAAATCGTAAATCGTGAATCGTAAATAGAAAAGTCAAAACTGGCTCGGTCCTGCGGCGCGGGTATCTTTTCGATTTGAGATTCCATCCAGGTCAGGATGATCGGGTGATGTCGGGTGAGGGGAGGGAGCGTTGCACCCAGCTTTCAGGGGGGAGTGGTGTTGCCTGGCGGCGAGTCGTGGGTCGCGGGGCAGATGATGATCTATCAGCTTCTATCCGACGCCGCCGGGTTTCAAGGAAGGCATCCAGGTTGGGATGCCCTGGTGGCCAGTCCGGTGGCACCAAAGCTCCCTTGAACCTGAGTTTTTGCCGCAAGGCCGATCGACCCGCGGCTCGCCGGCAGGCGACGCCACTGCCTGCCAGCCTCCCCGGCTGGCTCTGTTGGCGGTTGGCGTTTTTGTCTCCGGCGGCTTTATTCCTCTGCAATTGGGCTCCCGCGGTGTTGCGGATTTCCTCGCCCTTAGCCCGAGGCGAAGATCAGCTTGGGGCGGTTGTACAGGGTGCCGGCGATGGCGGCCAGCAGCAGCGCGAACAGGGTGGTGGACAGGAACGTGGAGCCGTACCAGGCCAGCGGGATTTCGCTGCCGCGCACCATTTCGTTGATCATCACGTTCTGGTTCAGCAGCGGCACCCAGGTCATCCAGGTCTCGGCCTTGGTCGGGTCGACCATCAGCCAGATGCTGGGAATCATCGGCACCAGGATGACCATGCCGACATAGCTTTGCGCCTCGCGAAAACTCTTGGCGAACGCGGCCAGGATGACCAGCAGCGCTGCGGCCAGCAGCGCGGCCGGGGCGACGATGATAAAGGCGCGCGCGGCCACGGCGAAATCGAGGTTGAGCTGCACGTCCATCTCGGCGGTCGGCAGCATGCCCATGGCGAACACGAACGCGACCAGCCCCAGCGCAAGCGTGGCCAGCGCGAAGAAGGTGGTCGCGGCCAGCTTGCCGGCCATGATCTGCCAGCGCGGCAGCGGATTGATCAGCAGCGGTTCCAGCGACTTGCGCTCGCGTTCGCCGGCGGTGGTGTCGATGGCCATGTGCATGGAGCCCATGAATACCGTGATCAGGATGAAATAGGGCAGGAAGGCCAGGATCTGGCCGCCGCGGGAAGTCGGCGTGGAAAGATCGACCACGCGCCGGTCGATCGGCCGGGTCAGGTCCGGATGCACGCCGCGCATCTGCAGGCGCAGGTTGCCGATCTGGCGGCTGTACATGTCCAGGTAGCCGTTGACCCGGCTGATCGTCGTGCCGGTGTAGCGCAGCGAGCGGTCGGCGATGATTTCCAGCGGCGCCGGCTTTCCTGCGCGCCAGGCCTCACCGAATTCTTCCGGGATGCGCAGCACCACTTCCTCGGCCTCGTCGCGCACGGCCTGCTCGGGATCTTCGGGCGGCGGCTGGATGATCACGCCCTGGCGTTCCAGCCAGCCGACCAGGTTGGGCGCGTGTTCGGCGCCGACCACGGCCAGCTCCAGCGGCGCTTCCATGCGCTCGGCCACCTGCTTGGTCATGAAGGTGAGCAGGCCGCCAAACAGCACCGGGCCGAGTAACGGGCCGAGGATCAGGGTGTTGAGGATGACCCGGCGGTCACGGAAATTGTCCAGCACTTCCTTGGAGAATACCGAAATCATGCCAGCAGTCCCTCGTCGCTTCCGATCAGTTTGACGAACGCATCTTCCAGGCTCTTCTGCCCGGAACGCTGCAGCAATTGCTCGGCCGTGCCTTCGGCCGCGATCCTGCCGTGGGCGATGATCACGATGCGATCGCACAGGGCGGCGACCTCCTGCATGATGTGGGTAGACAGGACCACGCAGCGGCCCTCGGCCTTGAGCCGCAAAAGGAATTCGCGCAAGCTTCGGGTGGTCATCACGTCCAGTCCGTTGGTCGGTTCGTCGAGCAGAATGGTGCGCGGGTCGTGGATCAGTGCGCGCGCGATCGCGACCTTGACCCGCTGGCCTTGCGAAAAGCCGTCGGTGCGCCGGTCGATGAACTCGCCCATGTCCAGGATGTCGACCAGCTTGTCGACGCGCCGGGCCAGGTCGGCCTTGCCCAGCCCCTGCAGCCGGCCGTAATAGCGGATGTTCTCGCGTGCGGTCAGCCGGTCGTACAGGCCGCGCGAGTCGGGCACAACGCCCAGCCGGCGTTTGATTTCCAGCGGGTCTGTCTGCGGATCGATGCCGTCGATGCTGATCGAGCCGCTGTCGGGGGCCAGCAGCGTGTAGAGCATTCTCAGCGTGGTCGTCTTGCCGGCCCCGTTGGGGCCGAGCAGGCCGGTGATCTGGCCATCGCGCGCGCTGAAGCTGACGTCGTCGACCGCCACCACCTTGCCCTTGTTGAAGGTCTTGCGAAGATGGCTTGCTTCGATCATGGCGAAGGCCCCAGCAGGTCGAGGAAGAACGGTTCCGGTCCGATCGAATCCATGCAGTCCAGATCCAGCCCGTCGATGGACGCCGCGGCGACGAACTGCGTCACGATGCCGGCGATGCACGGCTCGCCGAGCACGATATGGCCGCGACCTTCTGCCACCAGGTGCTCGCTGTTGCTGAATTGCGCGGCCGCATCATCGCCGTATTCGGGCGGCGTGACCGGGTCGAGTTCGCCGGACAGGATCAGGATGGGCGCCTCGCTGTCGAACGGCTGGTGAAACTCGGGCCCGACCGGAATCGCCGGCCACCAGTCGCACACCTGCCCGTACATTTCGGTGAATGAATTGCCCAGCAGGGTGCCGGCGGCATCGGTGTCTTCGGGCCAGTACGGCCAGTCCTCGCTGCAGCCGACCGAGAAGTTCAGGCCGATCGCGATCTGGTCGTTCATCTGGTCGACCGTCATCATGGCCTGGGCGGCAAGACGCTCGGGGCTGCCGGTGGTCGCGGCTTCATGGATCAGGTACGGGATCATCATTTGCGTGGCCGGCGAATAGGCGATGAAGCGCAGGCTGGTCGCCAGCATGGCCTGATCGAACTCCAGCGTCTCGGCAATGCCGGTGCGCGGATGGGTGAGCTGGATGCTTCTTGCCTGATCCCGGTAGGCGGCCTTGAGGTCGACGAAGGCCTGCTCGATGCCGGGAAAGCGCTCGTTGCATTCGGCCTCGGCCGCGCAGCGCGCCAGCAGTTTCTCGATCGAGCGATCGAGTGTTTCGGCATGCTCGGCGCCCAGCTTCAGGCGAGTCGGCACCACGCCGTCGATGACCACGCTGCGTACCGCGTTCGGATGGCTGCGCAGGTAGACCTGGGCCATGCGCGTGCCGTAGGAACCCCCGATCAGGTTGATCTGATCGAGATTCAGATGGCGACGGAGGCGATCCAGATCCTCGGCACCGTGACCGGTAGTGTAGAAGCGCACGTCGGCGTCCAGCGATTGCTGGCAGCGGCGCAGCTCCCCGACCAGTTGCTCCATGTCCGGTTCGCCCAGCATCAGGTCCTCGTCGAACTCGCAATCCAGCGGGTTGGAGCCGCCGGTGCCGCGCTGGTCGAGAAAGATCAAGTCGCGGTTGCGGTTGATCTCACGCAGCGCGCGGCTGATCATCGGCGCGGTATCGCGCGCCGACTGGCCGGGGCCGCCGGCGAGAAAGAACACCGGGTCCGGCGCCGGCCTTCCGGTGCGCGCCTCGACGACCGCCCAGGCCAGTTTGATCCGGCGAGCGTTGGGCCGGTCGGGATCTTCGGGTACCTCCAGCGTGCCGCACAGCGCCTCGACGGTGACCCGGCCGGCCGCGGCTGAAAGCTCGCAGCGCTCAGCACCGGGCCAGCGATCTTCCGGTGCCTGTGCCAGAATGAGCGTGGGCACCAGCAGCAAGGCCGCGGCGATGATGTTCGGGAGTTTCATTTGAGCTTTGGGACGTGTGCCCCAATCCATAGCGTTCATGTGAGGGGGCACACAATACCCGTTTGTCGGATACAGAACAACAGGTCATAGGTCATGTACGCGCTGGAAGCCCGGAAACTGGAAAAAATCTACAAGAACGGCGTGGTGGCGCTGCGCGGCATCGATCTGGCTGTCGAGGAGGGCGATTTCTTCGCCCTGCTGGGGCCCAACGGGGCCGGCAAGTCAACCCTGATCGGCATCATATCGTCGCTGGTCAACGCCACGGCCGGCGAGACCCGGGTATTCGGTATCAGCGTGCAGAAGGATCGTTCCCGGGCGATGGCGCAGATCGGGCTGGTGCCGCAGGAGGTCAACTTCAACCAGTTCGAGCGTCCGATCGACATCGTCGTCAACCAGGCCGGTTACTACGGCGTGCCGCGCCGCATCGCGCGTCAGCGCGCCGAGAAGTATCTCCGGCAACTGCAATTGTGGGACAAGGCCTTCAAGCCTTCGCGAACGCTGTCGGGCGGCATGAAGCGAAGACTGCTGATCGCGCGCGCGATGGTTCATGAACCCCGGCTGCTGATCCTCGACGAACCCACTGCCGGGGTCGATATCGAGATCCGCCGCTCGATGTGGGAATTCATCGAGCAGATCAATCGTGACGGCACCACCGTCATCCTGACCACGCATTACCTGGAAGAAGCCGAGAACCTGTGCCGCAACATCGCCATCATCGACCAGGGCCGCATCATCAAGAACACCACGATCAAGGCACTGCTGGGAACGCTGGACATCGAGACCTTCGTGCTTGATCTGTGCGAGCCGGTGGAACGGCCGCCCGAAGTCGAGGGCGTGGAGATCAGGCTTCGCGATTCGACCACGTTGCTGGCCAGCCTGCCCAAGTCGCGAAGCCTCAACGTATTGTTCGCGCAGCTGGAAGCCGACGGCATCAAGGTCCGCTCCATGCGCAACAAGGTCAATCGGCTCGAGGAGCTGTTTCTTCGGCTGGTCGAGAAACCCGCAGATCAGTCAGCGGATCAACCGGGCGACCAACCAGCCAATCAACCAGCCAATCAATCCGGAGGGTCGGTCGCATGACCACGGAAGTCTCGGCGAAAAGCTACTGGATCGGCTACCAGACCATCGTCATCAAGGAATTGACGCGCATCCTGCGCATCTGGGCCCAGACCCTGATTCCGCCGGCCATCACCATGAGCCTGTATTTCGTCATCTTCGGCCAGTTGATCGGCCGGCGCATCGGCGAGATGGGCGGTATGGACTACATGGACTTCATCGTGCCGGGGCTGATCATGCTGTCGGTGATCACCAATTCCTACGGCAACATCACCAGCTCGTTCTTCGGCGCCAAGTTCGGCCGCCATATCGAGGAGTTGCTGATCTCGCCGCTGCCGCCCATCCTGATCCTGGCAGGCTATGTCACCGGCACAGTGATCCGCGCGCTGGTGGTCGGTGCACTGGTGCTGCTGGTCGCCTCGTTGTTTGCCGAGATCCGGATCCACAACTGGCCGGTGACGATCACCATCGTGGTGCTGACTTCCGTGGTGTTCGCGCTCGGCGGCTTCATCAACGCGACCTTCGCACAGAAGTTCGACGACATCGCCATCATCCCGACCTTCGTTCTGCAGCCGTTGACCTATCTTGGCGGGGTGTTCTTCTCGGTCGATCTGTTGCCCGGCATCTGGGAAAAGATCGCGCTGGGCAACCCCATCCTGTACATGGTCAATGCCTTCCGCTACGGTATGCTCGGTGTGACCGACGTGCCGCTTGCCATCGCTTTCGCCATCATCGTGGGCTTCATGCTGGTGCTCGGCGCGATCTGCCTGACCCTGCTGACCCGCGGCACGGGGCTTCGCACCTGAACTTAGCCCGCCTTATGCACCACCCTGCCTACTGCGGTGCCGCCAGACCCGCGTCTGCGGTGTTTCGCTCGGTCGCGCATCCTCAACCCGCCGTTATTTACAAGCCGGGCGAGTACGCCTGCGGTGCGCTCGGTCGCGAAACGCCACAGCCACTGGGCCCCGGATCGAGTCCGGAGCAGGCTCTGACGACCCCTCGCGACGGAAGGGTGGTGCATAAGGCGGGCTTACTGATACCCGTTCATGAATCCTGAAAAGCTCGAAAAGCTGATCGAAGGCGGCCGCGACGGCTACGAATCACGCCTGGCCGCGGCCCAGGCCCGGCTGGCCGCCGGCGATGCACAAAAGGCTCTCATCCATCTGGAAAAGGCACGCGAATTCAATGCCGATCGCAGCATGCTGTGGCAACTCATGGGCAAGGCGTGTCTGGAAACCGGAGATCAGGTCGGTGCGCATGAGGCCTGGCAGCAGGGCATCGAAATCGCTCGGCAACTGGGCGACAAGCAGGCCGAAAAGGTCATGGCCGTCTGGTTGCGGCGCCTGAAGAAGTGATCCGGGGAAGAGTTCACGGAAGGTTTTCTGATGGGGACTCCGTTCACCGGCGGAGGCGTCATTGAGTTCTGGTGGTGTATTGCGCTTTCGTAAATCGTGAATGGTAAATCGTAAATAGTAAATAGAAAAATCGAAACCGGCCCGGTCCTGTGGCGCGGGTATCTTTTCGAATTGAGATTCCACTCTGGTCAGGATGATCGGGTGATATCGGGTGAGGGGAGGGAGCGTTGCACCCAACTTTCAGCGGGGAGTGGTGTTGCCTGGTGGCGAGCCGTGGGTCGCGGGGCAGCTGATGATCTATCAGCTTCTATCCGACGCCGCCGGGATTCAAGGAAGGCGTTGAGGTTTGGATACCCCCGTGTCAAGTCCAGTGGCACCAAGGCTCCCTTGAACCCTATCGTTGCTCCCAAGGCCGATCGACCCGCGGCTCGCCACCAGGCGACGCCACTGCCCGCCAGGCACCCTGGCCGGCCCCGCTGACAATCGGCTGAGACATAGACCCAATCAGGAAGGTGGATGCGCTGCCGCTTATCCACCCTACTGTCATGTCACACTACAAATGTCGGATAGAGCCGTTTGAGTTTGATGCGAGCATCTTCTGTCGTAAACTGCCAATCGATCTTGGCCTTGAGCCGATC
>SR_TP_S13solDRAFT_1000409_pt1 | contig 18323 bp, 14 predicted proteins | sample SodReaTP_S13sol_FD_11159 | JGI IMG/M metagenome (IMG submission 11159)
GTGGCCAGCCAGGCGTCGATCAGGGCATTGCCGAACTTGTCGGGCAGCGAATCCGCCAGCAGGCCGGGCAGACCGTGGAAGGTCTCCCGTGCCAGGGCGGGGAAGCGGTACACGCCCGGGGCGAGTGGCATGGTCAGCGGGGCGATCTCGATGCCGCTTCGGGCAAAGTCCGGGTCGTACTCGAAACTGGCCACCGCCTCGCCGTCCTGCAGGGCGACGGCGCCGATGGTGCTGCCCCAGAGTTTCACTTCGGCCACCGACGTCACGATTCGTCACCCCAGGTCCATGCCTTGCCGCCGGAGCGTGACCCGGGGGCAGAGGGTGAACGGCGCCCGGATGCGCGCTGGCGGCCGCGCCCCGTGGTATTTTCCTTGAGTAGTTCCATGGGTGTCGGCCCCGGCTCCGGCATCAGGTGATCCAGGGCGCCCATCAGGCCCAGCACTCGGAACAGCCGCACCAGGGTCACCAGCTGCACGGAATGGCCCGCCTCCGCTCGCTCCACCGTACGCTTGCCCACCCCGGCCTCGTCGGCCAGCTGCGCCTGGGTCAGTCCGCGCCCGATGCGCAGCCGGGCCAGCCGTTCACCCAGCTCAGTCAGCACCGCCTCGTCTGTGAGTGTATCGTCGAGCTTCATAGTCGCCATTCGTGACGAGATAACATCGATATGATGCTCTATATCGCCATAGATTGCGAATTATGTCGGGGTGGATCTGGGGCGAGGTGCAGGTCGTCGTTGCTCAGGGTCGCCATTTCGACCCTGAAATGACGGATCTAAGCCCGGAATTGGACTGTTTTCAGGAAGTTTTCCCCTTGTTATCAGTTGCTTGTTAAGGCCCGGCCCCGTGATCCGCAGGATCTTAACTTGCGTGTGCCGAATCAGGGCGAGGGCATCTGTGTACACAAACAGCCGGTGTTCACGATACGTGGACAGGGCGAATTGGTGGACAACGGCACGATGATTTCTCATGAAGATGATGGGTGTCCCCTTCCTTCCCTTCCTCTTCGCCTTCCTCTCTTACAGGGCGATATAGTTCGGCACGTCCTTGGGCTGTCATGCCTTACCGACGGTCGCGTTCCCGCTCATTGCTACGAATGAAGCGAGACAAGTGAAAGCTGGCAAGTTTGATATCCTCAGGTTTGAGTCGCTGTGGTTGCCGACCCAGGAATTTCGGCAGTGCCTTGGGCTCGAGAACCCATATGCTTCGCAGGCTGCCCTCGTTCTGCTCGATGAACCATCCGGGGAAGACGACGACTGGAAAAACGTTCAGAGTACGCCCCGTGCTCTCAGCTAACAGGCTCGTGAGCCAAGCGGCTTGGGCCCGAGCCTGAACGACGGGGTCGCGCTCCGGCTCGCGCCCGGCTGCGGTAAGTGTCTCACCATCGAACTTGATGCGAGGTTCACCGCGAACCGGCTTGCTCCAGGTCTTGGTCTCGACTGTGAATATGCCTGCAGGGCCGATAATTGCGTGGTCGATGTTGAATCCGTTTCCCACGAGGTCATGGAAGATCAGGTAGCCATTCTCCCGCAAGCGCTCCAGAAACTGCCCGACAGCCTTCTCGCCTTCGATGCCCTGCCTGAGCGCACGCGCCTTCGGAAGTGTCTTGATATACCGCCATCCCGCAAATCCAATCGTCAGCACGGCGGCCAATGTGAAAATGACGGGGTTTGGTGGGAAATCTGTGTAATACCGCCACCATTCCATGGTCGCCCACACCGTGGTGAATAGGGCAAGGATGGCTGGGGTCTCAAGCTTGTCTTCAAGGAGTTTGCGTCGCTCTTCTTCAAGTGACTGTCCGGGGTGGCGCAGCGGCTTGTCCTTGATGGGTGACTTTGTGGGTGTGCTCATGTTGGTGTCCCTGTTATGACCTTCCTGCAAGATCGCCCTCGTAGGTTGGTCTTGATCTGGCGAAAATCGTCCCTCATACGGCCAGTTTCATTCCCTGAATTGGTCCTCTAAGCCGCAGAGCGGCCAAGTGCGGGTCGTGGATGCTTAGGGTCGCCATTTCGGCGCTGAAATGACGCCTTTAAAACCGAAATCGAGAGGTTTTTAAGGAGGATTTCCTTTTGTTATCAGTCTCTTGTTCAGGTTCGACCCCATAGGCCAGTCCTGTCACCTATCCGCGCTCGTAGCTCGTCCGTAACAAGGGCTTGGCTTTCTCCAGGTCTGCTGGATCAGACAATGTTATTTCCAGATCCCCTGTTCCCCAGTGTCCGATGCCTCGCATGTCTCTTGTGAAGCCTTCCACAAGATCAACAGTGTCTGGGTCAAGGGCGACGTGCAATACCAGCTTACTTTTCTGGATGACTACGCAGGTGAAGTTACGAATCCTTTTGAAGACGACGTAGAGCTTGAGGTCCTTGCGCTGGACATCATCCCCGAGGGATAGCAGGTAGCCTTCGAGCGATTCGAAGAGTTCTCTCAGCTTGGGATGCATTTCAGTCAGAGCCTGGGAGACGGGCTTGTCGCCTGTCGACTTACCGGATTTGGTGAGCCTGGTCGTGGAAGTACTTGCGGATGAGGCGTTGACGAGTTCCAGGAGCAAAAGGTCGGCGCCAAATTTCTTGTAACGGATGAGCTCGATATTGCGATTCATCTGTTGAACTGCGTGACCGTCGTACTTGGTGAAATCACTGGCGATACAAAGCAATCTCGGGGCGGACCAATCAATGCTGTCGGCAGTGTCCTTGTTCAAACGTTCCATGACCAGAAGCTTGAACTCGGCCTGATGGTCCATGAGCCAATCCAGGTAGAAAAGCCCCTGGTTGATGACGTTCTCGCTGATGGATCGTTTGTATTCGATGATGACCGGGCAGAAGTTCTCGTCGAGGCCAAGGCTGTCGATACGACCTGAATGCGTCTTGCCTGTGGAGTATTCGGTGGCCAGAAAGCGGATGCCCAGGAGTGATTCCAGATTCTGCTCGAGCAGTGTCTGGAGGGAGCGTTCCAGGTCAGATGCTTCGCCTCTTAGTTCAGAAGCCTTGCCATTGCTGATGTGAAAAAGCTTGATGTCGCTCACGAGGTTGCCTCCTCGGCGGTGCTCAGATCCCCCGCAATCTCCCGAAACTGCTCCAGCGCCGCTTCCAGATCCTCCACGATTTCCTGTGCGATAACTTCCGGGGCGGGGAGGTTGTCGGAGTCGGAGAGGGATTCGTCCCTGAGCCAGAAGATGTCCAGGCTCGCCTTGTCGCGCTTGATCAGCTCGTCGTAGTCGTAGGCCCGCCAACGGCCGTCCAGGTTGTCCTCCGACCAGATCGGCGTTCGCGTATGCCGGCTGCCCCCTGTAGGAGCGGCGACCCCGCCGCGAACCGCCCCTGCGTAACACGCCACGAACTCATCCAGATCCTCCCGCTTGAGCGGATTGGTCTTGAGTGTGAAATGCATGTTGGTGCGCAGGTCGTAGATCCAGAGCTTCTTCGTCCACGGGGTCTCGGAGGCGGCTTTCTTGTCGAAGAACAGCACGTTGGCCTTCACACCCTGGGCGTAGAACAGGCCCGTGGGCAGGCGAAGCAGGGTGTGAACGTCGCATTCGTGCAGCAGCTTGCGGCGGATGGTCTCGCCGGCACCGCCTTCAAAGAGCACGTTGTCCGGCACCACCACGGCGGCGCGTCCATTGACCTTGAGCAGGGTCTTGATGTGCTGGACGAAGTTGAGCTGCTTGTTGGAGGTGGTGGCCCAGAAGTCGTCGCGCTCGATCGTATCGCGCTCCTTGCTGACCTTGCCGCCCTCGCCGACGATGGTGGTGCCGCTCTTCTTGCCGAAGGGTGGATTGGCCAGGATCAGGTCGAAGCGATCGCCCGGGTCAGAGGCCAGGGCGTCGCTCACCACGATGGGTTCGAACTCCGGGTCGCCGATGCCGTGCAGCAGCAGGTTCATGGCACACAGGCGCGCGGTGCTCTGCACCAGCTCCCAGCCCTTGAAGGACTCCGACTTGAGCGCCTTCTTCTGCGGCTTGGTCATGTTCGGGTAGTGGTCCACCAGGTACTGGTGCGCCGCGAGCAGGAAACCGCCGGTGCCGCAGGCCGGGTCGGCGATGGTCTCATCCGGTTCCGGGGCCATCACATCGACCATGGCCTTGATCAGTGGGCGGGGGGTGAAATACTGGCCGGCACCGGACTTGGTGTCCTGGGCGTTCTTCTCCAGCAGACCCTCGTAGGCGTCGCCCTTCACGTCGGCGCTCATCACCGACCAGTTTTCCTTGTCGATCAGGTCCACCAGCAGGCGGCGCAGCTTGGCCGGGTCCTGAAACTTGTTCTGGGCCTTGTTGAAGATCAGCCCGAGCAGGCCCTTCTCCTTGCCCAGTTCGTCCAGGGCATGGCGGTAATGATCGAACAGGTCGTCGCCGTCCTTCTTGATAAGACTGGACCAGCTGTACTTCTGCGGCACGATGCTCGCCTGGTTGTACGGCGCCCGAGTGCGCTCGTCGGCCATCTTGAGGAACAGCAGATAGGTGAGCTGTTCGACGTAGTCGCCGTAGCTCATGCCGTCGTCGCGCAGCACGTTGCAGTAGTTCCAGAGCTTCTGGACGATGGAGGAAGTGTTCATTCAGGGGTTCTCGATTGAAGTCAGAATCTTATCCAGGGAGACGATCAACACCGGAACATCACGTTTGACGACGGTGTAGAGGCGCCGATAATCGATTGCACCGTACTCATGGGCTAGCACATTGCGGAAGCCGATGATTCCCTTCCAGGGGATTTCCGAGTGCTGCGATGCCGTCTCTTCGGATACCCGTCGCGCAGCCTCTCCGATGATCTCCAGCGCGCGCTCGATGGCGTAGCGTGACCGTGCATCGGCCAGCAACTGTTCCAGTTCCAGATCTGCCGCAAACTCGGTGACCTGCTTCGCCGCATCGAGCATATCCCACAGATGTGCGGCATCCTGTTCAGGCGGCTTCATACAGCACCTTCAGGTCGCGCTGGATCGTCTTGCGCCGATAGGGGTTGCGCAGGACTTCCGGCGGCACGATGTCTACAGGTCTGCCGCCGAAGAGGCGGACGATGTCGTTGCGCAGATCGTCGGAAGACCACAACGATGGCGCCTCGCCGGGCTCGAATTCCACCATGAGGTCAATATCGCTGTCGGCTGTGAGTTCACCGCGTGCCGCCGAACCGAACAGTGCGAGTCGGCGGATGTGATAGCGCCGCACCAGGTCCTCCAAGGCCGCGCGTGGAACCCTGACCTGCTTCGTGATCTCCAGCAGTTCATCTTGAGAATCCATTGGGTCATTCTCCCGCTCGAGATCACCAACCAGGCGTTTGCTGAGCTCCGATCTCACCAGTTCCCATTCCCGAGTCTGCCCGGCACGCAATCCATCGAACAAGGCCAGCAGCTCATAAAGCGAGGGATCGTCCCGCGCGGCCAGCGGTAGATTTTCATACAAAGGCAGCAGCCCGGGCCCCCTGACTGTACCCTCCGCGTGCGGCCAGACGGGGTGCGGCTCGTCCGGTAAAGCGACTTTTCCCGCAAGGGGCGAGGTCCCGTGGGCCGTGGGAAAGCCGAGCGTCGTGCCCACCCGCACAGGCGGGAAGGCGTACGGTGCGCCGTAGATCACGAACGACCGCAGCGCATCCATCTCCGGCCCGGGGCGCCCTTGCGTTTCGACCACGAGCCCCGCGGCCATCAGCCGCTGGACGGCGGCATGAGCCTCGAACCGGGACAGGTGCATGGCCTCACCCAGGGCGGCATAGGGCAGCCACCGGCCACGCAGCGCCACCAGTTTGAATGCCATGGCCAGATCCTGGGGCTTGAGCGACCACTGGCGGCCGCTGATGCGCTTCATGGCGACAGATCGGGGGCTGGTTCGGTGTGGTGTCATATGCTGTATGCATATAGCATACAGCCGAGGCGCGCGCCAGTTTGCTTGGAGGCGTGTTTTGGAGGGGGAAATTGGGCGTTTAAGGCGATTTTGACAGCTGTTTTGGGGTGAATTATCTGTCAGGTCAATTGGTTACAGAGGTCCGACCCCGTGTTCCCATGTCGATGAGTGGGCATGGCGGATTAGTGGGCAAATGATCGATGATCACTCGTGAGGATAATGGGTGTCCCCTTCCTCGTCCCCTTCCTCGCTGCCGCAATTCCGCTTCTATCGGAAGTCGGAGTGTTGCGGTAGTATGTGAAGGCATAATATTTCCTTTACCTATTAGGTAAACAAATATAACATCTGGAGACCCATTTGGAGATCCTCTTCAAGGACAAGAAGATTCGGGATTTGTGTGAAAAACGGGCCGTCGCCGAAAAGAAGCTCGGGGCGGACTGTGCGCAAAAGCTTCGGGCAAGGCTTTCGGACCTCGAAGCCGCTTCCGGCGTCACGGACCTGGTTGCGGGCAATCCGCATCCGCTCAAGGGGGACAGGAAGGGTCAATTCGCACTGAATCTGGCTGGAGGGCGTCGGCTGGTGTTTAGTCCAGCCCACAACCCATGCCCACGCGACGCCGCTGGCGCCATCGACTGGTCACGGGTCACCGTCATCTGCATCGAATTCATCGGAGACTATCATGACTGAGACAAGCGCCCCCTTTGCGCCAGACTGGGTCTCCCCCCCTGGCGATACCATCGTGGATCTACTGGACGACCGGGGCTGGCCCCAGTCGGAACTTGCTGCACGCCTCGGCTACAGCCCAAAGCACGTCAACCAGCTAATCAAGGGCAAAGTCCCATTGAGTGAGGACGCCGCGCTGCGTCTGGAGCGGGTCCTGGGTGGTAGCGCCGGCTTCTGGCTTGCCCGGGAGGCGAAGTACCGGGAGCATTGTGCCCGTCTGGAAGCCGCACAGGCCCACGCCGAATGGGTTGACTGGCTGGAGGAACTGCCGGTCAAAGAAATGATGGCAGCCAGGGCCATCCCGAAGTGCCGCGTCGATGCCAGGAATAAACCAGGCATTGTGGAAGCCTGTCTGCGCTTCTTCGGCGTAGCGACTCCGGATGAGTGGCGTGAGCTATATGCGGGTATGCAGGTGGCTTACCGGCGAAGCCGCATGGAACAGAGCGACGTCGGCGCCATCTCGGCCTGGCTGCGGATGGGAGAGCAGCAAGCCGCTGGTCTGGATGGTCCCCGTTACGACCGGGCCAGGTTCGAGAAAGCACTCGTGAGCATCCGCGACCTGACTCAGGCGCCCCCTGAAGACTTTGAACCCCTCATGCGTGCGATGTTGCAGGAGGCCGGAGTGGCGTTCGTGCTCGTCCCGGCAATACCGCGGGCCCATGTCAGTGGTGTGGCTCGCTGGGTGACCCCCACCCGTCCGCTGATCCAGCTCTCTCTCTATGGCAAGACCAACGACAGATTCTGGTTCACCTTCTTCCATGAAGCGGCGCACATCCTGCTGCACGCATCAACCCGGGAAGCGAAGAAGTCCGTATTTCTGGACGATCCCAATGACGGACATGCAGATGATCCCGACGAGCACGAGGCGAATGTCTGGGCAGGGGATTGGCTGATCCCTCCTGAATGCGCCGATGATCTGCCGACGCTGTCCAGTGAGGCGGCCATCAATGCGTTTGCCCACGAGATCGGCATTCACCCCGGCGTCGTAGTGGGTCGTTTGCAGCATGATGGTCTTATGCCGTATGCCACGCCGTTGAACAGGCTGAAGGCCAGGCTCCGGTTCAAGGAGGTGGGTGATGAATGAAGGTGCGGAGCCCGAAATTGTCGCCCATTGAGGATGTCATTATGCGAGACGTCACCCCGAGGCTCTCCCTATAGTGCTAGACCTGACCCCTGCGCCCCCCTATCCCCGGAAAGCCCAGGGCCTTCTTCCGCAAACGATGTTGCAATGTGAGACCTGACCCCGGTCCCTGGGGCTCGTGTTCCCGTCGGCATATAGCATACGGCCGAGGCGTGCGCCAGTTTGCTTGGAGGTGTGTTTTGGAGGGGAGATTTGGGCGTTTAAGGCGATTTTGACAGCTGTTTTGGGGTGAATTATCTGTAAGGTTAATGGGTTATGATGGTCCGACCCAGGTATCCAGCTCGAGTTTGAATGCCATGGCCAGATCCTGGGGCTTGAGCGACCACTGGCGGCCGCTGATGCGCTTCATGGCGACCGATCGGGGGCTGGTGAGGTTTGGTGTCATATGCTGTATGCATATAGCATACAGCCGAAGCGCGCGCCAGTTTGCTTGGAGGCGTGTTTTGGAGGGGAGAATTGGGCGTTTAAGGCGATTCTGACGGCTTTTTTGGAGTGAATTATCTGTCAGGTCAATGGGTTATCGTGGTCCGACCCCGTGTTGCGTGTTTATCTGCACGTTAAGGCAGTTCTGCTTTGCGTTTCAATATTGCGACGAGATGGGGGCTATTTTCCTCCCCTAGAATTGATCCGTTCAACTCCATTTCTTGGTCATTTAGCTGCCCGGCCAGTTCTAGAGAGTAGGAGTCACGACCAAGCAGCGACTGCATCACTGGGCTGTGGCGATTCACATCAATTTTCCCTGTAATCGCCCCGTCTTTGATGCTGTAGGTTCCTGTCCAGTAAAAGGACGTATCCCCGCCGAAAATCCTTCCGGACTCAAAGATCACGACACCGCCCCCGTATCCGGCATGGTTTGCGAATTCCAAGGTCCATAACGCTTCCACTGACATAACATTCCCCTTGTTTATATCCCCAATGGGATATGGGTGCCCGGGCCGAAGCTGCCCATGATCACTATTAGGTGGCGACACTGGTTGCCCCTGTCTCACAGCTGCCTAGACTCAGCTGCACTTGCGGGGCGGACGCCGCCTATGGGGCTTGACCGGAATGGTCTTAGGCCCTTTGGGCGGTGTCTTGCACCCTTTCCCGCATGGTTGCTTAGCCATAACGAATATCCTCCGTATTGGCCTGACAGGACGGGCCTGTCTCCCAGCCCATACCCCTCGTGTGGACCACTGATCATGTCCAGGGGCGAGTAGGAGCAGGCAGGAGCAAGTCCGGAAGGGCAACCAGCATCACCGCTTTCCAATATATCCCTTACCCATAGTAAGTCAACAGCATCGTCTAAGAAAGCACAAGATATTGTGGGCTTTTTTTGTTTAACCTACTACCAGTAGTGGGTGATGGTTCAGTGCCCCCTTCTGGTAGTTCAAATCCCTGCCTCTTTCCCTCCTGAATCTTTGCGCTGGTTTCAGTCGGTGGGCCGGGCATAGAGTGAAAAAGTCGAAAAAGGGTAGGAAATGGCTGGAGAAACTAACTGACAGGGTGGTCTTTAAAACCCCTCTGTCCCCTTGACGCTCCGTTACACCCCTGATTTATCTATGGTTCTATAGGCTTGCTGTGGATGGTTAGGATGCTCAGGGAACCGCGCGCGGATTAGCCCCTCTCGTAGCATGGGGGTGATGTAGTGGTTTCGTACGCTATCGGGTTCTCTGTTCAACAATTCCGCCAGTGTTCGGAGGCTGAGGAATCGTCCCGCACACAAACGCACGATGGTGTTCCTTACTAAGTCCTTGCCGGCACGGCCTTTTTCGCGCACCGACGCCGCTATGGCAATGAGCTCTGTGTATTGTTCGGAGCTTGGCTCTTTTTGTTCGGAGCCTGCGCTATTTTGTTCGGAGTTCTCTGGTGGCGGCTCTGCCTCCAGGAACAATTGCCCGGTTTCAAGGCGACCCGGCAGGCGATAACGCGTCCCCCGGGCTTGGCCGCTTCGGCTGAGCCAGTCATGATCCACCAACGATTTCAGGTGCGTGCCGATATCCCGGGGATGCTCCCGGCAATAAGGTTGAACATCAGCATTGCTGATTTCCCCGAATCGGTGGGCCAGGAGCAAGATAATCCGATCCAACTCCGGCAACTGGGTATAGGCGTCCCCAACCACTTCGCGTAACTCCCGCTCCACCTCCTCCGGAATCAGGCTGGCAAACGGCAGTGTCAGCGTGGTTATCTCCAGATCCAACGCCTCTGAGACTAGCGGGATTAGCCAGTGCTGCTCGCGCCAGGCACGGAGAATCTTGGGAAAGCCGGAACCGGATTTCTCGCCCAGACCGAGCATCTGAAACATCTTTTGCAGGCTGGGATTGCGCGGGTCACTGATGCCGCCTTCATACAAACGCTCGATCGGCACCCGCAACCGGCCGGCGTTTCGGAATACGAAGGCATCCGGTCGTTTGGTGACCACGATACCTTGCGGTGCTTCGTGATCAGCATGCGCCAGGGTATTGACCAAGGCCTCACGCAGCGCCTGATGCACGTGGGTTTCCCCTACCCTGACCGACTCGCTATCCAGTTTGAAGGGGACGTTGAGCCCCTCCACAAGGCGGCCATAGACGCGGTAGTAGAAGTTGAAGAGATTGGGCTGCCAGCGACCATCCAAGGTGAGGCGAAACTGCCATCTCTCGTCGGGATCTCCGGAGTGCTTCTCCTGATAGTCGAGATGATAGCGCGGCAGCGCATCCAGCAGGCTGCGTTCTCTGCCGAACATCAGCAGGCCGGTCAGGGTGAGTCCCTCTTCCCCGCTGACGCGGTCCCGTCGCCAGCCACCCAACTGGGTAAGCAGACCGTGATCGTCAAGGGCTAGGAAGGGGTGATCGGGCTCCCGCGAGCGAAAACGCTGACGGAAGGCTTTGAGCGTATCAGCGTCAAGGTCATCGAGCCCGAAATGCGCAAGGATGCGACCGTCCTGTGGCTCGTCGGAGGCGTCGCGCAGCATGCGACGCACCTCGGCTTCGGTGCAGCGGTAGTCGCCCTCGAAGTTGCGCTTGTAGGTTCCGGTGAGCGGATTGCCGCCGATGAACACGGGGCGCTGGGTGCGGCTCGCGGGCGGCACAGTGATCACGACCAGCCTGCGTTCACCAAGTTCGTGCACCGTGACATCGGCATCGCTGCACACTGGCGTGCTGAGCCGTTGGGGATTATTGTGGCCGTCCCAGAACACCTTGAGCTGTGCTGAAGGATTGGAAACGCCCACCGGCTCGAAGCGGCCGTCGCGTTCCCGGATCCCGAGCACCAGATACCCGCCGGCGGTATTGGCGAAGGCCGAGACACTCTCCCACGCCGATCGAGGGAAACCCCCGTCGGCCTGCTTGAACTCGACGTCCTGGCTTTCGCCGATATCAAGGCGCTCGAGCAGTTCGTCCAGCGTCATGGTGCGGCCCCGAGACCGGGGTTGGGCTCGGCCATCTTGTCCAGATGATCGACGCCCTGCTCCGCCCGCGACGTCACGTTGGCTCGGCCCAGCAACCCGCCCGTGAATGCCCGGCTCAGGACGGCCTGGCGCATGCGCTCGGCGCGTTGGAGGTTGGCGTCCACCTGGGCATCTGTATCACGCAGGAGAGAGAGACGGCGGTCGAGTTCTGTGACGACGCATTGCTGCTCAGCGGTAGGCGCTATGGGCAACCCGATGGAACTAAAGCGTCCCAAACTGACCTTCAGTTGAGCAACGCCCTTAGTTATTCCAAGTATCTGGGTGTGCACTGGCTCGGACTCAATGGCGTAAGCAAGAAACGATGTTGAAACAGAATTGGGTACAGGCCGAAGCTTTATGCAGTCCGCCGTTATCACTGCAGGCGCTCTATTCATGGGATAAATACAAACGTCCCCTGGGGGATCGCCCATTTTCGTGATGAGTAGGTCCCCACCATCTACGCGGTGTGCCTTCAGGTCCTCGGCCTTTTCTTCTGTAACGTAAACAGAATCTGCACCACCAAATGATGCGCCACGGATATTGCGCACAAAAACCAGAGGTACTCCGGAATCGGTGTAATCGCTGACTTTGAGATTGCTTCCAAACGGCCCGATTGCCAGTGAATACGGTTCACCTGCTGACAACTGCTCCGGTGACGCCCACACCCACCCCTCCGTCAGTTCAGGCAGATCGGTGGTATCGGGCGCAACAGGTTCCTTGTATTTCCCCTTCCCTTTCCACTGGCTTCGGCGGCTATCGAGGATGCGTTGCAGAAGTTCTTCGCCGGTCTCGTAGCTGCGGCCTTCGCGGCGGGCGAGTTCGGCTTCTGTTTCGACGAGGCGGCCTTCGACGGCGGCTTTGAGGACGGCGGCTTTGTAGCGTTTGAGGTTGGCCTTGACGCGCTTGAGGTTGGCGACGGCTTCGTCTAGGCGGGAGAATTGCTTTTCGATTTCCGCGACGATGCTTTTTTGCTGTTCAAGCGGTGCTAAAGGAATCGTGAAGGCTTTGAGACTATTTGTTTCAATGCTGTTGACCGTGGTGCCCTGTTTCGAACAGGTGTTAAGGATATCTTGACTGAACGCCCGCAGTGCCCAAGCGACGTACTCGGGGAGTACACCCTTTCTCGGCGTTAGGGTCTTCAGGTCTTGATTTACGGTGACTGACACTGCATTGAGCGCAACCGGAAATGAATGCCGCAAGATGCCGCTTCGGGTCACGAATAGGACGGAATTCGCCGGGATTAACTTTGCGGTGGAGCCAGAAACTGCCTCTTCGGTGATGTGGTCTTCGCTATCCCTAATCACGAAGGCCTTCATATCCTTGGGCGATACCCAGGGGATAGTTCCACCCTCCCAATATTGCGCCTTGGATTTAGAGGGAGTACCCCCACCCGACCATTGACCAAGATCACCTAACGCCACAAGTTTCCATGCTCCGGGTATGCCGGGCTTATCTATAACTGCATTCATGCGGCCAATGTCTCGTTCAATTCTTCAATAATCTTGTTCAGATCATCGCCAAAAATCTTGTGCACCTTCCCGAGCCCACCTTCCTGAGAAAAAGGCGCGTACTCAAAGTCATCCGTCTCGATGCCCAGATTCGCAGCGATGTGGTCCCGAATCATCTCCAGCCAGCGCAATTGCTCTGCGTTGAAACGAGTGCGTGCAACACCACCCTCACCCCGGCCCTCTCCCTGAGGGAGAGGGGGATTGTTGGCAGTGGCTTCTCCCTGAGGGAGAGGGGGTTGGGAGGCCAGCCAGGCATTGAAGTTGGTCTGCACCCGCTCGGGGAACGGAATCAGTTCGTTGTCCTGGTGGATGGCGAAGCGCACCAGCGAGACCAGGTCGGTGAGGATGCGCCGGCCGCCGGCTCCTTTGACTTTGTTCTTCTCCAGCGCGGCGTAGGCCTGCCATAGCTGGGATTCGGTCCACAGGTTGGGCGGGGCCTGGATCTGGTCGGCCAGTTCCTTGATGTCCTCGAAGCTCAGGCGGGCCTTGTAGGGTTTGCTGTAGAGGATCTGCAGGGCGGTGATCTCGTTCTTGTGGTCTTCGATGAACTGCTCGAAGGACTGGACGATGCCCCGGGCGCGCTCGGTTGCCTCCACGCTGAAGCCGGCCTCGATGACTTCGTCTTGGCTGACGTGGTCGATGGTGATCTCGTTTTTCTTCTTCACCTCGATCAGCAGCTCGCGCAGTTTCGGGTCCTGCAGGGGGTGGATGGCCTGCTGGATGATCCGCTGGCGCGGATTGCCCTCACCCCGGCCCTCTCCCGAGGGGAGAGGGGGGAGGTCAGGGGGATTCAGGTCGAGGTCCAGGGCTTCGATGATGCGGCGGCTGAGATCCTTGACGCCCAGGCCACCGGAGATCTCTCTGATCTTCTTGTCGTCGTCTTCGTTCAGGCGGTGCTCCATGCGGGCCAGGCGGCTGGCGATGGAGGTGAGCACGGCCTCCTCGGTGTTGCCGAAGCTGACGGCCTGCAGCAGCTTTTCGAAGGAGACCGCCTTTTTCTGGTCCATGGGTTTGGAGTCGGTCTTGTCCTGTTCGCAGACGCCGACGGCATCGACGATGACGAAGTGGTCTTTGGCCTGGGCGTCCGGGGTGACGGCCTTGAGGTCGTCGTTCCGGATGACCCGGACGCCGCGACCCTTCATCTGCTCGAAGAAGGAACGGGACTTGACGGTGCGCATGAAGACCACGATCTCCACCGGCTTGATGTCGGTGCCGGTGGCGATCATGTCCACGGTGACGGCGATGCGCGGGAAGTAGCTGTTGCGGAAGGCCTTGATCAGCTCTTGCGGCGTGGCGCCGGTGGTGCGGTAGGTGATCTTCTGGGCGAAGTCGTTTCCCTTGCCGAATTCCTCGCGCAGGATCTCGACGATGTTCTCGGCGTGGCTGTCGTCCTTGGCGAAGAACAGGGTCTTGGGGACCTCGGTGCGGCCGGGGTAGATCTCGGTGAACAGCTTGTCGCGGAAGGTGCGCACCACGGTGCGGATCTGGTCCGGGGTGACCACGTCGCGGTCGAGCTGCCGGGCCTCGTAGCTCAGGTCTTCGTCCAATTGCTGCCAGCGCTTTTCGCGGGTCTCGCGGTCCAGCTGTTCCACGTAGTAGCCGGCCTCGACCCGGGAGCCGCCTTCGGTGATGCGGGTCTGGATGCGGTAGACGTCGTAGTTGACGTTGACACCGTCCGCCACGGCCTGCTCGTGGGGGTATTCCATGACCAGGTTCTGGTGGAAGAAGCCGAAGGTCTGCTTGTTGGGCGTGGCGGTCAGGCCGATCAGGTAGGCGTCGAAGTATTCGAGCACCTGCGCCCAGAGGTTGTAGATGGAGCGGTGACATTCGTCGGTGACGATGATGTCGAAGGTTTCGATGGGGATGGCGGGGTTGTATTCGATGGGTTCCGGGGCGGCGAGCGTGAGGATGCCTTCGGGGCCACGGCTGTTCGCGGCGGGGTCGCCGCTCCTACGGGGGGTGCCGTTTCCATCGGGGGTGTCGTTGTAGGAGGCTCGACCCCGGGCCGAACTGCCTTCGGTTGTGGCCAGGACGGCGTCCATAGAGATCTCTTCCAGGTCCTCCGGCATCTCCCGGCCCTTGAGCATGGAGTACATGCGCTGGATGGTGCTGATGCAGACCCGCGCCGTGGTGTCGAGGGCGTTGCTGGAAAGGCGCTGGACGATGTACTCCTCGCTGAACTTGAAGTTGTTGTAGGGCGAGACGTACTGCTGGAATTCCTTCAGCGTCTGGTCGCCCAGGTTGCCGCGATCCACCAGGAACAGCACCCGGCGGGCGCCGGCGAACTTGATCAGCCGGTAGATGAAGCTAATGGCGGTGAAGGTCTTGCCGGAACCGGTGGCCATCTGGATCAGGGCACGGGGGCGATTTTCCTTGAGGGATTGCTCCAGGTTGCGGATCGCCCTGATCTGGGCGGGCCAGAGGCCTTGTTCCACCAATTCCGGCATGTGGCGCATCCGGCTGAGGAAGGTCTCGGGCGGCGCGGCGTCGGAGACCTTGCCGGGTTGGCTGCCGATGAGGTCCGCCAGCGCCTCGGGGGTGTGGAAGGCGAATACGGGACGGGCCCGGGGCGTGGGGTCGAAACCGTTGGTGAAGCGGGTTTCCACGCCGGTGGACTGGTAGGCGAAGGGCAGGGGGTTGCCCCAGCGGGGCAGGCTGCCCGGCAGGCCTTTGGTGTATTTATCGGATTGGGTTTCCACCCCGCTCAGGGTCGTGCCCGCCTTCTTGGCCTCGATGACCCCGGCGGCCTGGCCGTCGATGTAGAGCAGATAGTCGGCAAAGCCGTGGCCGGGCAGCGGGAACTCGCGGATGGCCACGCCCCGGGCGGCATGGATGCTGGCTTTGTCGGCGTCCTGCACGGACCAGCCGGCGGCGGTGAGCAGCCGGTCGATCTCCCTGCGCGCTTGCTGTTCTGGTTGTGGCGACATGCCGTGTCTTGGTTTTCTAGTTTTCCCCTGGGTGAGAAAAGTATCACAAAACGGCGGGTTGTCCGGAAAAGCGGACCGCCAAGGGCGCTAAGGGATGCGCAAAGGACGCGAAGGAATCCCGTGGATAAACCCTTGTGCCCTTCGCGCATGCCTTTGCGTGCCTTCGCGGTGGGCTTTTCGGTTGGGGGTCAGGCGACAGATACCGCCGGGGGGCTGCCGCGTGCGGTGTCAGGCAGCGGCGCGGGTGGATTGGCGGATCTGCAGGATCGTGAACTCCGCCGGCTTGAGCATCGCCAGGCCGATCACGATCACCAGCTCGCCGTTGGCCATGTCGGCCTGGGTCATGGTGCTGCTGTCGCAGCGCACGAAGAAGCCCTCCTCGGGCTTGGTGCCCTGCAGGGCGCCGGCCCGCCACTGGTCGTGGAGGAAGTCCCTGATGCCTGCGTGCACCGCCTGCCAGGTGGCAGGCTCGCTGGCTTCGAATCCTGTCCAGGGGATGCCACGCCTCACGGAGGCCTCGACGAAGCAGAAGAAGCGCCGCACGTTCACATAGCGGAATTCCGGGTTGGCGCTCAGGGTGCGTGCGCCCCAAACCAGGAAGCGGCCGGACAGCTTGCGCAGGGGGTTGATGTTCTCGGGCACCAGCGCTTGCAGGTCCTGATCGCTGTATTCGGTCTCCAGTGCTGTTACATCGGCCAGGGCCGAGTCCACGCCGGCGGGTGCCTTCCAGAGCCGTCCGCTCAACTCCTGGCGGGCCAGCAGACCCGCCAGGGCACCCGAGGGCGGCACTGCCGCGCCTTGGGGCGCGACCCGAAGCCAGGGACAGTAGAGGGCGATGTGACTGCTTCGCAGGGCCGCAGCCTGGCCGCGTACCTGTTCCACCCAGGCCCCGGCCGGGCAGTCGGCCACCAGCAGCAACTGCCTCCGCCTCTCGGAATAGTCGGCCGCTGCCTGAAGGGTCACGGTGCCGCTGATCCCGGGCAGGGCCAGCAGGCCGAGGTCATCGAGGTCGTCCAGGGCAGAGAGGGCGGTCTGTATCGTGACAGTGTCCTGAGGCATCTGGGCCAGGCGCAGCACGTACAGGCGCCGCCCGCCGTTGGCGAAGAACGCGCGGGCGGCCTCGGCGAGGTGCCCCGGGGTGTGCGCGCCGAAGCTGGTCGTGAAGGCGGCAAAGCTGTCCAGGGCGACGGGCGTGTCCAGGGGACCCTGGTCGGCAAGGCCGACAAAGGCGGCTGCCGAGAGGTTCGCGCCCTGAAGGGTGGGCGGTATCAGCGGTGTTTCCTGTACGTAGACCCCGGGTGCCGTGTAGCCGGTTTGCCGGGTGGAGACCTGAATGGCGCGGATTCGCCGTGTCAGGTTGTCGGTCAGTTTTCGGGGCATGGCGATACCTGATAGGGACATCCAGTGAGCGGTGTGCGCGTGCAACGCGCCTGCTGAGTATGGCACGCCCCCCGGCCGGTGTTACCCGGCCGTGAGCGCGGGGGTCGGACCGGGCCAAGTCATTGATAAGCACAAAGAGTTGGCCTTGATCTGGGGAAAAATTGCCCCTTATACGGCCAATTTAACCCCTTAAATCGGTCCTGTAAGCCGCACAGAGGCCAGGCGCAGGTCGTCGATGCTTTGGGCCGCCATTTCGGTCCTGAAATGACGCATTCAAGGACGGGATCGGTGGGGTGTCGGAGTCGGGCGACAAGTACCGCGGTCACAACGCTGGGCTACGTTTCATGGCGGAAGCCTGGCAGGCCACTAATTTTTGGCATGTGGGTCAGGCCGCCTGATCGTGACGTTGCCGCAAGCATGTCGTCCGCCGGCGACAGAGGTATCGCAGGCGCTTGCTTGTCGTGCATCGATTGCCTCTGTCTGCTGTCGCCTGAGTGCGACAACCGAGTGTCCTTTTCCCAGCGCCACAGCCCGTGCAGACGCTGCCGCATGGGACGCCATGAGCACGGCGATGGGCGGAGAAAATCTCGATTTTTTCAGTAGATAGCGTCATCTCATGCACAAGGAGTCGGGACCTTCCATGCCGGTTTCAGACGATTTGGCGCGGCGCTTGCATTGGCTCCTGGCAGATCCTCACCGATCAGGTTTTACCTCCCGTATCCGGAATTGAATCATCACGTCAACCACAACCCATGGAGGGTTTGTCATGAGCACGAAATTCAGAAAGACGTTGTTGGCAGGCGCAATCGCTGCCCTGGTCAGTGCACCGCTCTGGGCGCAGCAGGAGATACCCGATGCGCCGGGCGCCGCACCGCAGACCGAGTCCGGCCAGCCGATGGCTGCTCCGCCTGCGGGTTCTCAGACTGAGCCTTATCCGGCCCAGGAGACCAGGGGTATGAGCAACCCGCTCTACTCGAAGACCCCGAGTGACCTGAGCCGCGGCGAGGTCATCGATGCGACCGGAGAAAAGGTCGGCACCATCAAGGCGGTGGTCAGCGACCCCGGGCACCAGGACATCCATGCGGTCATCTCTTCGGGTGGAATACTGGGGTTCCGCGCCAAGGAGATCCTGGTCTCCTTCGATGAGCTGCAGCTTGCCGACGACAACAAGGTCCAGGTCACGGCCACCAAGCAGGAGCTGCAGGAGCGCAGTGAGTACGTGTCTGGAGACTATGTGGAACTTGAGGCCGACAGGCCGATCAGCGAGTTCTCCGCCTTCGAGCCGATGCACGAACCGGAGCCCGGTGCGTTGCCGGGTGGCGGGGCGGGTTCGGAGCGGGGCGCGGATCCCGGGTGGTAGTCTCCGAGCCGCCGCTTTGATGCGGCAGGTAACGCCGCGGCGCCTGGTCTTGCAGACAGGC
>SR_TP_S13solDRAFT_1000410_pt1 | contig 18312 bp, 19 predicted proteins | sample SodReaTP_S13sol_FD_11159 | JGI IMG/M metagenome (IMG submission 11159)
GTCCAGAATCGGCGGGTAGGGGGACCCGACAGGCTGCGTGAACGCATAGCCGAAACGCGAATACAGCGCGTCTTGTGTTGCACCATCGGCCCAAACCGCCAGTCGCTGGCCGGTATTGAACACCAGCTGGCGCAAGTCATCGATGCCATGCACATGATCGGCATGGGAATGGGTGAACACCACCGCATCCAGCCGCCCGATCCCTGCATCCAGCAGTTGCGCGCGCATGTCGGGCGATGTGTCGATCAGAACCTGTGTGCGGCCGTCCTTGGTGATCCGTTCCAGCAGCAGCGAACAGCGCCTGCGTATGTTGCGCGGGTTGTCCGGGTCGCAATCGCCCCAATGTCCGCCCAGTCGTGGCACCCCGCCCGACGATCCGCAGCCCAGAATGGTGGCGCGCAGTTCCGCCATTACGCGGCCTTCCAGAACAGGCGGTCAAAATTCGCGGATGTGGCAGCGGCAAAATCGGCGTATTCCATGCCGAACGCCTGCGCCGCAATTTGTGCGGTATGAACGGTATATGCCGGTTCATTGCGCCTGCCGCGATAAGGGGGCGGGGCCAGATAGGGGGCGTCGGTTTCCACCAGAATACGCTCCAGCGGGGCGGCGGTGAAAATGTCGCGCAGCGCCGCACTTTTGGGAAAGGCTGCAATGCCCGACATGGACAGATAAAACCCCAGATCCAGCGCCGCGCGCGCCAGTTCCGCACTGGATGAAAAACAATGCATCACGCAGCTATAGGGGCCTGCGCGGTATTCATCGGTCAGAATGCGGGCCATATCATCGTCTGCGTCGCGGGCATGAATGATCAGCGGCAGGCGCGTCTGGCGCGCGGCCTCTATGTGAATGCGCAGGCTTTCTTGCTGCATATCCTTGCTGTCGGCGGTGTAGTGATAATCCAGCCCCGACTCCCCAATGCCCACCATTTTCGGGTGTTCGGCGATGGCCACCAGTTCGGCAACACTCGCCATAGGCTCATCTGCCACGCTCATCGGGTGGGTGCCTGCGGCAAAGAACACACTGTCATAGGTTTCGGCAATGGTTTGAACCTGCGGCAGGTTGCGCAATTTGGTGCAGATGGTGACCATGCGCGTGACACCGGCCGCATGTGCACGGTCAATCACAGCGTCGAGTTCCACTGAAAGCTCAGGGAAATCAAGATGGCAATGACTGTCGACAATTCCGGGTTGGGGCATGAACACTCCGCGCGTGTGGTCAAAGGAACTTGCGTGCCTCTGTTTCTGTCTGCAAGACCATATCAAGCACCAGCGCGGCAGGGTCAAGGTTGACTGCGCGCCCGTGTCGTGCCCGCGCCCCCAGCCGCTGCGCCAGTTCCGCATAGGCGCGCGCGGCCCCGTCATGGGGGGCAAGGCGCGCCAGCAAGGCCGCTTCGCCCGGCGCGGCCTCGACCCCCGGTCCCAGAATGCCTGCGCGCGCCAGCCGCGCCAGAAACAGATCATAGAGGGTCAGCAGCAGGTCAAACCGCGCGTCATTGGCCTTGCCTGCAGTCATGTCGGCCAGTGCGATGGCCGCTTGCCGGTCCAGCCGTGGCAGTCCCGAAAACAGTGTGATCAGCCGTTGATACATCTCGGCACCGCCGCCCTGCGCCAGCGATATTGCGGCCCCCACCGACCCGCCGGACAGTTCCGCCAATGCGGGCGGCGCGTCGGAAATGCCGGCCTGTTCCAGCGCCGAATGAAAGTCCTGCCCCTGCAACGGGTGCAGCCGTAATTCGCGGCAGCGCGACCGGATCGTGGGCAACAGGCGAGAGGGTTGATGCGCGACCAGCAGCAGGGTGGCATTGGCGGGCGGTTCTTCCAGCGCCTTCAGCAGTGCATTGGCCGCGTTGGGGTTCATGTCATCTGCGGCGTCCACAATCACCACGCGCCGCCCGCCATCCGTGGCCGACAGTCCGAAAAACCCGTGCAGCTTGCGCATGACGTCCACGGTAATGTCGCGGCGCAGATTGCCCTTGTCATCGCGCCCGCGCCGTATGACCAGAAGCCCGCCATCCGCGCCCGCACGCACCCGCCTGATCACGGGATGATCTTCGGGCATGTCCAGCGTGTCAGGGGCAAACATGCTGTCCCCGTCCAGTGAACTGGCCAACAGAAAACGCGCGATTTTCCACGCCAGCGTTGCCTTGCCCACCCCGCGCGGGCCAGATATCAGCCAGCCATGATGCAGCCTGCCGGAAGTGACGGCCTGCAAGAAGGCGCTTTCTGCCGCTTTCTGGCCAAACAGAACGGGCGTCTGGCGCGGATGCGGCGCACCTTCCAGCTGGTCGGGAAGCGGCAGGTCAGTTGCATCGCTCATCTGCGCGCATCCATGAAGGCGCGTGTCGCGGCCAGCACATCGGCGCTGATTGCGGCCATGTCGCGGGCACCGTCAACCACCTGCACCCGTTCGGGCGACATGCGGGCCAGATCCAGAAATCCCGCGCGCAGTGTTTGTTGGAATGCCGCGCCCATATCCTCGAACCGGTCTTCGCCCGAATTGCGGGCAAGTCCGCGTTCCAGCGCGGTCTGTGCGTCCATGTCGATGATGAATGTCAGGTCGGGTTCCATGCCTATCACCAGTTCATGCAACTGGTCCACCATCGGGCGCAGACTGGCGCGCGCGGCGCCTTGATAGACGCGGGTGGAATCGGCAAACCGGTCTGATATGACGACGGCCCCGCGCGCCAGTGCAGGCAGAACAGTCTTTTCCAGATGGTCGCGGCGCGCGGCGTTGAACAGCAGGATTTCGGTTTCGGGCGACCAGCGGTCTGCGTCCCCTTCGACCAGCAGGGCGCGAATGGCCTCGGCCCCGGTTGAGCCGCCCGGTTCGCGGGTCAGCGCAACATCATGCCCATCCGCGCGAAGCGCAGTTGCCAAGGCGCGGGCCTGCGTGGATTTGCCCGACCCGTCAATACCCTCGAACGTCAGGAAAATGCCGGTGGCGGGGCGTTCCAGCATGCCTAGTTCAGCGCCTCTTGTCCGGCGCCGCGAACCTTCGTGAACAAGCGCGCCGCAGCGGCCTGCGCGCGCACCGCAAAGCCGCCTTCGGCCACATCCGCGCCAGCAACCAGCGGAATGCGCATCTGTGACATGTCGGGAATGTCGACGACCAATTCACCAAGTCTGGTTCCTGCGGCAACAGGTGCAGGGATTGGCCCGTCATAGACAACGCGCGCATCCAGATCGCGCGCGCCGATGGCCGGGACCAGAATGCGCGCCTCCTCGGCGACGACCAGCGGAACAGTGGATTCCACGCCCAGCCAGACAGGGGCTTGCGCCATCACCTCGCCCTCGCGGGCGATGGTGACCTGTGCAAACTGGCGAAAGGCCCAGTTGATGATGGCTTCGGCTTCCTGCACGCGGGCGCGTTCGCTGTCCAGCCCGCCAAAGGCAAAGATGATACGACGCTCCCCTTGCTGCACCGATCCGGTCAGCGAATACCCCGCCGCGGATGTGAAGCCGGTTTTCAGCCCGTCCAGCCCGACACCGGCAGTCAGAAGCGGCACGCGGTTGGGTTGCGTAATGCCGTTCCAAGTGAATTCGGCTTCGGACAGATAGGGGTAGTATTGCGGATATGTGGTGATGATGTGTTCGGCCAGAATGCCCAGATCGCGCTTGGACATCAGGTGGTTGGGGTCCGGCCAGCCCGAGGCGTTGGCAATGGTGGTGTTGCGCATGCCCAGTTCGCGGGCGCGGCGCGTGGCCATCTGCGCAAACGCATCTTCAGTGCCCGCCAGCCCTTCCGCCACGACGACAGTTGCGTCATTGCCCGACAGAACCGCGATTCCGCGGATCAGATCTTCGGCAGTGGGGCGGTCGGTGGGTTCCAGAAACATGCGCGACCCGCCCATCTGATAGGCGCGCGGCGATACGGTAAAGGTGGTGTCCAGCGACAGGCGTTCATCTTCCAGCGCCTCGAACAGCATCAGCAATGTCATCAGTTTGGACATGGATGCAGGCGGCAGGGGCACATCTGCCGCCTTGTCCAGCAACACGGTTCCGGTGGTCATATCGCGCACATAGGCTGATGTGGCGTTGGTTTCGAACCCTGCCACAGTTTGGGCAATCGCCTGCATGCCGGTGCCAGTGCCAGTCAGGGCCAGCCCGGCGCAGGCAAGGCCAAGAAGATGGGTGCGAAGTAAGTTGCGCATCTGGGTGTTCCCGCTTGCTGTCAATCTGTCTTGTCCATGTCTGCACAGGTGCAAGGCAGGCTTTGTGGTCGTGTCGTCATGCGCCGGTCAGCGGCGCACAGCGTAGGCGTCATTGAACCCCAAGGCCTTGACTTGTTCAAGTAGCCGCTGACGTTCCTGTGATGTGGTGGCAGGCCCCACTGTCACGCGCCAGAAGGCGTTGCCCTGTGTGCTGCCTGCATGAACGCGGGCCGATAGTCCGGCATTGCCTGCCATTTCCTGCGCGCGCCGCGCGTTGGCTTCGACACTGAAAATGCCCAGTTGAATAAAGGGGCTGTCAAGCGTTGTGGCGGACGGTGCCGGTTGCGACGGGGTTGGCTGGGGCGGACTGGCCGCATCGCGCGTCATGGCAGGCGCAACACTGGCTTGGGCGTTGTCATCCAGCGTCGTGGTTTCAACGCCGCCAGCGGGTGCGTCAGGTTGCGTGTCGCGCGAGAAGATGCGCGAGAACAATCCCCGACGTGGTTGCGCGGCATCTTCTTCGGGGGGCAGGGCGATGGCAGTGTCCATATCGTCGCCTTGCGGTGTCGCACTGGCTGTGTCTGCAAGCCGCGCGGGCGCTGCCTGCGGCGCTGCGGGCGTTTGTTCGTCTTCGGTCTGGGGGGGCGCATCGGGGTTGTCTTCTGTGCCCACGCGGACATCTTCCGTGCGCAGCGCGATCACTTCGATCTGCGTGGGTGCACCGGCCAGCATGGAGACCGCTGCGGCAGCATCTGCGGATACCTGAAATACTGGCCCCGGATTCATGCGTTCGCGGCGGAACAATGCGCCGATGGTTTCCTGCCCGTTTTCCGTGTTGCGGATGATCACGCGTTCGGGGTCGCGTACATCGGGATGGGCGACCCAGACACCGCCAAGGGACGGACGACCGTCCCACAGGCCCGCATCGCGTTTTGAAAAGACATTGGGCGCTTCCACATCGCGTTCGACGGTTTGTGACGTCCCGCGCGGCGCGCTGTTGCTGTCTGACTGGCTGCCGCCCGTGCCATCAAGACAGGCTGCAAGACCCATGGTCAGCACCAGACCCACACCAAACCGAAGTAAACGACTGCTTTGCATTCCTGCCCTCTTTGCCTTTGATCCGGCCTGATCTTGTGTCAGGTTATCGCGCATGCCGCGCTTCACATCATGGCGCGTCTATACACCATGGTGCGTCATTTCCACAGTCTAAAACCCGCGCGTGATGCGATTTCGGCATGTTTTATAGCCTGTTTGCGGGATGCGAAAGCTACAGTTGCGTGAACAACACCGGGTCGCGTTCGTATCGTCAGGCGTCTAGCTGTTGTCGCGCCAGCGATTGACCAGCGGATAGCGCCTGTCCAGCCACAGCGCGCGGTTGCTTAGTCGTGGTCCGGGGGCGGACTGATAGCGCTTCCATTCCGAGATATAGATCAGATGCTCCACGCGCTTGACAGTGTCGCGGTCAAACCCCTGCGCCACCAGATCAGACACGGGCAGGTCCTTGTCGATCAACCCTTCAAGAATGGCGTCCAGTTCATCATAGGGCGGCAGGCTGTCATCATCGCGCTGGTCCTCGCGCAGTTCCGCCGACGGGGGTTTGTCGATAATGCGCGGCGGGATGGCTTGGCCTTCGGGGCCTTGCATCCAGTCGCGGAAATTGGCGTTGCGCCAGCGGCATGTGTCAAAGACGCGGGATTTATAAATATCCTTGATGGGGTTATAGCCGCCATTCATGTCGCCGTAGATCGTGGCGTAACCCACAGCCAGTTCGGATTTGTTGCCCGTGGTCAACAGCAGCGCGCCGGTCTTGTTGGACACTGCCATCAGAATGGTGCCGCGCAGGCGCGATTGCAGGTTTTCTTCGGTCACATCAGGGCTGCGGCCCGCAAAGAGCGGCGCAAGCGCGTCTGTCAGTGCGGCGCGCGGCCCTTCTATGCCCACTTCATCCAACGGTGCCCCAAGGCTGCGGGCCAACGCGGCCGCATCTTCCAGCGAATGCGCGGATGTGTATTCCGACGGCAGCATGATGCAATGTACATTCGCGGCCCCGATCGCATCAGCGGCAATGGTGGCCACAAGCGCCGAATCAATCCCGCCCGACAGGCCCAGCACCACCTTAGAAAACCCGGATTTTGCCAAATAGTCGCGTAACCCCACAACCATCGTGTGGTAGTCCTGCTCCAGCGTGTCGGGCAAATGCGCCCGCAGGCCAGCTTCTGCGCGCCAGCCGTCTGCGGTGCGGGTGAAGTCCAGTGTGGCAATGGCTTCTTCATGCGCGGGCAGTTGCAGCGCCAGCTTTCCGCCCGGATTCAGCACAAAACTGGCCCCGTCAAACACCTGATCATCCTGCCCGCCCACAAGGTTCAGATAGACAAGCGGCAGGCCGGTTTCAGTGACACGCGCCACCATATGGGCCAGCCGCGTGTCATAGCGTCCCCGCGCATAGGGCGATCCGTTTGGCACCAACAGCAGTTCTGCGCCCGATTCCGCCTGTGCCTCGGCCACGTCATCGAACCACGCATCTTCGCAAATGGGGGTGCCAATGCGCAGCGGACCGGCGACATAGGGGCCGGAAATATCGCCCGATGCAAACAGGCGCTTTTCGTCGAACACACTGGTATTGGGCAAATGATGCTTGCGGATCGTGGCGCGCACAGCCCCCCCGCCCAGCACGACCCAACAGTTATACAGCGCCCCCTCCAGCACCAGCGGCACGCCAATGCCCAGCAGCGGCCCATCCGCGCAATCCTGCGCCAGCTTGTCCAGCGCGGCGCGCAGATCGGCCTGAAATGCGGGGCGCCACACCAGATCCTGTGTCTGGTAGCCCGACAGGAACATTTCGGGCAGCGCCAGCATATCGGCACCCGCATCGCGCGCTTGCGCCCACGCGTCCCGCGCGCGCGCGGCATTTCCGTCTATGTCCCCAAGCACCGGGTTCAGTTGCCCAAGTGTCAGGCGAAAGCGGTCTGTCATGAAATCGTCCCGGAAGCTGATATTTCGCACCACATATCATGTTGTTCGCCCAAGGAAAGGGGCGCAAGGATAAAGGAAAGCTCTTGCCAGCCAGAATGCCCCTGACTAGGCTCTCGCATAATGAACAGACAGGGAGAATGCGTTATGGCCTTCAGAATGGTCACTGTGCCCGCTTTGGCAGTTGCCTGTGGATTGGCCCTTGCACTTCCTGCCTTCGCGCAGGTCGATGGCGTCATGACCCGCCAATATGAAGATGGCGGCATCTATGAAGGTGAATTCCAGAACGGGTTGCAGCATGGGCAGGGCACCTACCGGCTGCCGAACGGGTTTGAATATACCGGCAACTGGGTGGATGGTGAAATCAGCGGGCAGGGTGTCGCGCGCTATCCGTCGGGTGCTGTTTATGACGGCGAATTCAGCGCCGGCCGCCCGCATGGCACAGGGCGCATGACATTCGCGGACGGGTCCACCTATGAAGGGGACTGGCTGGATGGCGCGATCGAGGGGCAGGGAACCCGTGTTTTTGCCAATGCCTCTGTCTATGAAGGTGAATTCGTCGCGGGCCAGCCGCATGGCACCGGGGTTCTGAACCGCCCTGACGGCTACCGCTATGAAGGGGACTGGATTGAGGGGCAGCGTCAGGGGCAGGGGCGGATCACGTATCCCGATGGTGCGGTATATGAAGGCGAGATGCTGGCCGATCTGCGCCATGGCACCGGCATGCTGACGCGCCCCGATGGATTGGTCTATGAGGGGGGCTGGGCCGAAGGGCAACTGGCCGGCGAGGGCGTGCTGACCCAGCCCAACGGCGATGTGCATACCGGCGAGTTCCGCGACGGCCAGCGCCACGGTCCCGCGCGCGTTGAACAGGCCGACGGGCTGGTCTTCGAGGGGCAGTTCGTCAACGACCAGCGCGAAGGCGAAGGGCGGCTGACAGGCCCTGACGGCTACTTGTATGAGGGCACATGGGTCGCGGGCCGCATCGAGGGGACAGGACGCCTGACCCAGCCTGACGGGGCGGTTTATGAGGGGCAGTTCCGAAACGGGCTGCCGGACGGGCAGGGCCAGATCACCTATGTGGACGGGTCCAGCTATGAGGGGGAATGGTCTGACGGGCAGTTCCACGGACAGGGCCGCGCAGTCTATGCCGATGGCAGCGTTTATGAAGGCCAGTTCCTGCAAGGGCTATCCGACGGCGAGGGCGAGATCACCTTCGAGGACGGGCGCGCCTATCGCGGCAGTTTTGCGGGCGGCGAATTGCATGGTCAGGGCGAAATGACCTATCCTGACGGGTCTGTGTATGTCGGCAGCTTTTCCGAAGGGGCGCGCGACGGGCAGGGCCGAATCGAACTCGCAGACGGTTTCACCTATGAGGGGGAATGGTCCGCAGGCCGGATCGAGGGGCAGGGCATTGCCACCTATGATACCGGCGATATATACGAGGGGGAGTTCCGCGACGGCCAGCGCCATGGTCAGGGAACCTTGCGCTATGCCACGGGCGAAGTTTTGTCCGGTGACTGGGAGGACGGTCGTATGACCGTGCGCGACGGCGAGTGATCGCAACGCGCAGACCGGACAGATCAGGCCGCCTTCGGGCGGTCTGATATTTTCAGGGGAACAGATACTGGCAGATGTTACAGCGCGCGATCCGGGCATAGCGCCATGCCCGTTCAAGCCGCACCTGTCCAGATATCGCCGCGCTGGCCCGATTGCGGGGTGCTTAATGCAAGGCATTAAAAAAACCGCCCAAGGCTTTGACCTTCGGCGGTTTTTTAAGTTTCGCATGGTGCCCAGGAGAGGACTCGAACCTCCACGCCCTTACGGGCACTAGCACCTGAAGCTAGCGCGTCTACCAGTTCCGCCACCTGGGCAGGTTGCGTGAGGGGGTGTTTATGGCGCGGCGCGGGCACTGTCAACGGGGGAAATGAAGGAAAAATGCCGCGCATGAAAAAAACCGTTCGGGCTTGTCGTGCCGCCGGTGCAGGGCTATTGATGCAGGCAGGAAATCCACAGGTGTTGAACCGCAGGCGGAGGGCGCAGCATGACGCAGCTTGTTACCATTTTTGGCGGGTCCGGTTTCGTCGGGCGATATATTGCGCGGCGTATGGCCAAAGCGGGCTGGCGGGTGCGCGTGGCTGTGCGCAGGCCAAATCAGGCGCTGCATGTCAAACCTTATGGCAGTGTCGGGCAGGTGGAACCTGTATTTTGCAACATCCGCGATGATGCATCGGTACGGGCCGTCATGCAGGGCGCGGATGCAGTCGTAAATTGTGTGGGCATTCTGGGGGAAGTCGGGCGCAACCGCTTTGACGCAGTGCAAGCCGAAGGTGCGGGCCGTATCGCCCGCATCGCCGCTGAATTGCAGATTGCACGGATGGTGCATGTATCAGCCATAGGGGCGGATGCGCAATCAGACAGCAAGTACCAGCGCAGCAAGGCCGAAGGCGAGGCATTGGTGTTGCAACATTTCCCCTCGGCCGTGATTCTGCGTCCGTCAGTCATATTCGGGGTCGAGGACCAGTTTTTCAACCGTTTCGCAGGAATGACACGGTTTTCCCCATTCCTGCCTGTCGTCGGCGCGAATACACGTTTTCAGCCGGTTTTTGTGGATGATGTCGCAAAGGCAGCAGAGGCCGCGCTGTGCCGCGATGTCGCTGCCGGTGTCTATGAACTGGGCGGGCCTGACACGGCCACATTCCGCGAATTGATGCAGACCATGCTGGCCGAAATCCGGCGGCATCGTGTGATTGTGAATGTGCCGTTTTTCGTTGCCGGACTTATGGGGGGCGCGTTGGACATTGCACAAAAACTGTCGCTGGGCCTGTTCACGAACACAGTTCTGACGCGCGATCAGGTTCGAAACCTGCAACGTGACAATCTGGCCAGTGATGATGTTCCGGGGTTGGCCGCGCTGGATATAACCCCGACGCCCATGCGGTCTGTGTTGCCATCGTATCTGTGGGTCCACAGACAAGGTGGTCAGTATAAGGCCATTCACGAATCTGCGGCACGGCTGCGCGATACACAAAACTGACGAACGCGCGCATGAATAATGCCCGCCGCAAGGGATGCGGCGGGCATTTGCACTGTGGTGATCCTGTGGGCAAGTAGGGCCCGGACAGGCAAGGGCGGGGTGTGTCCCACCGCGCGCCCGCGATCCGTCAACGTGGCAGAAGGACCGTGTCCACAACGTGGATCACACCGTTTGACTGGTTCACGTCAGAAATGGTCACACGTCCTGCATTTCCGGACTGGTCATAAATCCACAGCGATCTGCCACGGACCTGCGCACTTAGCGGTGCGCCTGACAGGGTTTGCATGTGGAAGAACCCGTCACCGCTGGCGCGTGCGCGGCGCATCAGTTCGGGGCCGCTAAGGTTGCCCGCGACGACATGCGATGTCAGGACGCGTTGCAATGTGGGTTGGTTTTCCGGTTGCAGCAGCGTGTCCACCGTGCCTGCGGGCAGGGCCTCAAACGCGGCATTTACTGGCGCAAATACGGTCATTGGGCCGGTGCCTTGCAAGGCGTCGACCAGATCTGCCGCCTGCACAGCTGCGACAAGGGTTGTGTGGTCGGCTGAATTCACAGCGTTTTCAACGATATTGCGTGTGGTCAGCATGGGGGCACCGCCAACCATTGGGTTGTCAGCCGACGCCATCACAGGTGCCAGTCCCGCGGGCGCTGCAAGGGCCAGCATTGTCAGTAATGCGATTTTCTTCATGGTTCACTCCCGATTGATACGCGGGACGGCGCGTTGCTGCGTGTCCCGTGTTCATTGAACGGACATTCGAAAGTGAAAGTTTCACGATACCGCGACCAGAATGCCGCAGGTCAGCTTTCGCTGAGTTCTGCAACCGCCAGAACATCGCCGGTCGGCAATCCGGTGGGCGACCCGCCTGCCGGCTCAAGGCTGATTGCCAGAACCTGACCCTGGGCCAGTTCCGCAGACACCGCAAATTCCGCATCGCGCAGCACACCAAGCGAGCGGGGAACCTCGGTCTCGTCGATGACCCACAGCTCGTAATCCTGATCCGCGCCCGCGTCCTGACCGCTAAGGGTTATGCGCAATTCCGCAAGGGCCACATCAAACCGCGCCTGCAAGACCAGATCGCGGTCCTGCGCAACCAGATCGGCCTGTAGCATGGGGCCGGTCGGGGCGGGGCGTGACATGTCCCAGACAATCAATGCGATGCCAATGGTTGCGGCAACAGCCGTCCCGGACACCAGACCCCACAGCCATGATCTGCGGCTGCGGTGTTGCGGGGCAGGGAATAACTGCGCCTCGATGCGGGCCAGAAGGCCGTCGGGGACCTCGGCCTCTTCGTAGAATTCGTTCAGGGGCGCCAGACGTGTTTCCCACGCCTGCACCTGCGCAGCAAAGCTGCCATCGACCGCGCATCGCGCCTTTGCTGCCTGCCAGTCATCGCCCTCCAACAGGCCAAGGACATATTCTGCGGCCAGCACATCATCGGGAACGGGGGATTCTGGGGTCTGTTCACTCATCTTTCCAGACACTCCCGCAGGCTGATCAAAGCCCGTCGTAACCATGTGCGCATTGTATTCAGGGGCACTTCAAAACGGCCAGCGAGTTCCTGATAGCTTAGCCCTTGCAGATAGGCACCCTGAACGGCGGTTGCGCGGTCTTCCGGCAATTCCTTTATGCAAGCAACCACCCGCATCATTTCGGCGCGCGCAAGCGACGTTTCCTCGGCGCCGGGGGTCGGGTCGGGCAGGCGGGCGATCGGGTCGTCCTGATCGTCACCGGAATATCCCCCCGAGGACGCCGTGCGCAACCGTGCCGGACGTGATGCCCGCAGGCGATCAAGTGCGTGGTTTCGCGTGATAGCACAGATCCAGCCCATACCCGTTCCTTTTTCGGGGTCAAAGGCCGCTGCGCGATTCCATATCTTTATCATGACATCTTGCAATGCATCTTCTGCATCGGGCCTGTTGCCCAACATACGCATCAAAATGCCCATCAGTTTCGGACTGGCGTCATTATACAGCGCCCGCAATGCGTTCTTGTCGTGCCGCGTGATGCGGTTCAGCAGATGCGCGATGTCGTCAGCCACAATAGAAAGACCCTTTTCCCCGATCATCGCCGGAGATTGACCAACGATACCATATTGCTGCCCGTTTCGCGGTCATGATTCAAGCCGCAATCGCAATTCGCGCAGAACCGGCACAGTCTGGCGAACGCGGTCCTCGCCAAGTGTATGCGCGATATCATCAATCAGCGGGCTGATGGCCGCAAGGGCGGCATCGCGGGCGGCGCGGCCAGCAGGGCTGATTGCAACCATTTTGCGCCGCGCATCGTCCCAATCAGGGCGAATATGCACATAACCGGCCCATTCCAGCTTGTTTAACGTGTTGGTCATTGCGCCGCGTGTCACATGGAAGGCGCGCGCCAGTTCAGCGGGGCTGCGTTCGGTTTGCTGGCGGGCCAGCAGGTTCAACACACCGAAATGTGATAATTCCATTCCCTTCGGCAACACTTTTGACAGGCGGTTGCGGGCCAGTTGGTCTGCCATCAGCAATTCGCTGAAAAGGGCGTTCGCCAGGTCCGAGCGCGGTGCGGGGGTCATGGCGTTGCCGGTCCTTCGATTTTGCGGTCGTGGAACAGCGCGGGAATACGGCCCCTTGCGCCCACGATCTGGTCAAGATCCAGTGTGACAAATCCCACGCCCGGTTCGGTGCCCATATCCAGCAGCACTTCCCCCCATGGGGCGATTGCCATGGAATGCCCGTAGGTCTGGCGTGGCGTTCCGTGTTGTGCGGCGTGCTGTCCGGTTTGGGCCGGTGCCAGCACGAAACAGCCGGTTTCGATGGCCCGTGCGCGCAGCAGGATTTCCCAATGCGCGGCCCCTGTGACCGGGCTGAATGCCGCGGGCACTGTCAGAATTTCCGCACCGGCCTGCGCCAAGGCGCGATACAGATAGGCAAACCGCAGATCGTAGCACACGCTTAACCCGAAGCAGGCCAGCGCTGTGTTGACCGTCACGGCGCGCGTGCCCGGCCTGAACCCTGACGATTCGCGGTAGGATTCCGCCTCGGAGACCTGAACATCGAACATATGAACCTTGTCATACCGGGCTGCGACTGTGCCGTCGGGGGCAATCAGGAACGACCGGTTGGCAAATCGTCCATCCGCGTCGCGGGTTTTCAGTGCCAATGACCCGATCAGAACCCAGATCCCCAATTCTCTGGCTGCGGCGCGCAGCGCGGCAAGGGTCATGTCATCCGCTTCGTGTTGCAAAACGCTTTGCTGATGCGCCCGAGAGGCAGACACGCAATTCGTCACTTCGGGTGTCAGGGCAATATGCGCACCGCCTGCGGCGGCTTGTTGCAAATACTTCAGGGTGACCCGCAGGTTTGCGGCAGGATCATCGCCAGAGTTCAGTTGCAAAAGCGCCGCTGACAGCCCCATCGCGCTATCCCTTCAGCAGGGCGTCAAGTTTGCCGGCCCGATCAAGCGCATAAAGTTCGTCACATCCGCCGACATGCGTGTCACCGATGAAAATTTGCGGCACAGTATGACGCCCGGATGCGCGTTTCATCATTTCCGCACGGCGGTCCGGGGTGCGGCTTAGGTCGATTTCGCTGAAGCTGGCCCCCTTGGACGTCAGCAGGCGTTTCGCCGCATGGCAAAAACCGCAAAGCGGCGAGGTATAAATTTCAATCGGTTGCATTGCGGGCGTCCTGTCTTTTCGCGTTGCGCCGCACTATAGCCGATCATTCCGCATGTGCAACGCGCGCAAGGGCAATGACGCGGACCGATGCTGCCCCGCGTGCCAGCAATGTGTCACTGGCTGCGGCAAATGTGGCACCGGCGGTCATGACATCATCGACCAGAAGGATGTGGCGGCCCGCGATGCGGTGCACCTGCCGCGGATTTGCGCGGAACGCCCCTTCGACATTGGCAAACCGGTCCATACGACTGCGCCCGTCCTGTGTGCCGGTATAGCGGGTGCGCGACAGCAAATCCGGACAATGGGCTAGTTGCAGCGTATCAGCAAGCGCATGCGACAGCACCGCCGCCTGATTGTAGCGCCGTTTCAGCAGGCGCAACCAGTGCAGCGGGACGGGCGCGACCAGCATGTCGGGTTGCACCATGGGCCGGGCCGCGCGTGCCAGCCATTTGCCCGCGACGGGCGCATGGTCCAGCCGGTCGCGGTATTTCAGGCCCAGCAGGATCTGGCGTGCCTTGTCCCCGTAAACCATGACAGCGCGCCCTTGATCCCAAGGCCGCGCAAGGGTCAGGCAATCATCACAGATCGCATGCGGATCGGCCGTCATGTCACCGGGCAGGGGGGTGCCGCACAGATCGCAGCACTGCCCGAAGATGAAGCCGGTCTGGCGCCAGCAGTCAGGGCACAGGGCGCCAATATCCTCGACAAATGTGTCGCATGTCATGCATTGCGGGGGATAGACCGCGTGCAGAACGCGTTGAACCAGCGCTTTGCCTGTTTCATGCAAGCCCCGCATGGCATTTTGCCTTTCCAAACGAACTCTCCTACATACGTTGTGACGTACCCGACCAAAGGCCATGCGATGACCCGAACCCCGCCAGAGCTGACAGACCGCGCCGCCCTTTTGCGCAACCGTGCGCGTGTTGCCGCAGATGCCCAGCCCCCCTTCCTGCACGCGATTGCGCAAGACGAACTCCAGTTTCGCCTAAGTATGGTTAACAGATCGTTTAGTTCACCGGCCATCGTGACAGGTTTCCCGCAGGTGTGGGGGGATTTCGTGCCCAAGGCGCGCGTTGTTCCGGATGATCCCGTGCTGGATTTGCAAGAAGGCGCGCATGATCTGGTGTTGCATGTGATGGGTCTGCACTGGGCATCAGACCCCGTGGGCCAGTTGGTGCAGGCGCGCCGCGCCCTGCGCCCTGACGGGTTGTTTCTGGGGGTGTTGTTCGGGGGACAAACCCTGTCGGAATTGCGCAGCGCCCTTGCGCAAGCGGAATCCGACCTGAGTGGCGGGTTATCGGCAAGGGTGGCGCCAATGGCGGAAATCCGTGATCTTGGTGCGCTGCTGCAACGCGCCGGACTGGCCCTGCCGGTGGCAGATTCGGTGACCCAGTCAGTGGCGTATGGCAGCCTGAAAAGCCTGTTTGCCGACCTGCGCGACATGGGCGAACGCAATGCGCTGGCCGCGCGCCGTCGCAGTCTAAGCACGCCTGCGCTGTTTCGACGCACTGCAGAAATTTATGCCGCGCATTTTGCCGATGGCGACGGGCGGTTACGAACGACTTATGACCTTATCTTCCTGACAGGATGGGCGCCCGACGCCAGTCAACCCCGCCCGCTGCGCCCCGGATCGGCACGAGTGTCACTGGCAGAGGCGTTGGGAAGTGTCGAAACACCACTGCCCGATCAGGTGAAAATCCCCGACAATGATTGAATCCTTTGGAAAAGCGGTTATGTCAGCGGAAAATAATTTAACATACCGGAATGAAAGACCCTGCCATGCTTGATGCAAAGCCACAGTCAACTGCGCGCGGCTGCCCCGTTCATATGGATCATCCCGGAGAAGGGCGCCTTGCCCATGCCGCAACCGATCACCCCCCGGTGCCAAAGGCCAAGATCGGCGTGCTGTTGGCCAATCTGGGAACGCCGGACAATTATGACTATTGGTCCATGCGGCGGTATCTGAACGAATTTCTGTCGGACAAACGGGTGATCGATTACCCAGCGTGGAAATGGCAGCCGCTGTTGCAACTGATTATCCTGACCAAACGCCCCTTCACATCCGGGGCGAATTACAAATCGATCTGGAACCACGACAAGGGCGAAAGCCCGTTGATGACCATCACCAAGGACCAGACAGCGGGCATTGCGGACGCGGTTGCGGCGCAGTTTGGTGACAATGTGATGGTGGATTTCTGCATGCGCTATGGCAACCCGTCCACACAGTCCAAAGTGGATGAGATGGTCAAGGCAGGCTGCGAGAAAATCTTGTTTTTCCCGCTATACCCGCATTATGCGGGGGCCACGTCTGCAACCGCATGCGACCAGTTCTTTCGCGCCTTGATGGACCAGAAATGGCAGCCTGCGGCGCGCACGGTGGCACCTTATTTCGATCATCCGGCTTATATTGAGGCGTTGGCGAATTCTGTCCGGCGCAGTTATGACGCGATGGAGCATAAACCAGAAGTGCTGGTTGCGTCCTATCACGGTATGCCCAAGCGCTACCTGATGGAAGGCGACCCCTATCATTGCCAGTGCCAAAAAACGACGCGCCTGCTGCGCGAGGCGCTGGGCTGGGAAAAGGACAAGGTTCAAACGACTTTCCAGTCGGTTTTCGGAACTGAAGAATGGCTGCGCCCCTACACTGTCGAACATGTCGCAGATCTGGCGCGGCAGGGCGTCAAGCGTCTGGCAGTCGTCGCGCCTGCATTTTCGGCGGATTGCATCGAAACACTGGAAGAAATCAACGAAGAAATCCGAGAGAGTTTTGAAGATGCCGGCGGCGAGGAATTCACCTATATCCCCTGCCTGAATGATGATTCCGCGCATATTGACGCATTGGTGCAGGTGATTGCGTCAAACCTGTCGGGATGGACCTGACGCTGTTGCCGCGTCCCCGCGCCGCGTATCTTCGTAAGGACTGAAAACGGGGCGGTTTGCGCCCCTTTTTCTTTTTCGACGATTCGCAAATGGTCAAGGATCAGGTGTTAAGTAATAAAAAATGGCGGGCACAAGGCCCGCCATTTCAACGAAACAAAAGTTCCGTAACTTATTTTGCGGCAACAGCAGCAGCCACAACCAGAAGCAGCATCAGCGGAACGATGATGCCAGCCGAAGAAGAGCTGGTGTCTTCAACGATCACTGCTGGTTCGACAACGGGTTCAGCGTATTTGCTGCCCATACCACCAGCGAAAGCCGAGGTGGCAGCCATGGACAATGCTGCTGCGAGTGCGATCTTTTTCATAGTAACCTCCAGTATTTACCTGCAACCCATTCATTAGGCACAGGCACCCAAGACGATATGTCGTGATCTCGGTAAAATCACTTTCCTTCACGAAAGGCAACGACCACTTGTCAAGGCTTGTGCAGGATTTTGCGGAAATCGTCAAATTCGCAACACTTTCAGGCCGTATTTGCGCAAGTGCACCAAATTAGAGGTCTAAATCGGCAGGTCAGATGGTTGCACAAACGCCAAAACCCGCCGCATCACGTCGAGTTGTGTTTGAAAACCCTGATTTTAGGGTCTATGCAGCAGTTTGTCGCGAAAAGGATGAATCTGGATATGTTGCGGTCTATTGTTATTACTCTGCTTGGGGCGCTGTTTCTGGCGGCTTGTGATGTCTCTCCGGTTGCTATGCGCATGGGGCCGGATGGCAAACCGGTGCCGGCAGTTTACCGAATCAGCGCCAGTGATGCGCCGCGCGTGCGCCAGCGCATGCAAGACGGCCTGAACACAATGCGTGCGCAGCACGGTCAACCGCCGCTTCAGGGCAATGCCGAACTGGCCAGCGCTGCGGCAACGCATGCGCAGGACATGTCATTCCAAAGCCGTCCATGGCATTGGGGCTCGGACGGGTCCAGCCCCATGCAACGCGCGCAGCGTGCGGGATATCAGGGCGCTTTCGTCGGTGAGATGGTTTCCGAGACCTTCGAGACAGAGATTGAAACTGTAACTGCGTGGATGCAAGAACCTGAAACCCGTGCGGTGATTCTGGACGATCGCGCGCGTGACGTGGGCGTGGGCTGGCATCAGGATGGCAACGGAAAACTGTGGTGGGTGGTCGTGTTGGGTGAACCCAATGCGGGTTTCCAGATGGCAGGGCGTTGAAGGCCTGATTTGCACCTTTAGAGCCTGTCGCGTTCATTCGCATTCACGCGACAGGCTCTAACTTATTGATTTCGTGTGTTCGAGAAGCTCAAAACCGGTTCCCACTTTTGAGCAGCATGCTCTAGATTGCATCGAAAAGGCCGCGCCCGAAGGGACGCGGCTTTGTCTATGACAAGGGTGCAATTAGCGATTGTGCGGGTGTTCCGGGCATTCTGGGCTTTTGCTGCCCTTCGCTCAGGGATAAAGCCCGCGCCATTGGTGGGCCGGGGTCTGCCGATCCGACGTTTGAAGCGCGCACTTTATGCAGGCGGCATACTCCAGCATTATAAGGCTTGAACCATCATAAGAGTAACCGGCAGGCCGCCGGACGGCCCACCGATGGCGCGGCGGG
>SR_TP_S13solDRAFT_1000411_pt1 | contig 18286 bp, 30 predicted proteins | sample SodReaTP_S13sol_FD_11159 | JGI IMG/M metagenome (IMG submission 11159)
GTGGCCCGGTACAGGCTGGCTTGTGCCGGGCCACGATTTTGGGACTTTCAAGAATAACCGCGCGCCCGCTCCCGGGCGGGCGTGGATAACGAGGTAGTGTCATGGCAATCGGATTGGTCGGTCGCAAGCTGGGCATGACCCGCGTCTTCACGGAAGACGGTGCCTCCCTGCCGGTAACGGTGATCGAGGTGGACCCGAACCGCGTGACCCAGGTCAAGACCGAGGAGCGCGACGGGTATCGCGCCCTGCAGGTGACCACGGGTGCCCGCAAGGCCTCCCGGGTGACGAAGCCCCGCGCCGGGCATTTCGCCAAGGCGGGCGTGGAAGCCGGTCGTGGCCTGTGGGAATTCCGTCTGGATGGTGACCAGGGTGCCGAGATCGAGACGGGTGCCGAGCTGAAGGTGGATATCTTCGAGGCCGGCCAGATCGTCGACGTAACGGGCATCAGCAAGGGTAAGGGCTTCCAGGGTGTGATCAAGCGTCACAACTTCAGCATGCAGGATGCCACCCACGGTAACTCCCTGTCCCATCGTGCCCCCGGCTCCATCGGCCAGAACCAGACCCCGGGTCGCGTGTTCAAGGGCAAGAAGATGGCCGGTCACATGGGTAACGAGCGTTGCACCGTGCAGAACCTGGAGGTGGTCCGGGTCGACGTGGAGCGCAATCTTCTGCTCATCAAGGGCGCGGTGCCCGGTTCCACCGGCGGCAACGTCCTGGTGCGTCCCGGCGTCAAGGCTAAGGGTTAAGTGTCATGAAGCTTCAGGTACAAGACACCAAGAAGGATCTGGAGGTCTCTGATCAGACCTTCGGTCGTGAATTCAACGAGGACCTGGTGCACCAGGCCGTGGTCGCCTACATGGCGGGCGGTCGTGCCGGCACCAAGGCCCAGAAGGGTCGCTCCGATGTCAGCGGCGGCGGCGCCAAGCCCTGGAAGCAGAAGGGCAGTGGTCGTGCCCGCGCCGGTACCATCCGCAGCCCCATCTGGCGTACCGGTGGCAAGGTCTTCGCGGCCCGTCCTCGGGACTACTCCCAGAAGCTGAACCGCAAGATGTACCGCGCTGCCATGCGCTCCATCTTCTCCGAGCTGGTGCGCCAGGAGCGCCTGGTGGTGGTCGACAGCTTCGCGGTCGACGCGCCCAAGACCAAGGGCCTGTTGGAGAAGCTCGGCGGCCTGGGTGTGAGCAATGCGCTGATCGTCACCGATCAGGCCGATGCCAACCTGTACCTGTCCGCCCGCAATCTGCCGGGTGTCGACGTGTCCGAGGTGGGCGGTCTGGACCCGGTGAGCCTGGTGGGTTTTGAGAAGGTCCTCATCACCGTGCCGGCGCTGAAGCAGGTTGAGGAGTGGCTGGCATGAATGAAGAAAGGCTCTTGAAGGTCCTGGTGGGCCCCCACGTGTCCGAGAAGGCCACGGTGCTCGCCGACGCGGCCAATCAGCATGTGTTCAAGGTGGCCCCTGACGCCACGCGCGGCGAGATCAAGGCCGCCGTGGAGAAGTTTTTCGAGGTTCAGGTGTCTTCCGTGCGTGTCGTCAACATGAAGGGCAAGCGCAAGCGCTTCGGCCGCTTCGAGGGGCGCCGCAACAACTGGAAAAAGGCCTATGTGACCCTGGCAGCCGGCCAGGACATCGCGCTGGCCGGAAGCGAGTAAAGGGTACGCATCATGCCGATCGTGAAATCCAAGCCCACGTCAGCAGGCCGCCGTTTCGTGGTCAGCGTGGTCAGCCCGGATCTCCATAAGGGAGAGCCGTACGCCCCGCTGGTCGAGAAAAAGGTCCGCTCCGGTGGTCGTAACAACCAGGGTCGTATCACCACCCGTCATGTGGGTGGTGGTCACAAGCAGCGCTACCGCATCATCGACTTCAAGCGCGACAAGGACGGTATCCCCGGCCGTGTCGAGCGCCTGGAGTACGATCCGAACCGCAGCGCGCACATCGCCCTGGTGCTGTACGCTGACGGCGAGCGCCGTTACGTGATCGCGCCCAAGGGTGTGCAGGCCGGTGACCAGCTGCTGTCCGGTACCAACGCACCGATCCGCGCCGGCAACACGCTGCCGCTGCGCAACATCCCGGTGGGTACCGTGGTGCACTGCATCGAGATGAAGCCCGGCAAGGGCGCGCAGATGGCCCGCAGCGCCGGTGCCGCCGTGCAGCTGGTGGCCCGCGAAGGTCAGCACGCCACCCTGCGTCTGCGCTCCGGCGAGATGCGCAAGGTGCCTGCCGACTGCCGTGCCACCATCGGCGAGGTCAGCAACAGCGAACACAGCCTGCGCAAGTTCGGCAAGGCCGGTGCCAAGCGTTGGCTGGGCATTCGTCCGACGGTTCGTGGTACCGCCATGAACCCGGTTGACCATCCGCATGGTGGTGGTGAAGGCCGTAATTTCGGCAAGCACCCCGTCACGCCCTGGGGCGTGCCCACCAAGGGTTACAAGACCCGCAAGAACAAGCGCACCGATAATATGATCGTGCGTCGTCGGAACAAGAAGTAACGAGGGATAGGCCAGTGCCACGCTCACTCAAGAAGGGCCCGTTTATCGACCACCACCTGCTCCAGAAAGTGGATGCCGCGGTGGCGAACAACGAGAGACGTCCGATCAAGACCTGGTCGCGCCGCTCCATGATCATGCCGCAGATGGTCGGTCTGACCATCGCCGTGCACAACGGTCGTCAGCACGTCCCCGTGCTGGTGAACGAGAACATGGTCGGTCACAAGCTCGGTGAATTTGCCGCCACCCGGACCTTCAAGGGTCACGTGGCGAACAAGAAGGCGAGGTAAGTCGAGATGGCAACCGAAACGTTTGCGCGTCTGCGCTTTGCCCGCATCTCTCCCCAGAAGTGCCGCCTGGTCGCCGACCAGATTCGTGGCATGCCGGTGGAGCGTGCGCTGCAGGAGCTGACCTTCAGCCCCAAGAAGGGTGCTGCCATCGTCAAGAAGGTGCTTGAGTCCGCCATCGCCAACGCCGAGCACAACGAAGGCGCCGATGTGGATGAGCTCAAGGTCTCCCAGATCTATATTGACCAGGGGCCGACCCTCAAGCGCATCCACGCCCGTGCCAAGGGTCGGGCCAATCGCATTCTGAAGCGCACCAGCCACATCACCGTGGCGGTGGGCGAAAAGGTAAAGGGGTAAGTCCATGGGTCAGAAAGTACATCCGGTCGGCTTCCGCCTCGGTGTCTCCAGTGAGTGGAATTCCACCTGGTACGCCGATGGTCGTGACTACGCCAACGTGCTGGCCAAGGATCTGGAGATCCGCGAATTCCTGAAGGAGCGTCTGTCCCAGGCCTCCGTCAGCCGAATCGAGATCGCCCGCCCCGCGCGCCAGGCCTTCATCACCATCCACACCGCCCGTCCCGGTATCGTGATCGGCAAGAAGGGTGAGGACATCGAGGCCCTGCGCAAGGAAGCCGCTGCGAAGCTGGGTCTGGACGTGAACAGCGTCAAGATCAACATCGAAGAGATCCGCAAGCCCGAGGTGGATGCGCAGCTGGTGGCCGAGGGCATTGCCCAGCAGCTCGAGCGCCGCATCATGTTCCGTCGCGCCATGAAGCGCGCCGTGGGCAACGCCATGCGCCTCGGCGCCCTGGGCGTGAAGGTGCACGTCGCCGGTCGTCTGAACGGCGCCGAGATTGCCCGCAGCGAGTGGTACCGCGAAGGCCGTGTGCCCCTGCACACCCTGCGTGCCGACATTGACTACGGCTTTGCCGAGGCCCGTACCACCTATGGCGTGATTGGCGTCAAGGTGTGGGTGTTCAAGGGCGAAGTTTTCGATTTCGAACAGAAGACCGATGGCGGCCAGGAAGGCAAGGCCGCGGTGAACTAAGGAGTTTGCGAGATGTTGCAGCCCAAGAGGACCAAGTTCCGGAAGCAGTTCACGGGCAAGAACCGTGGCCTGGCGTTCTCGGGCGGCAAGGTCAGCTTCGGTGAGTACGCCCTGCGTGCTCAGGATCGCGGCCGACTCACTGCCCGTCAGATCGAGGCCGCCCGACGCGCCATGACCCGCCACATCAAGCGTGGCGGCAAGATCTGGATTCGTGTGTTCCCAGACGTGCCTGTCACCAAGAAGCCCCTGGAGGTGCGTATGGGTAAGGGTAAGGGCAACGTGGAGTACTGGGTCTGCAAGGTCCAGCCCGGCCGAATCCTGTATGAGATGGAAGGTGTCAGCGAGGAGATCGCCCGCGAGGCGTTCAAGCTTGCCGCTGCCAAGCTGCCCATCAAGACCCAGTTTGTGACCCGGACGGTGATGTGATGAAGGCTTCTGAACTGCGAGAGAAGAACAACGAGGAGCTCAAGAAGGAGCTGCTTGAACTGCTGCGCGAACAGTTCGGTCTGCGCATGCAGCGTGGTGCCGGCCAGCTGGCCCGCCCGGATCGGTTCAGCAAGATCCGCAAGGATATTGCCCGTATCAAGACCGTCATGAACGAGCGTTCGGTGGCAGGTGAATGAACATGAGTGAAGAAGCAAAAGTACAGCGTGCGGTCATCGGTCGCGTCGTCAGCGACAAGATGGACAAGACCCGTACCATCCTCATCGAGCGCAAGGTGCGTCACCCGCTGTACGGCAAGTACATCCGGCGTTCCACCAAGCTGCACGTTCACGATGAGGGCAACGAGGCCCGCATGGGTGACAAGGTGATGGTGCAGGAGTGCCGCCCCATGTCCAAGACCAAGACCTTCCGCCTGGTGAAGGTGCTGGAGAAGGCCGCCGGCTGACCGGTCGCCCATGTAACGGATAGGTGAGATAAGACCATGATTCAGATGCAGACGGTTCTGGATGCCGCCGATAACAGCGGGGCCCGCAAGGTTCAGTGCATCAAGGTGCTGGGTGGATCCCATCGCCGGTATGCCAGCGTGGGTGACATCATCAAGGTGAGCGTCAAGGACGCCATCCCGCGCGGCAAGGTNAAGAAGGGCGAGGTGTACAACGCCGTGGTGGTGCGTACCGCCAAGGGNGTGCGCCGTCCCGACGGTTCCGTCGTGCGCTTCGACCGCAACGCTGCCGTGCTGCTGAACAACCAGCTGCAGCCCATCGGTACCCGTATCTTCGGGCCCGTGACCCGCGAGCTGCGTGGCGAGAAGTTCATGAAGATCATCTCCCTGGCACCCGAAGTGCTCTGACGTCGAGGTATTGAGAGATGCAAAGGATCAAACAGGGTGACGACGTCATCGTCACCGCAGGCAAAGACAAGGGGCGCCGCGGCACCGTGGTGAAGGTTCTCACCGACGATCGCGTCGTGGTGCAGAACATCAACATGGTGAAGAAGCACCAGAAGCCGAACCCGACTGCCGGTCAGCCCGGTGGCATCATCGACAAGGAGATGCCGATTCACGTCTCCAACGTGATGCTGTTCAACCCGGCCAAGGGCAAGGGTGATCGCGTCGGTTTCAAGACTCTGGAAGACGGTCGCAAGGTGCGTTACTTCAAGTCCGACAACGAAGTTGTGGACGCTTGATAGGTGGCTGAGATGGCAAGGCTGAAAGAATTCTACCGGGACACCGTGATGAAGCAGCTGATGGAGAAATTCCAGTACAGCAACGTCATGGAAGTCCCCCGCATCACCAAGATCACCCTCAACATGGGTCTGGGTGAGGCGGTCGGTGACAAAAAGATCATCGAGCACGCCGTGTCGGACATGACCGCCATTGCGGGTCAGAAGCCCGTGGTGACCAAGGCTCGCAAGTCCATCGCCGGGTTCAAGATCCGCGACGACTATCCGATCGGCTGCATGGTGACCCTGCGCCGCGAAGCGATGTACGAGTTCCTGGATCGCCTGGTGAACGTCGCGCTGCCCCGCGTGCGTGACTTCCGTGGCCTGAACCCGAAGGGTTTCGATGGCCGCGGAAACTACAACATGGGTATCAAGGAACAGATCATCTTCCCTGAAGTTGATTACGACAAGATCGATGCCTTGCGTGGTATGAACATCAGCATTACCACCACGGCTAAGAATGATGAGGAAGCCCGTGCGCTGCTGTCAGCGTTCAGCTTCCCTTTCAAGCACTGAGAGGTTTGATTAATGGCCAAGACGTCCATGTTGGAGCGTGAGCTCAAGCGCAGCAAGCTGGTCAAGAAGTACGCCAACAAGCGCGCCGAGCTCAAGGCAACGATCAGCAATCCGGAAACGGAATATGAGACCCGTATGCAGGCGGTTATCGCCCTGCAGAAGCTGCCGCGCGATTCTTCCAAGTCGCGTCAGCGTAACCGTTGCCACCTGACTGGGCGTCCGAAGGGTTACTACCGCAAGTTCGGTCTTGGCCGTAACAAGCTGCGTGAAGCCGCCATGCGTGGGGACGTCCCCGGCCTGGTCAAGGCGAGCTGGTAAGAGGATAAATACAGATGAGCATGACCGATCCAGTGGCCGATATGCTGACCCGCATCCGCAATGGTCAGCGCGCCAGCAAGAACGAGGTGAGCATGCCTGCCTCGAAGCTCAAGGAGTCCATCGCGAAGGTGCTGAAGGACGAGGGCTACATTGCCGATTACGGCGTCGATGCCGCTGACGGCAAGCCCGTCCTGAACATCAAGCTGAAGTATTTCCAGGGCAAGCCCGTGATCGAGACGATCAAGCGTGTGAGCCGTCCCGGCCTGCGTATCTACCGCAGCAAGGACGAGCTTCCCAAGGTGATCGGCGGTCTGGGTGTTGCCATCGTCTCCACGTCCAATGGTGTGATGACTGACCGTGCCGCACGTGCCCTCGGGCAGGGTGGCGAAGTCCTTTGCATCGTTGCCTAAGGGATTCAGACCATGTCCCGTGTAGCAAAAAAACCGATCGCGTTGCCCAGTGGCGTAAACGTCACTATCAATGGCAACAACGTTGCTCTGAAGGGCCCCAAGGGCCAGCTGAGCTATGACCTGCATGCCGATGTGGAAGTCAGCCAGGAGGGTAACACCCTGCAGCTGGCCCCCCGCAATGGCGATGCCAGCAAGTACGCCATGGCCGGTACCATGCGCGCGCTGGTGAACAACATGGTGGTGGGTGTCAGCCAGGGTTTTGAGCGCAAGCTGGAGCTCGTCGGCGTGGGTTACCGCGCCCAGGCCCAGGGCAAGACGCTCAACCTGACGCTGGGTTTCTCGCACCCCGTTGCATACCCGGTGCCCGAAGGCATCACCATCGAGACCCCGTCCCAGACCGAGATCCTGGTCAAGGGCGTGGACAAGCAGGTGGTGGGCCAGGTGGCCGCAGAGATCCGTGCTTTCAGGCCCCCTGAGCCGTACAAGGGCAAGGGCGTCAAGTATGCGAATGAGCAGATCATTCGTAAGGAAGCCAAGAAGAAGTAAGGTGACTCGGAATGGATAAGAAATCAGCTCGTCTGCGTCGTGCCGCCCGCACCCGCCATCAGATCCGCCACAACGGCGTTCATCGGCTGTGCGTGCATCGTACTCCGCGTCACATCTATGCCCAGGTGATCGCGCCCAACGGCTCCGAGGTGGTGGCTGCTGCCTCCACGGTGGAAGTCGAACTGGCCAAGGATCTCAAGGGCACCGGCAATGTGGACGCCGCCGTAGCCATTGGCAAGGTGATCGCTGAGCGCGCCAAGGCCAAGGGCGTGAGCGAAGTGGCGTTTGATCGCTCCGGCTTCAAATATCATGGCCGCGTGAAGGCGCTGGCCGATGCCGCCCGTGAAGGCGGACTGCAATTCTAAAAGGGTGATCCCATGGCAAGTTTTCAGAGCAACGAGACCGACGGCCTGCAGGAAAAGCTGATTACCGTCAACCGTGTGGCCAAGGTGGTCAAGGGTGGCCGCCAGTTCCGCTTCACCGCGCTGAGCGTGGTGGGTGACGGCAACGGCAAGGTGGGCGTGGGTTACGGCAAGGCGCGTGAAGTGCCGCTGGCCATCGCCAAGGCCATGGAGTCCGCGCGCAAGAACATGCGTACCGTGCCGCTCAACGAGGGTACGCTGCACTATGCCGTGAGCGCTCGCCATGGTGCCGCCAAGGTGTTCATGCAGCCTGCTTCCGAGGGTACTGGCATCATCGCCGGCGGCGCCATGCGCGCCGTGCTCGAAGTGGCCGGTGTGCGTAACGTGCTGGCCAAGTGCATCGGCTCGCGCAACCCGATCAACGTCGTTCAGGCCACCCTCAACGGTCTGGGCGCTGTTCACGCTCCCGAGCTGGTTGCCTCCAAGCGCGGCAAGAAGCTCGAAGAGATCCTGGGGTAATTGATCATGGCGAATGCAAAAGATCTCAAGGTTACGCTGGTGCGCAGCCTCAACGGTCGCCTCAAGGCCCATATCGCCTGCGTGCGTGGCCTGGGTGTGCGCCGTATTCATAGCCCGGTGGTGGTGAAAGACACCCCGGAGAACCGCGGGATGATCAACAAGGTCTCCTACATGCTCAAGGTGGAGGAAGCCTGACATGCGTCTGAATTCCATTGCGCCCGCCCCGGGCAGCCGTCCCAGCGCCAAGCGCGTGGGCCGCGGCATCGGTTCCGGCCTGGGCAAGACCGCTGGTCGCGGTCACAAGGGTCAGAAGGCCCGTGCCGGCGGCTACCACAAGGTGGGCTTTGAAGGCGGCCAGATGCCCCTGCAGCGCCGTCTTCCGAAGGTGGGCTTCAACTCCCGCAAGTCCCTGCGTGTCGCCGAGGTCCGCCTGCATGAGCTGGCCGGCCTGGAAGGCACCATTGACCTGGCTGCGCTGATCAAGGCGAGCGTCGTGCCTGCCCAGACCCTGCGCGCCAAGGTGATCGCTTCCGGCAAGCTGGAAAAGGCCGTGACCCTGAAGGGTGTCGCCGTGACCAAGGGTGCCCGTGAGGCCATCGAGGCCGCCGGCGGCAAGATCGAGGAGTAAGTAAGTGGCGAACCCGCGCGCAGGCATGGCTGGCTCGCTGGGCGGGATCGGCAAGCTGACTGAACTCCGGCAGCGTCTGGTCTTCGTGCTGCTGGCCCTGGTGGTGTACCGGATCGGGACCTTCATCCCGGTGCCGGGCATCAACCCTGTGGCCATGGCGCAGTTTTTCGACCAGCACAGCGGCACCATCCTGGACATGTTCAACATGTTCTCCGGTGGCGCCCTGGAGCGGCTGAGCATCTTCGCCCTGGGCGTGATGCCCTACATCTCCGCTGCCATTATCATGCAGCTGCTCAGCGCCACGGTGCCGAGCCTGCAGCAGTTGAAGAAGGAAGGCGAGGCCGGCCGCCGCAAGATCACCCAGTACACCCGTTACGGGACTGTGGCCCTTGCGCTGTTCCAGAGTATCGGTATTGCCATCGCCCTGAACGGCCAGCAGATCGGCGGCATGAGCATGGCCATCGCACCGGGGCCCGGTTTTATCTTCACCACGGTGGTGACCCTGGTGACGGGTACCATGTTCCTGATGTGGCTGGGTGAGCAGATCACCGAGCGGGGTATCGGCAACGGTATCTCCATCATCATCTTTGCGGGCATCGTGGCGGGCCTGCCGGCCGCCATTGGTGGCACCCTGGAACTGGCCCGCACCGGCGAGCTGTCCCCGGCCTTCGTGATGCTGCTCATCATCATGGCCCTGGCAGTGACGGCCTTCGTGGTGTTCGTGGAGCGTGGCCAGCGGCGCATTACCGTGAACTACGCCAAGCGCCAGGTGGGCCGCAAGGTGTATGGCGGGCAGAGCAGCCATCTGCCCCTGAAGCTGAACATGGCGGGTGTGATTCCCCCCATCTTCGCTTCGAGTATTATCCTGTTCCCGGCGACGCTGGGAACCTGGTTCGGCCAGGCCGAAGGGATGACCTGGCTGCGTGACATCTCGACCACGCTGGCCCCGGGTCAGCCGCTGTACGTGATGTTCTATGCGGCTGCGATCATCTTCTTCTGCTTTTTCTACACCGCGCTGGTGTTCAATTCGCGGGAGACGGCCGACAACCTGAAAAAGTCCGGGGCGTTCATCCCCGGCATCCGTCCAGGGATGCAGACGGAGCGTTACATCGATGGTGTCATGACCCGGTTGACCGCGGTGGGTGCGATCTACATCACCGCCGTGTGTCTGCTCCCCGAGTTCATGATCCTGTACTGGAATGTGCCATTCTACTTCGGCGGCACGTCCCTGCTGATCATCGTGATTGTGGTCATGGATTTCATGGCCCAGCTTCAGGCCCACCTGATGTCCCATCAGTACGAAGGGCTCATGAAGAAGGCGAACCTGAAGGGTTATGGTAAATCGGGCATGCTGCGCTGAAGCAGCTGTCCAGACTGAGGATAGAGCAATGAAAGTACGTGCCTCTGTTAAGACGATCTGCCGCAATTGCAAGGTCATCCGGCGCAATGGTGTGGTTCGCGTGATCTGCAAGGATCCGCGCCACAAGCAGCGCCAGGGCTAAGAATTGATTCGGCAGGACTAACTGGATACAATACCGCGCTTTTCCGCCGGTTCGTGGAGATTTACGAATGGCTCGTGTTGCAGGCGTCAACATCCCCGACAACAAGCACACCGTGATTGCGTTGACCGCGATCTACGGCATTGGCCGCACCCGTGCGCAGAAGATCTGCGAGGCGACGGGCGTGAAGCCGGACATGAAGATCCGCGACCTCACTGAAGAGGAAGTGGAAAAGCTTCGTGCCGCGGTGGGCCAGTTCCCGGTGGAAGGTGACCTCCGACGCGAGGTTTCCATGAATATCAAGCGCTTGATGGACCTCGGTTGCTACCGTGGACTCCGTCATCGCCGCGGACTGCCCCTGCGTGGGCAGCGCACCCGGACCAATGCCCGTACCCGCAAGGGTCCGCGCCGTCCGATTCGCAAGTAATACTGCTTTCTGACAGGACATTTTATATATGGCACAGGCTCCGACCCGCACCCGGAAGAAGGTCAAGAAGACCGTATCCGACGGCATTGCGCACATTTACGCCACTTTCAACAACACGATCGTGACCATCACCGATCGCCAGGGCAACACCCTGTCCTGGGCGACCTCCGGTGGTTCCGGCTTCCGTGGCTCCCGCAAGAGCACCCCGTTCGCCGCCCAGGTGGCTGCCGAGCGTGCCGGCACGGCTGCCCAGGAATACGGCCTGAAGAACCTGGAAGTCCTGGTTCGTGGCCCCGGCCCCGGTCGTGAATCCGCCGTGCGTGCGCTGAACAACGCGGGTTTCAAGATCCTGAACATCAGCGACATCACCCCGATTCCTCATAACGGCTGCCGTCCGCCCAAAAAGCGCCGCGTCTAGTCCGGAGTTCCCCAGATGGCAAGATACATTGGTCCCAAGTGCAAACTGAGCCGCCGGGAAGGCACCGACCTTTTTCTGAAAGGCCGCGGCCGCTCCCTCGACACCAAGTGCAAGCTGGACAAGGCCCCTGGCCAGCACGGCGATCGCCGTGCCCGCCTGTCCGACTACGGCCTGCAGCTGCGCGAGAAGCAGAAGCTGCGCCGCATCTATGGTGTGCTGGAGCGCCAGTTCCGCAACTACTACAAGACTGCCTCCCGCATGAAGGGCTCCACGGGTGAGAACCTGCTGCAGCTGCTGGAGCGTCGTCTGGACAACGTGGTCTACCGCATGGGCTTTGGCGCCACCCGCGCCGAGGCACGCCAGCTGGTCAGCCACAAGGCCATCCAGGTCAACGGCCAGGCGGTGAACATCGCCTCCTACCAGGTCCAGCCCTCCGACGTGGTGGCTGTCCGCGAGAAGGCCAAGAAGCAGGTGCGCATCCAGGATTCCCTGACGCTCGCCGAGCAGTTCGGCTTCCCCGAGTGGGTCGAAGTGGACACCAAGAAAATGGAAGGCGTCTTCAAGAGCATTCCGGAACGTAGCGAACTGCCAGCCGAGATCAATGAGTCTCTGGTGGTGGAGCTCTACTCCAAGTAAACGAATACGGGGTCTTCAATGCAGACCAAAGTCAACGAACTCCTCAAGCCTCGCCACATCGAGGTCACCAGTGTCAGCGATCGGCAGGCCAAGGTGGTGCTCGAGCCTCTGGAGCGCGGTTTCGGCCATACCCTGGGCAATGCCCTGCGCCGTATCCTGCTGTCTTCCATTCCGGGCGCCGCGGTGGTGGAAGCGGAGATCGAGGGTGTGCTCCACGAGTACACCTCCATCGAGGGTGTGCAGGAGGACGTGGTCGATATCCTGCTGAACCTCAAGGGCATCGCCCTGCGCATGCACAACCGCGATGAGGCCACCCTGACCCTGAAGAAGAAGGGCCCGGGCGTGGTCACCGCCGGCGACATCACCCTGGATCATGACGTGGAAATCGTCAATCCGGAGCACGTGATCGCCCACCTGACCAAGAACGGCGAGCTGTCCATGAGCCTGAAGCTGGGCCGCGGCCGTGGCTACCAGCCCGTGACCGCCCGTCGCAGCTCCGAGTCCGAGGACCGTCCCATCGGTCGCCTGATGCTGGATGCCAGCTTCAGCCCCATCCGTCGCGTGGCCTACAAGGTCGAGAGCGCCCGTGTGGAGCAGCGTACCGACATGGACCGTCTGGTCATCGAGCTGGAGACCAACGGCACCGTGGAGGCCGATGACGCCATCCGCCAGGCCGCCGGCATCCTGCAGAGCCAGCTGGCCGCGTTTGTCGAACTGCAGGGCGACGAGAGCACCGTCACCGAGAGCAAGCAGATGGAGATCGACCCCATCCTGCTGCGTCCCGTAGATGACCTGGAGCTGACCGTGCGCTCCGCCAACTGCCTGAAGGCCGAGAACATCTACTACATCGGTGACCTGATCCAGCGCACCGAGGTGGAGCTGCTCAAGACCCCGAATCTGGGCAAGAAGTCCCTGACCGAGATCAAGGACGTGCTGGCCTCCCATGGCCTTTCCATGGGCATGCGCCTTGAGAACTGGCCCCCGCCGGGTCTCAAGGATCAGGACAAGAAGGCCTCCGGCTGACGTCCCCCAAGTTTGAACGACAGGAATTACACCCATGCGCCATCGTAATAGTGGGCGGCAGCTGAGCCGCAACAGTGCTCACCGCAAGGCGACGCTCCAGAACATGACCGCCTCCCTGTTCCGTCACGAGGTGATCAAGACCACCCTGCCCAAGGCCAAGGAACTGCGCCGCGTGGCCGAGCCCCTGATCACCCTGGCCAAGGTGGACAACGTGCACAAGCGCCGCGTCGCCTTCGCCCGTCTGCGTGACAAGGAAATGGTCGGCAAGCTGTTCCAGGAACTGGGTCCCCGCTACCAGACCCGTCCTGGCGGCTACATGCGCATCCTGAAGTGCGGCAACCGTCCTGGTGATAATGCCCCCATGGCCTTTGTCGAGCTGGTGGATCGTCCCGAGCTCACCGAGGAAGCCCCTGCCGTGGAGTCCGCCAAGGAGGAGTGATCTTCCCGGGCGCGACAGCCAGACACAAGAAAGCCGGCCATTAGCCGGCTTTTTTGTGCACAAGCGTCAAGCAGGCGTGCATGTCCTATGCTTTCCCTTGCCACTTGCCACTTGCCACTTGCCACTTGCCCCATGTTCGTCCTGTTCACCGACTTCGGCATTGCCGGGCCTTACCTTGGCCAGGTCCGCGCCGTGCTCCAGGCTGCTTATCCTGCGCGTCCTGTCGTGGACGCCTGCGCTGATGCGCCCGCTTTCGACGCCCGGGCCTCGGCCTACCTGCTCGCCTCCCTGGTGTCCTTCTATCCCACCGACAGCATCTGGCTTGCCGTGGTGGATCCCGGAGTGGGCACCGAGCGTGACGGCCTGATCCTTGAGGCCGACGGTCGCTGGTTCGTAGGGCCCGACAATGGCCTTCTCAGTCGGGTTGCCAACAATGCCCGGGAGGTGCGCCTGTGGCGCATCCAGTGGCGTCCTGAATGGCTCTCATCGAGCTTCCATGGCAGGGACTGGTTCGCGCCCGTGGCGGCCGGGCTGGCGCAGGGCAGGCTGCCCGAATGCATTGCCATGGACCCTGCCGGGATGCAGGGGTATGGCTGGGTGCGTGATCTTGCCGAGGTCATCTACGTGGATCACTACGGCAACATCATGACCGGCCTGCGGGCCGAACAGCTGGACAAGAATACGCTGCTGCGGGTGGGATCTCAGCGCGTCGCCAATGCGAGGACCTTCGGTGCAGTCCCAGCGGGGGCGGCCTTCTGGTACGAGAACGCCTTCGGGCTGGTGGAGATCGCGGTCAACCAGGGCCGTGCCGATCTGCAGCTGAGTGTCGGCGTGGGTGACGAGGTGCGGTGTGTGGCATGACCCGGGCTGGAGTTGCCTGAGTGTCTGGTAGCTTACTGCCGCCGGGCAGGGGATAAAAAGAACACGGGGCCCGAAGGCCCCGTGCGGGTACAGCTGCTGATGGGTCAGATGATCAGATCAGTTGTTTCGGCGGCGGCGGGCTGCCATGGTCATGGCCAGGAGACCGATACCAAGCAGGGCCAGCGGGCCAGGCTCGGGTACACCGACGGGCTTACCACCATAGATGGAAACATGAGAGATCGCACCTCGGGTCTCCTCCCAGAACCCGAGCAGGCTGATAGTCTCCATACCATCCCAGTCCCCGACCTCGAACGCGTAGAAGTAGTAGTTGGGGTTGGTGTTTCCATCCTTGACCACCAGGTAACACTCAGGACAGGAGATAAGATCCGGGCCTTCCCATCTGATGTAGGCGTTGTAGGGATCGCCCGCTTCTGGGAAGAAGGTTGTGGTGTAGGAGGAGGCGAGTTCGCCACTATCGCTACCACCGAAGTCGGAGCGGTACAGCAGACTAAGGCTGCTACCGTCCTCCAGACCGAACACATCGGCAATGCACCCGGCCTGAGCGGCCTCCCCGGCACACTGCCCCGACGGGTGATAATAGCGTTCTATCATGTCATCGGGTGTGAGCTCAAAGGACTGTGCATTACCACTAAATGCAAGCAGCACCAGCATCACAAGAGAGAGCGTCCAGTTACGTGTGCACATTGTCGTACTTCCTTCGTCAATTTGCTGTTGTGATGAGGGTTTGGTCTTCAAGCCCTCCGTTTCGGCTCAGATGTTGCTCTGACATCTGTGCCACCCTCCCTGCTGTGTCTGGTCTGGATCTGTCCGTGATTCAGGGCTGAGAGGTCAGCTGAGTCCAGTTGTCTTTCATAACGCACTAGCCGTGCCAGATCTAAAAATACCAGTAAAAACAATAGGATATGTGGTCTGACTTCAGCGATGCTCACCATAGTGGGTGAGAAGTGTTAATCGGCCCGACAATGTGATGGGGTTCACATCTTGTGGCCTGTGTGAAATCCCTCTCTAGCACACATCCCGCATCCTTGGCTGTCGCCGGGTCTTCTTCTAATGCATTGAAAAACAGGGCTTAATGGGCGTGTGGTGTTGGGCGTTGGCCGTGCGAGCCCGTGAACTGCGTGTTTGGTGTTGTGTAAAGGAAGTCGACACTCGCGGGTGTTTCATCCGGTAGCCGCTGTGTCGGGGCAGCGGCCCAGCAGGGGAGCGAGGAAGCGCCCCGTATGCGAGTCTGGGTGTGCGGCCAGGTCTTCCGGCGTCCCCACAGCGATGATCTGGCCCCCGCCGGAGCCGCCTTCGGGTCCCAGGTCGATGAGCCAGTCGGCGGTCTTGATCACGTCCAGGTTGTGCTCGATGACCACCACGGTGTTGCCGTGGTCGCGCAGGCGGTGCAGCACCTCCAGCAGCTGTTCCACGTCGTGGAAGTGCAGGCCGGTAGTGGGTTCGTCCAGGATGTAGAGGGTGCGGCCGGTCTCGCGCTTGGAGAGCTCCCGGGCGAGCTTGACCCGCTGGGCTTCGCCGCCGGAGAGCGTTGTGGCGTTCTGGCCCAGCTGGATGTAGGAGAGGCCCACGTCCATGAGGGTTTCGAGCTTGCGGCGGATCACCGGCACTGCATGGAAGAACTCCAGGGCGTCCTCCACGGTCAGGTCAAGCACCTCGTGGATGGTCTTGCCCTTGTAGCGGATCTCCAGGGTCTCACGGTTGTAGCGCTTGCCCTTGCAGACGTCGCAGGGCACGTACACGTCCGGCAGGAAGTGCATCTCCACCTTGATCACCCCGTCTCCCTGGCAGGCCTCGCAGCGTCCGCCCTTGACGTTGAAGGAGAAACGTCCCGGGTTGTAGCCCCGGGAACGGGCCTCGGGTGTGGAGGAGAACAGGTCCCGGATGGGAGTGAACAGGCCCGTGTAGGTGGCCGGGTTGGAGCGGGGGGTGCGGCCGATGGGGCTCTGGTCGATGTCCACCACCTTGTCGAACTGCTCCAGACCCTCCACGGCGTCGCAGGGGGCGGGTTCCTCGCCGGCGCGATTGATGTGCCGCGCCATGATCCGGTACAGGGTGTCGTTGACCAGGGTGGACTTGCCGGAGCCGGACACGCCGGTGACGCAGGTGAGCAGGCCCACGGGGAAGCTCGCATCCACGCCTTTCAGGTTGTTGCCCCGGGCGCCGCGCAGGGTGAGCACCCGCTCCGTGTCGTAGGGCACGCGGGTCTCGGGCACGCGGATGGCGCGTCGCCCGGAGAGGTACTGGCCGGTGAGGGATTCCGGGTGGGTCTCCACCTCGTGGGGGCTGCCCTGGGCCACCACCCGGCCACCGTGCACGCCGGCGCCGGGACCCATGTCCACCACGTGGTCGGCGCGGCGGATGGCGTCCTCGTCGTGTTCCACCACCACCACCGTGTTGCCGAGATCCCGCAGGTAGGTCAGGGTGTTGAGCAGGCGCTCGTTGTCCCGCTGGTGCAGGCCGATGGAGGGCTCGTCCAGGATGTACATGACCCCCACCAGGCCCGCGCCGATCTGGGAGGCCAGGCGGATGCGCTGGGCCTCGCCGCCGGAGAGGGTGTCGGCGCTGCGGTCCAGGGTCAGGTAGTCCAGGCCCACGTTGACCAGGAAATCCAGGCGCGCGGCGATCTCGCGCACGATCTTCTCCGCCACCTGGCCCTTGGCGCCGGGCAGGCGCAGGGACTGGAACAGGGCCTGGGCCTCGCCGATGGGCAGGTGCGTGGTCCGGGGCAGGGTGTGCTCGCCCACGAACACGTGCCGGGCGGTGCGGTTCAGGCGCGTGCCCTCGCAGTCCGGGCAGGCGTGGGTGGAGAGGTACTTGGACAGCTCCTCGCGCACCGTGGCCGAGTCGGTCTCCCGGTAGCGGCGTTCCAGGTTCGGCAGGATGCCCTCGAAGGGATGGCTGCGCCGGGTGGTGTGGCCGCGTTCGTTGATGTAGCGGAATTCGATGGCTTCCTCGCCGCTGCCGTGCAGGATCACCTGGCGGTGTTTTTCGTCCAGGTCGCCGAACGGGGCCTCGATGTCGAAGCCGTAGTGTTCGGCGAGCGACTGGATCATCTGGAAGTAATAGGCATTGCGCCGGTCCCAGCCGCGCACCGCGCCGCCGGCGAGACTCAGCCCCGGGTTGGTGACCACCCGCTCCGGATCGAAGAACTGCTTCACCCCCAGCCCGTCGCAGGCGGGACAGGCCCCGGCCGGGTTATTGAAGGAGAACATGCGCGGTTCCAGGGACTGGATGGAGTAGCCGCACACGGGGCAGGCGAAGCGGGCGGAGAAGGTCAGGGGGGCGCGCTCCGGCTCGTCCATCCAGGCCACCAGCACCAGGCCGTCGGACAGGTGGATGGCCGTCTCGATGGATTCCGCCAGGCGCACGCGCACGTCGTCGCGCACCTTGAAGCGGTCCACCACCACCTCGATGCGGTGCTTGCGCCTGGCATCCAGGTCCGGCGCCGCGTCCAGCTCCACCAGTTCCCCGTCGATGCGTGCGCGGATGTAGCCCTGGGCGCGCAGGTTCTCGATCACCTGGTGGTGTTCCCCCTTGCGGTCCTGGATCACCGGCGCCAGCAGCATCAGCTTGCTGCCCTCCGGCAGGGCCAGGATCTGGTCCACCATCTGGCTCACGGTCTGGGCCTCCAGGGTCTCGCTGTGGTCCGGGCAGCGGGGTGTGCCGGCGCGGGCGAACAGGAGGCGCAGGTAGTCGTAGATCTCGGTGATGGTGCCGACGGTGGAGCGGGGGTTGTGGGAGGTGGTCTTCTGCTCGATGGAGATGGCCGGCGAGAGCCCCTCGATGTGGTCCACGTCGGGTTTTTCCATCACCGACAGGAACTGCCGCGCATAGGCGGACAGGGATTCCACGTAGCGGCGCTGACCCTCGGCGAACAGGGTGTCGAAGGCCAGCGAGGACTTGCCCGAGCCGGACACGCCGGTGATCACGATCAGGCGGTCCCGGGGCAGGTCCAGGTCCACGTTCTGCAGGTTGTGGGTGCGGGCGCCGCGGATGAGGATCTTGTCCATGGGGTGTCGGGTCTGGCAGCCGTTGGGGCGTGGGATAGGGGAGTCGCGCAAACGTGTTAGCTTAACACTGCGGGGTGGGGTGGGGCTAAGGTGAGGGGTGATGTGTTTTTTGGGGATTCAAGGGCCTCAAAGTCAAAGGCTTCCGATCCCCGCTTTTCGCGGGGCTCGG
>SR_TP_S13solDRAFT_1000412_pt1 | contig 18280 bp, 18 predicted proteins | sample SodReaTP_S13sol_FD_11159 | JGI IMG/M metagenome (IMG submission 11159)
GGCTCGACCTTGACAACTGGCGCCATCATCGGGACCGGCTGGCGTGTCGATACGCAGCCCGCCAGTGTAAAGGCGCTGGCGCCGACCAGAAATGCGCGCCGTGCCAGCGGCCTGGAAAGTGTCGTTTTACTCAATTGTCTCTCAGCCTTCCGAATCATTCCGGTTCAGAACGCTCAAACGTCAGGGCCACCTTAAGCCTGCCTTAAGACGGGAACTCACCGTTGCCTCGAACAACGGAGAGCCACAGATGCTGATTTCGACCTGGAAGCTGGCAGACATTCACCGGAACGATCAGGGCGCGGGTGCCTGCGGTCATCGTCCGTCCCGGTCCGCGATCGTCGCAACGCGGCGTCAGCTCCTGATCGGAGCTCTCAGCGTCGCGGCCGCTACCAGCCTTGCCGTTCCTGCCGGGGCCGCGGTCCTGACCGTCACCAACCTCGACCAATACCGAGGCGGTCTTGCACGCCTCGCTCCGCGCTACCGGACCGCGCTCGTCGACATTGGCGCGGAATGGTGCGCCTTCTGCAAGACCATTGATCAGAAGATCCTCCCGGACCCCGGCGTCCGGCGAGCCATGGAGCGAATTGCGCTGATCAAGGTCGACGTGACCAGAATGGGCCAGTCCAGCCGCGAGCTCCTTCGATACCTGCGCGCCGACGGGCCCCCAACGCTCTTCGTCGTGCAGACTGCGAGCGGACGTGAATTCTCAGGCACGCGATCCGTCGGAGCCTTTCGAGCGAGTGACCTCGTCCGGCGCCTGCGCCCGTTCGCCTGACATCGATACCGGTTTCAAGACATGCGGGAGCTTGATTGAGATCAACGCGTGCGTTGGGTCGCTCATGATACTTACATAATTACTGAAAGTAATGGGGCGGATCGTGAAACTGTTCATCAAGCTGGCGCTATTCGCGATCTGCGGACTTGGAATCTCCTATGCCTTCGCGATTTCCACCCCCTATTGGTTCAAGCCGAAGGCCGAGGCGCATGTCGACGTCACCGATGCCGCCCTGATCCGCCAGGGCGCGTATCTCGCGCGCGCAGGCGACTGCATCGCTTGCCACACCGCCCCTGGCGGCAAACCCTTCGCCGGCGGCCTCGGCATGCAGACGCCGATGGGCACGATATATTCGACCAACATCACGCCCGATGCTCAAACGGGTATCGGCGGCTACAGCTACGGCGACTTCGAGCGGGCCGTACGAAAAGGCATCCGGCCCGACGGCACGCACCTCTACCCCGCCATGCCCTACGTCTCCTATGCTGTCGTCAAGGACGAGGACATCAAGGCGCTCTACGCCTACTTCATGTCGAGCGTCGAAGGGGTCCGGCAGGACAACCAGCCGACCACCATGCCTTGGCCGCTCAGCATGCGCTGGCCGCTTGCCTGGTGGCAGCTCATATTCGCCCAGCCCCGCGACTTTGCCGCGACGACCACCGATCCGCAGCTCGTGCGCGGCGCCTATCTTGTCGAGGGCCTCGCCCATTGCGGCGCCTGCCATACGCCACGCGGCATCGCGTTTCAGGAAACGGCCCTCGCCGATGGCCCGAACAGCCGATTTCTGTCGGGCTCCGTCCTGGAGGGCTGGTACGCCAAGAACCTTCGCGATGAAGACACTGGCCTGTCGACCTGGACGGTCGATGAGATCGTCGATTTCCTGAAGACTGGCCGCAATGCCAAGACGGCGGCCTTCGGCTCGATGTCCGATGTCGTTGAGCATTCCACCCAGTATCTTGCGGCCGACGACCTGACGGCGATCGCCACCTACCTCAAATCGCTGAACGCCCGCGACGGACGCAGCCCGACATGGCAGCCGAAGGAGGATCTCACCACCGCGGCCCTCAAGGCCGGCGATTTCAGCGCCCCCGGCGCCATGTCCTACGTCGAGCACTGCGCGACCTGCCACCGGATGGACGGCAAGGGCGCGCCGCGCATCTATCCGGCGCTCGCCGGAAACTCGATGGTCTTTGCCGATGATCCAAGCTCCCTCATCCAGGTGACGCTTGCCGGCGGGCGCATGCCCCGCACCCCGCATGACACCATGGCCTTCACCATGCCCGGCTTCGCTCACCTGACGAACCGCGAGGTCGCGGCGATGCTGAACTTCATCCGCAATGGCTGGGGCAATCACGGCAGCGAGATCACCGAGGCCGACATCTCGCGCATGCGTCATGAGATCGCGCGAAAGCCGAAGCACTACGTACCGGGAGAACAAGAATGACCAACCGCTCCCTCATCTTGACCGGGATCGCGATCGTGGCGATCACCGCAGCGGCCGGCATATTTGCGCTAACGCACCAGCGCACGCTGGATGCCCCGGTTAACGACGCAATCGCGATCCTGGACGCTACCGGCGCCCGCATCGGCGACTATCGCATTCCGCCGGACAGTTCGATCGCGCAAGAGCCGAATGCGGTTGCCATCATGCTTGGCAAGCGGCTGCTGAACGAAACCGCGCGCCTGCTTCCCATCAATGTCGGCAACGGGCTCAACTGCAACTCCTGCCACATGGCTCAAGGCAAGCTCTCCGACGCCAACACCTACATCAATACAAGCAATTTCTATCCCGCCGTCATGCCCCGCGCCGGGCGCGCGGTCGATCTCGTCACGCGCATCAACGGCTGCTTCCAGCGATCGATGAACGGCAAGCCTCTCGCAGAGGACAGCTCCGAAATGCAGGCAATGGTCGCCTATATGGACTGGTTGCGGCAGGACGTGGCCAAAGGCGCCAGGGTTGCGGTCCGCAACGCCGGGCCGATCGACGACACCCTGATACCGGATCCCGAGAGAGGCCAGGCGATCTACGCCGCCCAGTGCGCCTCATGCCATGGCGCCAATGGGCAGGGCATGAAAGACCAGTCCGGCAACTATATCTTCCCGCCGCTCTGGGGTGACGAATCGTTCAATATCGGCGCCGGCATGGCGAGAACTTACAAGGCGGCGCAGTTCGTCAAATATGCGATGCCGCCGGCCATGAACCTGATACCACCGCTCGGAACGGGCGGCGTCCTCTCCGATCAGGATGCCGTCGATGTTTCGGAATACTTCACCCACATGCCCCGTCCCGATTTCGCCGGAAAAGTGCACGACTGGCCCACAGGCAACAAGCCGAAGGACGCGCGTTATTAGAACATGTCTTTTTCAAGGCTGAACCTGGTTTCTTAAGGTTGCCTTAAGCTTGGTTTCCGAGCGCTGACCCCATGCGCCTGCCGCAAGAGCCAGGCCGCAAAGGGGGAGGGGTTAGCGCATGGTGACGATGGGACTGTTGTTGGCGTTGAGCTTCGCCGTGTCGCTGCTCGCGCTCGCGTTCCTGATCTGGGCGATCAGCAACAAGCAGATCAAGCTCGACCAGCAAGACGCCAAGGTGATCTTCGCCGCGGGCGACGAGAACCACCTCGACAGCCCCGACGCCGAGCAATCACCCGCCAGGCGACATTACTTCGACACCGTCACCACCGGCATCGACCACATCTCCATGAGGCCGGCGGCCGTCCTTCTCGTCGCGGCCACCCTATGGCTGCTCGTCGGTTCGGCCTTCGGCCTCATCGCCTCGCTGAAGCTGCATTGGCCGGACTGGCTTTCCGCCTACGCACCGCTCACCTTCGGCCGCGTCCGCACGCTACACCTCAACCTTGTCATCTACGGGTGGCTGTCGCAGGCCGGCATCGCCGCGATGATCTGGATTTTGCCGCGCATCTTCCACACGCCGCTGCGCGCGCCCCGGATGCCGATCATCGGAGCGGTCCTCTGGAACATCGCCGTGGCGCTGGGAGCCGTCGCGATCGCCAACGGCTGGACGGATGGCGAGGAGTGGCTGGAAATTCCCTGGCAGCTCGACATGCTGCTGGCGCTGGCCGGCGTCTTCTTCGTCATCCCGCTGGTGAAGACGACGCTCGCCCGGGAGGTCCACCACATCTATGTGAGCGGCTGGTACTTCCTCGCGGGAATCCTCTGGTTCCCCTGTCTCTTCGTCATTGCAAACCTGCCCATCCATTCGGGCGTCGAAGAGGCCACGGTGAACTGGTGGTTCGCTCACAATGTGCTGGGCCTCTGGCTGACGCCGCTCGGCGTGGGAACAGCCTACTACTTCATTCCGAAAATCATCGGCAAACCGATCTATTCCTATTCCGTCTCACTGCTTGGATTCTGGGGCCTCGCACTCTTCTACAGCCAGGTGGGCATCCATCATCTGATCGGCGGACCGGTGCCGACCTGGGTCGTGACGCTCTCCATCGTTCATTCGGTGATGATGTTCATCCCGGTGATCGCGGTGGCCATCAACCAGCATGTCACGGTCGCCCGCAATCTCTGGGCCCTGAAAGAATCGCTGCCGTTGCGTTTCATATCCTTCGGCGCCGTCATGTATACGCTGGCCTCGTTCCAGGGTTCGATCGAGGCGCTGCGCTCGGTCAACACGGTCACGCATTTCACGCACTATACGGTCGGGCACGCCCATCTCGGAGCCTACGCCTTCGTGACGATCGTCATGTTCGGCGCGGCCTATCACATGCTGCCGCGCATGACCGGCCGGGCCTTCCTGTGGCCGGCTCTGATCAACGCGCATTTCTGGCTGATCGTCGTCGGCTTCGCGATCTACTTCTTCGGGCTTTCGATCGGCGGCGTGCTGCAGGGCCTCGCCATGCTCGATGCGACACGCCCGTTCTCTGACAGCGTCATCCTCACGATCCCTTATCTCGAGGCGCGCAGTCTCGGCGGCAGCCTTATGACGCTTGGCCACATCCTCTTCGCCGTCAATGTCGCCGCCATCCTCATTCCGCGCCGGGCATCGGCGGCCGCACGCGTGGTGCCCGCCGAATGAACCGCTATCTTCCCCTTTCGATCATCGCGCTCGGCATCCTGGCTTTCGCAACCTTGCTGCTTGTCATCGCGCCGGGCATCCAGATCGGCCGTCACGACGCTCCGCCTGGTCTGGAGCCCTATACCGAGCAGCAATTGCGCGGCCGCCAGGTCTACGTGTCGCTCGGCTGCGTCTACTGTCACAGCCAGCAACCGCGATCGCCCGACCAGGCGCCCGACGGCGCACGGGGCTGGGGACGTCCGGCCATTGCCGCGGATTACACCTACGATGCGCCCCATCAGCTCGGGACAATGCGCACCGGACCCGATCTCCTGAACGTCGGCGCAAGACTGCCGTCACGGGACTGGCACCTGGCCCATCTCTATCAGCCGCGCGCCATCTTCGACTGGAGCATCATGCCGGCCTATCCTTTCCTCTTCGAGGTCAAGGGTGCCCCCGATCCCGGCGACGTTGTCGTCTCCATGCCTTCCGGCTTTGGGCCCGAAGCAGGCGTTATCGTCGCCAAGCAGGACGCGCTTGATCTCACCGCCTACCTGCTGTCCCTCGACCGTACCTATCCGGCGCCCGCCGACGCCATTCGCGACGATGGCTACCGCCGTCCGGAGGGCACGCCATGACCGCTGACAAAAAGCAGGAAGCGGAGCGCTCTTCTCGCATCGACGAAACCTTCGAGCCCTACGAACTGCACGGCAAGATGCCATGGCCGCTGATCGCGTTCGCCGTCGGACTCGGTCTCTGGGGCGTTGCCACGCTGTTCGAGACGCGAGAGGACGTTGTTGGCGCTCAGGCGGAGCGCGTCGCTCGAAGCCATACGGAAACCGGCGTGGCGACTGAACCCGGCGCGCCGCTCTTCCTCGCCCGGTGCTCGACATGTCATCAGCCGGACGGCTTGGGCGTGCGCGGCGCCATCCCTCCGCTTGCCGGCTCTGCCTTCGTCGCTCACGGGCCGGAGCTTGTCGCAACGATCCTGCTGCGCGGCATTGATGGACCGATCCGTGTTGGCGACCATGTCTTCAACGGGCACATGCCGAGCTTCTCCAGTGTGCTCGCGGATGTCGAAATCGGCGAGCTCGCAACCTATGTCGCACGTCGCTTCGGCACGTCGTCCGACAGTCTCAACGCTCCGGATGTGGCCATGCTGCGCGATCGTGTCGCCGGCAGCGGCAGCTTCAAGGGCGGGGCCGAGATTGCGTCGTCCACCGACCTCGATCTGGGCCATCAGCCGGCCTTCGTCCCTGCGACCGCCGTGTCGCTCACCCCGGAAGTGTCCGCGCTGGTCTTCACCGGCCGCGGCGAGCAATGGGCTTGCGCAAGCTGTCACGGCGATCTCGGCCAGGGCAAGGAGAATACCCCGCGCCTCGCCGGCCTTTCCGCCGATTACATCGTCAAGCAGCTCGGCGACTTCGCGGCGGGCCGTCGCCTCAACGAATCCATGCGGTTGATCGTGGCCTCGCTGTCCGATGAGGAAAAGCGCCAGCTCGGCGACTATTACGCCGCGCTACGCGTGCCATCGAACGCCCGGCCCGATCTCGGCGGGAGCCTCGCGCGCGGCGAGGCTCTCGCGCTTCATGGCGACTGGAGCCGCAACGTCCCGGCCTGCTTCTCCTGTCATGGGCCCTCCGGCTTCGGCGTCGCACCCGAATTCCCGCCGATCGCCGCCCAGCATGCCGCCTACACCGCGAGCCAGCTTGCGGCATGGGCCGGGGGCCGTCGCAACAATTCTCCGCTCGATCTGATGGGGCGGATCTCACGCGAACTCAGCGACGCCGATCGAAGGGCCGTGGCCGACTACCTCGCCTCCCTCCCTCCAGTGCCAGCAGGAGACGACACCCAGATCGCGGAAATCGGAGAACATCCATGACAGAGCCTGCGGAGAGCCTTGCCGCCAAACCAGCCGATCCTCAGAGAGGGCGGATTGCACGATGGTGGATCCACGCAGCCGGCGCTGGCATCATCGCCGCCGCCCTGGGAGCGCTCGCCTACGAAAGCGGCATCATCCCAGGACGACAAACGTCGCAGCAAGTCGCCGGGCCTGCCACGGCTGGCTTCTTCCAGCCTCCGGCCGACGACCAGATTCCCGACGACGAGTTCGGCGCCGCCATCCGTCGGGGGCAGGCGATCTTCATGAACACCTCGACCAATGCATCCCAATATGTGGGCAACGGCCTGTCCTGTTCGAACTGCCATCTCGGCGCCGGCCGCCAGCCATTCTCCGCCCCGATGTGGGCTGCCTGGGGCCAGTATCCCCGCTACCGGTCGAAGAACAACCAGATCAACACGATGGAAGATCGCGTGCAAGGGTGCTTCACCTTCTCCATGAACGCCCAACACTCGGTTGCCGGTGGGCCTCCGCCGCATGGCGATGACATCTATCGCGATCTTCAAAGCTACTTCTACTGGCTTGCCAGCGGCGCCCCCAACAACGAGCTGATGAGCGGCGCCGGATTTGGCAGAGTGGCCAGGACCGAGCTCGGCTACTCTCCCGAGCGCGGCGCCCAAGTGTTCGCGGCCAACTGCGCCGTCTGCCACGGTGCCGAGGGTCAGGGCCAGATGGACATCAACGATCGCTATGTCTTTCCGCCGCTCTGGGGTCCGAATTCCTACAATTGGGGTGCCGGCATGGCCCGCATCGACACGGCTGCGGCCTTCATCAAGCACAACATGCCATTGTCCCAGCCCGGCCGGCTGACCGATCAGGAGGCGTGGGACGTCGCCGCCTATATCAACAGCTTCGAGCGTCCGAAGGATGCGAGACAGCAGGGGCGCACGATCGAGGAAACGCGCCGACTCTACCACGATGGCGATGAGATCTATTACGGACAGGTCGTCAACGGCGTGCTTCTGGGCGTCGGCACCCCCGATCCGGTGCGGCCGGTCGGCGCCGTGGACTGACCGCCATGCGCCGGCTCGTCGCGGTCGAGGGCATGGCATGCGGCGGCTGCGCGCGCGGGCTGGAAAAGCGTCTCAGCCAACTCGAAGGCGTCAACAGCGTCGGCGTCCACCATCTGACCGCATCCATGCTGGTCGATTGGGACGAGGCGAGGACATCGATCGCCAAGATCGCGTCCGTCGTCTCGAGCGCCGGGTATGCCCTGGTCGACCGGCATCAGCCCGACGAACTATCGGCAATGCTTTCTGGAGATATTCGCCGGCTGAGCCTTCGCCTTGCCGTCGCCGTGATGGCAGGGATGTGGTCGATGGCGCTCGCCGTCGTACTCTACGTCTCCGACATCGATGCGACAGTCGCCTGGTGGATCGCGCTCGCCTCCGGCGTCCTGGCGCTGCCGGTCCTGCTCTGGGCGGGAGCTGGCATCTTCTGGATGGCCTTCCGATCAGTCCGACTGCGTACGCCCACCATGGATCTGCTGATCGCCTTGGGCGCCGGCGGCGCATTTGCTCTCTCTCTGGTGTCACTCGCGTCCGGATCATCGCATGTCTATTTCGACACCGCGACAATGCTGATCACGCTTCTCCTTCTCGGGCGTCTCGTCGATCTGATCACCAGGCGCAGCGCAATCGATGCGTTGAAGGCTCTCGAAGAGGCTTCCGTGGAGACGGCCGTAAGACGCACCGCTTCGGGGAACAAAGTTGTCCCATGCAGTGAGGTCGAGATCGGCGATCGGGTCGTCATCGACGCCGGCGCGGCGATCAGTGTCGACGGGATCATCCAGGAGGGCCGGAGCCTCATCAACCGCGCGGTCCTGACAGGTGAAAGCCATCCGCTTCCGGTCGGCGCCGGGCAACGCGTCGAGGCGGGCGCGATCAATCTCGAAAGGCGCCTCATCGTTTCGGTCGACCGTGCCCATGGAGATCGCGACCTTGATCGTATGGGCGGCGCGATCATGCTGGAGCTTGCCCGGCGCGGCACGCTCGCCTCACGCGCCGACCGTCTCGCCGGCGTGCTGAGCTGGGGAATCCCGGGATTGGCGCTGCTCACTGCGGTCACGCTGCCGCTCGCAGGGGTCGCGGGAGCAGACGCCATTCTGAGGGGGCTGACGGTGCTTGCCGCAGCCTGCCCGTGCGCTTTGTCGATCGCCGCGCCGCTTGCACAGGCGCGCGCGGCCGGCATCGCGGCGAGACTCGGCCTGCGGCTCCGGGATCCTGTCGCTTTTGAATCGCTCGCCCAGCCGGCAACAGCCATCTTCGACAAGACGGGTACTCTGACCACAGGCCTCCCCTCAGTGGTTGAGGTCGCTGCTGCCAAGGGCTGGAGCAAAGACGATGTGCTGCGGCTTGCTGCAATTGCCGAAACCGGGATCGATCATCCTCTGGCGCGGGCGATCGTCGCACGACACGGCCGTGAAGAAGGCGCGGGCGGGACGCGGCGGGAACGCAGCGCCGAGGCAAGGGATCGCGACGGTCGTTGCATCAGCGTCTATGGAATCGATCGCGACGACGGCATGACCTCGCTTGCCGTGAGCCTCGACGATGTCGTCATCGGCTCCCTCGGCCTCGCCGATGCTCCCACCGGCCAAGCGCGCGGGACCGTCGACCGGTTCCGGGAGATGGGTATCGACATGTGGATTGCGTCCGGAGACGGCGGCGGTCCGACGTTGCGGGTCGCGAAGGCTCTCGGTATTCCCGCGCCCCGCGTCCGTTACGGCTGCACGCCGGCAGACAAGGTCGAGCTCGTGAAAGCCGCAACCGCTCCTGTTCTCTTCGTCGGGGATGGCGTTAACGACGCTCCGGCGCTCGCCGCCGCCGATTGCGGCATTTCCGTTGCCGGTGCCCATAGCGCCGCTGCGCGAACCGCGGACGTGGTCATCGTCAAAGGCGGCATCGATCAGCTCGTGTCTGCGATCGCGCTTGCCCGTCGCACGGTATCAATCACCCGACAAAACCTGGGCCTCGCCATCGTCTACAACCTGTTGGCCGTTCCGTTGGCAATTGCAGGCACGCTGTCTCCTTCCCTGGCGGCGCTCGCCATGCTCGCGAGTTCGTCGTCGGTCGCGTTCAACAGCTTGCGCTTAGAACTATCAGGAACGTCCGCCGTGCCGGCAAAAGCGGCGCCCCAGTCCGCAGAACTCTGCGACGAGCCGTTGGTTAGGCGCGGTTAGAGTGCCGCTTCGTGGGCGGCCTGCGAATAGAGCTTCGTCACCGACAAGATGCGAGATACTCGGTTCCAATCTTCGCGAAGATCGCCAGCCGACGTACCCAGGACGAGCAGGTGAGCCCGCAAGCTTAAGAGCCGGTCAAGGATCGATGATCCGTCAACGCAGTCGCGCGAAGTTGGCGGCGCCCTCGATCACATGCTCTCGTTTCTGACTCGCTTCCGGCCGCGTCATCTTGAGAAGCATTTGTTCAGGATTGCCGGCGCCGAATACCGCCTCGATGCTGCGCACGCACAAAACAACGGGTTCGCCGGCAAGGCTGTAATAGACCTGCTTGGCCTGACGACGCGTCGTGACCAGCTCAGCCTTGCGGAGCTCGGCGAGCTGCTGGCTGAGCGCTGGCTGCCCGATGCCGGTTGCCGCGTCCATTTCCGTCACCGACTTTTCCCCTTCGAGGAGAAGGGACAGGATCATCAACCGTTGCGATTGCGCGAACTTGCGCAGCTTGTCGGCCGCGGCCTCGGCTTGCGCCCGGGACTGCCATAGCGCCTTCATCCATCTCTCCGGCAGAACCAGTCGGATTCGTGCTGCGCCTTTTCATCGGCCGGCAGGAGAAGCGGCTGCCCCGGCTGCCAATCAGCCGGAGCAAGCTTCTCGCCGGAATGGGTGGCCTGCAGCGCCGCCACCATCCGCAGCATCTCGTCGACCGAACGTCCGATGGTCAGCGGATAGTGCGTGATCGCCCGGATGACGCCCTCCGGGTCGATGAAGTAACTCGCCCGAACTCCCGCGCTGTTCTCCGCCGTCTCGTCGATCATACCGTAGGTGCGACCGACGAGCATGGACGGGTCCTCGATCACCGGAAACGGGATTTCCACCGAAAAGAGCTCACGTATGGAGCGGGCCCAGGCGAGATGCGCATAGAGGCTGTCGACCGACAGACCGAGAAGTGCGCAATCGAGCGCAGCGAAACGATCGTGCGCTTTGGCGAGCGCCACGAACTCTGTGGTGCAGACCGGCGTGAAGTCCGCCGGGTGCGCAAAGAACACCAGCCACCGGCCCTTGTAGTCGGAAAGCCGGATCGGACCTTGGGTGGAACGGGCCTCGAAATCAGGAGCGGCGTCGCCCATACGCAGGGTCGGGGGAGGTATGCGGATCGATACGTCGTTCATCGAAGCCGTGGTCTCGAAAGCGTCACTTACGTGTTTGTCGTATGGCGCGCCGCCTGACGCAATACGATTACACAGTTACATGGTTAGTTGAATAGATAAAAAAGGCGGCGACGCGACCGGCTTCGAAACCCGAGAACGGCCGGTTCCGACCCGGACCAAACTGGGCAACCTCCTTCGACCCAGGCCTTCTATACGGCCCGTCCACGCGGTCCTCGCCGCCTACCTCGCCACGGCTTTCGTCGTCGGAGGGGTTGGCTTCCAATGTCGTCTCAAGGACCGGACCAATTCCGGTGCGCAACACGCTTGAACGTTGCCCGCCAGAGCATCTACGCTGCTACCCGGAACAGCGCGTACAATCGGCCGCCGGAGGCCCCGATGACCTTTATCTGCTTGGCAATTTCGGGCACGTCGGTTGGCCTCATGGGGCGGCCTTCGTGGGACCGCAAGTAAAGATGGTTGCGCCCTCCCGCAACCATCGCTACCAGCTGGCTTCGGCAACGTCGGTCGCCTTGGACAGGACGGCCTCCAAGCGATCGGCAATGATTCCGCACTCTGGAACCGCCAGCCCAAGTGTAGCAGGCATCTGCGATTCGATGAGCAGATCGTGCCTTCTTCGATCGAAGGAGCCAGTGGTCGTGTCCTGCAGACAGCGGATCGTCTTGCCGAGAAGGCGTGGTGGGCGCCAAAACTACGCTGCCATATCCGAAAACGCCCATTCTCGTGCTTACATACTGCTTACACATAGCGGTCGCACAGGCCGTGTAAGCAAAAAGCGCCCCAAGGGCGCTCTTTAAGCATTTGACTTTCTTGAAGAAAACTGGAGCGGGCGAAGGGATTCGAACCCTCGACCCCAACCTTGGCAAGGTTATGCTCTACCCCTGAGCTACGCCCGCCCCGTTTTCGGTATGCGCGATTTACAAACTATCGTTTCCCGCCGCAAGAGGGAAAAGCCGATAAACCATGAAAATTTCATCAGACTGACAAGATTCGCAGCGATAACGGAGTCGTAACCATCCTGATGCATGCTGGAATCAGGATTAAGCGCCCACAAGCGAAAGGAAGATCAATGCAGGACACGGAGTTTGAGCGCCGCGTTACACCGTCTGGCCGTATCATTGCGGCAGATGTCCTTACAGATTTGCGCGAAATCCGTCAGTTGGAAGGGGTGTTTGAGGGGTTGGACGGGGCCGCGCATGCTGTGCCTGCCCGCCGCAAAGCGGCTGCGTTCCTCGCTGCCCTGAACGTGGCGGTGGAACATGCCGCGCGCAAGGCACGCCATAGCAGCTGACGCGCAACATTTTCCCCCGCCGGTCGGCGCGCCGGATCAGTCGCGGAAGTTGCGGCTTTCCTTGATCTGGTCCCAAGCCCAGACAACTTCTTGCAGGCGGTCTTCATCGGTTCTGGCGCCCGCATTGCGGTCAGGGTGCAGGTCTTTCACAAGGCTTTTATATTGCTTGCGAATCTCTGGTCGTGTCCATGTGTCGCGCGCGTCCAGTATTTCCAGCGCGCGGCGTTCGGTCGGTGGCAGTTTGCGCGACGCGGCACCGCTGGTCGCCTTGCCGGGGTTGCGGGTTGCGTTGTCGCCCAGCACCTGATGCGGGTCCTCAATCCCAAGGCGTTGCCACGCAAGGCGTTCGTCCTTGCTGCCCAAGGGCTGCGTTGCCCGACCCCAGACACGGTCACGTTCCATCGCGTCCATCATCTCGGACTCGGTCTGGCCGTCGAAGTAGTTCCACTTCAGGTTATATTCGCGCGCGTGATCTTTGCAAAACCACAGGTATTCATTCAACTGGTCAGGGGATTTGGGGCAGCGGTATTGCCCCGATTCCTCGCAACCCGGATGCTCGCATTGACGCACCGATGTTTCCCACGCGCCCGACATGCCGCGCCGTCCGCGTGTGCGCTTTTTCTTGTCGCTGGACGCGCGAATGTCAAAATCAAATGGGGATTTGCGATCCATGCCTAAACCTGTTCCTGCCTGTGTCTTATGTCAGTTGTGCCGTATTGCAACGAATATCCCGCGCGGGCCTTTCCGACTCGGAGGCAGCAGCTTAGTTATATTTTCGTCAGGTTAGAAGAGGGCAGAAAGACACTATGCATATTCGTGATCAAATCGAGGCAAATCTGCAAGCGGCGTTCAATCCGGCACAGTTGCAGGTCGTCGATGACAGCGAAAGTCATCGCGGCCATGCCGGTTGGCGTGAAGGCGGGCAGACGCATTTCAACGTGATGATCCGCGCCGAGGCATTTCGCGACCAGTCGCGTCTTGCGCGCCATCGCGCCGTTCATGCCGCACTGGGGCCGGACCTTGTGGGGCGCATTCACGCCCTGTCACTGGATATCGGCGTGTAATCAGCTGTCGGGCGTGTCGCCGGACCCGCCGCGCGCGGCCGTTTCACGAAACTGCGGTTCGCGCCGCGATTCGTGGATGGGGCGCGCGCCAGATGCGGTGCCGATGACCGGCTCTTGCTGCACGCTCGCGCGGGGTTCGGGCACCTGCGGATGCTCTGCCAGCATTTCCGCACTGGGCCTGCGGAAAATCAGCATGTTGTTCTGAACCGTAATGGTTCCGGTCAGCCCCTTGCGTTCTTCACTGGGAAGGGAGTCGGACCGCCAGTATTCCCAGCCTTCGCGTGCCAGATCGTTCAGCAAAATGGTCATCTGGTGCGCATAGCGTTCTGCCGGCGCTTTCAACCCTTTTACCTTCTGCCCTTTTACGGGCGCGGGCACTGCAAGGTATTCGTAAGACTGCATGGCATTCCTGTCCTTATCGCACGACAAACGGGCACAAACTATCCGCCGCGTTTACGCCAGACTGCTGGACGTTGCAACATCATGCCGCGCGCGCAGCTAGCGCAGCGGAAATGTCGCGAACAGATAAGCCGTGTTCAGTCCGGGATTGGGCTTATAGATACCCGCGCTGGACCGGTGGTCCGCGCCGATCCCGAATTCCATGCCCGATGCCGTCATATAGCCCACATCCAGCGATGTGCGAAACTGCAACGGGCCGCCCATATCACGCCCGCTGCCGCGTTTGTGCACACCCGCCAGCCCCGATACACGCGCAAACAAGCCACTTTGTTGGGCGCGCAACGTATATGCGGCCCCAACGCCAACATAGCCCGAACTGTTGGCCGCACCCGACAGGCCCACTACGGGCTGCAAGCCCCAGATAAGCGGCTCTCCGATGTAGCGAACCTGCCCTTCCGTGGAACTGACAGAAAGCTGGCTGCCGATACTGCCAAAAATGCGCGGGCTTTCCGCAAGGGCGGGTTGGGCAAACAGGGCCATGACAACAAGGGCGGGTTTCAACAGGTTCATCATACAAATCTCGACTCTTGGGGGCGCAATTCCGTGCATCGGGGGCTGTCCGCCGTGCGTGATGCCGGAATTTCCGTGAAACGACAGATTTGCATACGCTAATTTTGCTTTATAAACAATTAAGTCACGCGCACCTTAAAAAGCCGGTGTTTTTTTGCAACGCTTTTTGTGCCGCGGCAACGGGGCTGCCGCGACACTGCATAGGTGTAAATACGCGGGCTACAGCCCCAGTTTGGCGGTCACAATCTCATTTACCGCCTGCGGGTTGGCCTTGCCGCCGGTGGCTTTCATGACCTGACCGACGAACCAGCCCGCCAGTTTGGGGTTCTGCTGCGCCTTCTCGACCTGCGCGGGATTGGCCGCGATAATATCATCCACAGCCTTTTCAATCGCGCCGGTGTCTGTCACCTGCTTCAGCCCCCGATCCGCCACGATCTGCGCTGGATCACCGCCTTCGGTATAGACGATTTCAAACACATCCTTGGCGATCTTGCCGGAAATATCGCCCGATTTGATCAGCTTGATGATTCCCGCCAGCTGGTCAGTGGACACCGGGCTTTCGCTGATGTCGTGTCCTTCCTTCTTCAGGCGGCCGAACAATTCGTTGATGACCCAGTTCGCCGACAGCTTGCCATCCCCTGCTTCTGCGGCCACGGCCTCAAAAAATGCGGCATTGGTCACATCTGCGGTCAGCACGCTTGCATCATAATCGGTCAGCCCGAAATCGCGCATGAAACGCACTTTTTTGTCATCGGGCAACTCTGGCAGGCTGGCTGCGATATCATCGACCCACGCCTGTTCAATTTCCAGCGGCAGCAGGTCGGGGCAAGGGAAATAACGGTAATCATGCGCTTCTTCCTTGGACCGCATGGACCGTGTTTCACCCTTGTCAGGGTCATAGAGGCGCGTTTCCTGCACCACGCTGCCGCCATCTTCCAGAATGGCGATCTGGCGGCGGGCCTCATAATCAATCGCGGCCTGAATGAACCGCATGGAGTTCATGTTCTTGATTTCGCAGCGCGTGCCCAGATGGCCGAAATCCTGCGTGGCCTGATACTTTTCATACTGGCCGGGGCGGCAGACGGACACGTTCACATCGGCGCGCAGATTGCCGTTTTGCATATTGCCATCGCAGGTGCCCAAATACCGCAGGATCTGGCGCAGCTTGGTGACATAGGCGGCGGCTTCTTCCGGCCCGCGAATGTCGGGGCGGCTGACGATTTCCATCAGCGCAACGCCGGTGCGGTTCAGGTCCACAAAGGACATGTTCGGGTCCATGTCATGGATGGATTTGCCCGCATCCTGTTCGACATGGATACGCTCAACCCGCACCAGCCGCGCGATGCCCGGCCCCATTTCCACCAGCACCTCGCCCTCGCCCACCAGCGGGTGATACAACTGGCTGATCTGGTAGCCCTGCGGCAGATCGGGGTAAAAATAATTCTTGCGGTCGAAGGCCGAGCGCAGATTGATCTGCGCCTTCAGGCCCAGACCTGTGCGCACGGCCTGTTCGATGCAGAATTCATTCACAACCGGCAGCATGCCGGGCATGGCGGCATCAACGAAGGCCACGTTCGAATTCGGCTCTGCCCCGAATTTGGTCGACGCGCCTGAAAACAGCTTGGACCGGCTGGACACCTGCGCATGAATTTCCATGCCGATCACCAGCTCCCATTCCCCGGTTGCACCGGATATGGTTTTGACTGGCGGGGCTTCATAGGTCAGATCAAGCATAAGCGCGTATTCCTGTGAAAATCCTGTTTCCGCCTTCTAGCGGCAGGGCGGCGACACAGCAAGAGGCAGCAGTTTGGGCGGGGTTTCGCCGATTTTGCCCGCCCCCCGGCCGCGTGATTTGTGTTTCATGGGCGAATCGCACAATGGCGCGCTGCAGCGCATAGTGGCGCTGTGCCACATTCGGAAACCAGATGACACGAAAACTGCCTTTGCGCCTGATGGCCGTTGCCGCCTTGGTAACGCTTTTGGGGGGATGTATGGTTCAGGCCACCGACCACAGTGATGGTCCGGAAATTGTGACCCGCTGGGACCACCGCCCCGAAGCGACATTGTGGACTGCGGCGCAGTTCGAGGCCTTGGACCATGAAGGGCGTGCATTGGTTGAAACCGTGCCAGAGGATATCGACAGTTTCTGTCCCGGATATGAAACCGCCGACGAAGACGGGCGCAAGGCGTTCTGGACGGCGTTGTTTTCCGGACTGGCCGGATATGAAAGCACATGGCGCCCCGACGCTGCCGGTGCCGGTGGCCGCTATCGCGGTTTGTTGCAGATCTGGCCAACCTCGGCGCGCTATTACGGGTGTGATCTTAGCCACCCCAATGGCCTGTATGACGGGGCGACGAATCTGCGCTGCGCATCGCGTATTGCCGCACAAGCCGTGGAACGCGATCAGGTGGTCGTCGGTGGTCCGGGCAACTGGGGCGGCGTGGCCAAGGACTGGCCACCATTGCGCAACGCCAGCAAACGCAATGACATTGCCGGTTTCACCCGCAGTCTGCCCGCCTGTCAGGTGTGATCCGGCGGCCTGATCTGGCATGTGCCCCCCGAAAAATGTCATGGTTTTAGGGGTTTGCTAACCTTTTTGCCGCATTGATGGCTGGTAAACGGGTGGCAATGCACGATGGATCAGGCAGAAGCGGAACAGAATAACCGGACGGACGGGCAAAACCCTTTGGAACGGATGGCGGCACGCACGCGGGCTGCGGCCAGTGCCGCGAACTCGGCCTTTGACGGGGCGATTCGGGTTGCGTTCGGGCGTATGGCACGCACGCGCCGCGGGCTGGATGCCGCTGTCACATCTGTGAAGATGTCGCCAGCCAGTCTGGCCGAAGTGGTGGAAATTGCCGAACCGGGAATGTTCCTGTCCCTGCTGGAAGGGGATGGTGACAGAATCGGGCTGGCTGTCATGTGCCACAGCTTGATGGCCGGACTGGTCGAGGCGGTGACCACCGCGCGCGTCGCGGACACGCCGCCCAACCCGCGCAAACCCACGCGCACCGATGCGGCGTTGCTGGCCCCCCTGCTGGATACCCTGTTTCAGCAAATTTCCCAACGGCTGGCAGTGGCAGGGGGCGCAGCCGCACTGTTTGACGGCTATGTCTACGGGTCTTTCCTCGATGACCCGCGCCCCCTTGGGGTGTTGCTGGAAGATGTGCCGTATCAGATATTGCGGCTGCGGGTGGAATTCGATGACGGCCCGCGCGAAGGGAAAATGTATCTGGTCCTGCCGGATGTCGGGCAGGACCAAGGCACCGCCGGACCCGGACAGGACACCACCCGACAGGCGCAATGGACCGCACAACTGGAAGCGACTGTTTGCGCCGCTGAAGTGCAGCTTGACGCTGTTCTGTGCCGGATGCAGATGAAACTTTCGGCCGTATCAACGCTGAAGCGCGGGGATGTGTTGTGCTTGCCCGAAAGTGCGCTGGAAGCGTTGTCACTGGAAACGCTGAAAGGGCATGTCGTTGCCAAGGCCCGTCTGGGTCAGGCGCGCGGGCAGCGCGCTGTGCGCCTGACCACCCAGCCCGGCGAGACGCCGGAAGATTATGACGTGCCCTTCACCCTGCCGGTATCCGCAGCGCGCGTTCTGCCTGCCGGTCCGTTTGACGCGGACGATGATGATGCAGGCTATGACGTGGGGATCGATACGGATACAGAAACAGAAACTGACACGGATACGCCCGATTTCGCCATGCCTGATGCCATGCCCATGCAGCCATTTGCCGACGATCTTGCCCCAATGCCGGACGGGCCAGCAGACGCGCAGTAGCGTAGGCAGGCGTCGTTGCACAGGCCGTATGGTGGCGCGATGCTGGTGAAGTCTGGCCTTTTGCGGTCATTGGAATGCCCCAAGGCGCGGAGCAAAGGGCGCAGCCCGCCGCGCCATCGGTGGGCCGTCCCGTG
>SR_TP_S13solDRAFT_1000413_pt1 | contig 18267 bp, 16 predicted proteins | sample SodReaTP_S13sol_FD_11159 | JGI IMG/M metagenome (IMG submission 11159)
CGGGCCGCCGCCTCTTCCGCAGCCGCCCGGCGTGCCTGGACATGCCGTTGCATCTGCTCGCGGAGGGTCTTCAGTTCCTCGGGATCGAAACCCGGCTCGATGGCCCGGATGCGTTCCACCAGGGGCGGATGGGTGGCAAACATCTGCCCCATGGCGCCGTTGGCGAACAGCATGTGGGCCACCTCCTCGCTGTTGGCATCGATGACCGAACCGGCCCCCGCGGCGCCGATCTTCTTCAGGGCCCCGGCGATGCCGTCGGACTGGCGGGTGAACTGCACCGCCGAGGCGTCCGCCAGGTATTCCCGCTGGCGGGACACCATGGCCTTGATCCAGCGGGCGAAAAACAGACCCACGTAGCCCACCAGCATCACCGCCAGGCCGATGATCAGGATGGCGGCCACCCCGCTGTTGTCCTTGGAGCGGCGCGTGGAGACGTAGCGCACGGAACCCATCAACTGCCGCCCGATCATGGCCATCACCAGGATGCCAAACAGGACCCCCATGAGACGGATGTTCAGGCGCATGTCGCCGTTGAGGATGTGGCTGAACTCGTGGGCGATGACCCCCTGAAGTTCGTCCCGGTCCAGGTGTTCCAGGGTGCCCCGGGTAACCGCCACGGCGGCGTCGGCGGTGGAATAGCCCGCGGCGAAGGCGTTGATGCCGGCCTCGTGTTCCAGCACGTAGATCTCCGGCACCGGAACACCCGCGGCGATGGCCATCTCCTCCACCACGTTGCGCAGGCGCCGGCGCAGGGGGTCGCTGGTATCCGGCTCCACCAGGGTGCCACCCAGTTCCCGGGCCACCACGCCGCCCCCCGCGCGCAGGTTGACCATGCGGAACAGGCTGCCCAGGGCGATGAGACCACCGCTCAAGGCCGTGCTCCAGAGGATGATCTCCAGGTGGCGTTGCAGGAAGCCGGTGCTCAGCATGGACTCGTCCGGGTGCTGGAACCGGCCGAACACCACCAGGGCCACCAGGTTGACCAGCAGGATGATGCCGAGCACCGCCAGACTGAAGAGCAGGAGCAGGCGCCGGCTCTGGCGCCGGGCCCGGTCCTGGTGCTGGAAAAAGTTCATGACCGTTTACTTGAAGGCGACACGCACCGCCTCGCGTTTCTCCGGGGCATCCACTTCCAGCAGCGCGGCCTCGCGGAATCCGAAGTTGTTGGCGATCAGGTTATTAGGGAACACCTCGCGGGTGACGTTGTAGTCCATCACCGCGTCGTTGAAGGCCTGGCGGGCAAAGGCCACCCGGTTCTCGGTGCTGGTCAGCTCCTCGGAGAGCTGCATCATGTTCTGGTTGGCCTTCAGATCCGGGTAGTTTTCCGACAGGGCGAATAAACGCCCCAGCACGCCGGAGAGGCCCTGTTCCGAGGCCCCCAGTCGCTGGATGGCGGCGGTGTTGCCCGGGTCTGCGGCTACCTCGCCCAGGGCGCTGGCCGCCTGATTGCGTGCCTTGATGACCGCTTCCAGGGTGTCCTTCTCGTGACTCATGTACCGCTGGGCCACGTCGACCAGGTTGGGGATCAGGTCATAACGGCGGGTCAGCTGCACGTCGATCTGGGCGAAGGCGTTCTTGTAGCGGTTGCGCGCCGTGACCAGGCGGTTGTAGATGATCACGATGAACAACAGCAGCAGGACGAACAGAGCCAGGAAAACCCATTTCATGTCCATGCGACAGTATCCTGTTGAGTGGGTTGATCGGAATGCCCTGAAGTGTACCGGCAAGTGGTGACCGCTGCACGACCAGCCCGCATTGAATCGCGACCCGCACGGCCCGATACTGAACGCATCCAGCCACTGACGAGCACTGCCCCATGGAGTTTTTCGCCATCGCCCGCATTCACACCCATCCCGAGGCCCTGCAGTCGATCCCGCTGGAGTCGCTGCCGGACCTGTGCCCTTCCATCGAACGCCTGCTGCGGGTGCACAGCAAGGATCTGGCCCGGGTGTGGACTGTCTGGGGCGAATTCGATGTCACTCGACAGACCATCCATGGTGGGGTGCGCTTCACCCTGCCCCAGTGCGCCAACGCCCTGTCCTGGACGCTGACCGCCGGCAATCCACCGGCCCCGGAGCATGTGGTGATCCATGCCACCATCAATCGAACCGAGCAGGATCCGGACTTCGTCGAGACCCTGGAGGATTTCGTTGCACAGTGGCGTGAAGGGCTTGAAAAGCAGTGGCTAGTCTCAAGTGGCTAGTGGCAAGGAAGATCGTAGAGCGCATTGCCTTGCCACTAGCCACTTGTTCACAAATTATGACGACATAAGGAAAACTCATGGAGTTCATTCAGGACTACGGTCTCTTCCTGGCCAAGACCCTCACCCTGGTCTTCGCCGGCCTGGTGCTGTTCGGCACGATCATGGCCGTCGCGACCCGGGGGCGGCAGCGCAGTCGTGAGCAACTCACGGTCAAACGGCTCAATGACCGCTACCGGGATATGGAACGTACCCTCAAGCACGCCATGACCGGCGGACGGGCCGCCCGCAAGCTGCTCAAGCAGTTCAAGAAGGAAAACAAGACGACAGAAAAGAACCGGAACATCGAGCAGACCCGGGTCTTCGTGTTGCGCTTTCACGGCGACATCCGCGCCACCCACGTGGACAACCTGCGCCAGGAGGTCTCGGCCATCCTCACCCAGGCACGTCCGGGGCAGGATCGTGTGGTGATCTGCATCGAGAGCGGCGGCGGACTGGTGGCCCCTTACGGCCTCGGTGCGGCCCAGCTGGCGCGGCTACGGGAGGCAGGTGTGGAACTCACCGTGGCGGTGGACAAGGTGGCCGCCAGCGGTGGCTATCTGATGGCGGCGGTGGCCGACCGCATCGTGGCCGCACCTTTTGCTATTGTCGGCTCCATCGGTGTGGTGGCCCAGATCCCCAACGTGAACCGCTTGCTCAAACGTCATGACGTGGACATCGAGATGCATACCGCCGGGCAGTTCAAGCGCACGCTGACCGTGCTGGGTGAAAACACCCCCGAGGGGCGACAGAAGTTCAAGCGGGAGCTGGACGAGACCCACGAACTGTTCAAGGGCTATCTTAAGCGTTACCGCCCCACCCTGGACCTGGAAAAGCTCGCCACCGGCGAACACTGGTACGGCGAGCAGGCCCTGCCCCTGGGCCTGGTGGATGAACTTGCCACCAGCGACGACCTGCTCATGAAGCTCTCGAAAGAGGCCGATCTCTACGAGATCCAGTACCAGAAGCGAGAGCCCCTGTCCCGACGCATCACCCTGGCGGTGGAAGGCGCCGTGGAACGTCTGTTCAGCGCCTGAGACTTCAGGGCACCTCTAAATATTCATGAGCACGCATCTTGAACGCTCAGATTCGCGCTCTCGGCGTTGCAAATCTTCGCAATAGCTCGCTATTACGTGTGATTTGCGCCTTGATAGCACGAATCTGAGCGTCCAATCTGTCGCACTCAGAATAATTAGAGGTGCCCTTCACTGCATGTAGGCAAAGCCCGCTTGCTGCAGCTTGACGATTTCCGCATCTGCCATGGGCACTATGTGAACGAAGCCGTGGAAATCACTGGCCTTCAAGCCTCGCATGCGAGCAGCTGCGCCGCACAGACGGAACTCGACCACCTCCCCGACCGACAGGCTCTGAGCACGGTTCATCACCTCACGGTGCTCTGCGTAGTGGTCTATGGCGAAATAGGGAATGGCATCACCGTGGATCACCACCACGATCTTGTGATCGAAGGGGTCGGCGTCATTGAGTATGCTCAGGAAACTGGCACGGTCCAGGACGCTGTCCACCTCTTCCCCGCCACGGAACAGGTCGTATACCACTTTTTGCTTGCTGTATTGCGAGGCCATCTCTGAAGAGCGGCCCCAGGGTGGCTCGCTGGCATACAGGGGGGCGGTCAGGGTGATGCATGTGAACAGGGTAAGGATGAGGGTATGGCGCATGGTTCAGGTCTCCGCGAATGGTATCGCTGACGGTCCATCCTCCAGCCAGGTGACAAGGCCGATGTTATGGAACGTGTCAGATCCAGGTCTCTGCCTGGTCGATATAGAACCATTATGGGCTCATCCTGCGACGCAGACTCAAGGGTAGCTCAATTGTTCTGAGTTATAGGGCGGCCCGTGGCCGCCGACTCGTGGCCGCCGAGTAGGTGGATGGCGGGCACGGCCCGCCCTATGGTGATGCGCCTTTACCTTGATTCTGGCTTCGCTTGCGATAGGCGTGGGCAAAATCCCTAGACTGGTCTAAATTTGTTTGATGGGACATAAAAGCAAGCAATGGGCCAGGAGGCGCAGGACGCAGCCGACCTCGGCCCCCGACGGAGGGGATACACCATGAAACATCGCCTGATGGCAGTCATCGCAGGTCTGCTCATCGCCTTGCCACTGGGGCTGTCGCACATCCCCACCGCCGAGGCCCAACAGGTCAAACAGCTGCGCTGGGCCACCTCCGCGGTGGGTTCGGCAGGTCACCGGGCCAAGGTGGCCCTGATGGCCATGCTCAACCGCGAGATGCCCGACTACTCCATTACCGTGCTGCCCACCCCGGGCGCCCTGGCCACGGTGCGCGGTTACGCCACCAACCAGTTTGACGGTTATTACGGCGCCGATATCGCCTTCCGTGAGCTGTCCACGGATTCAGGCCGTTTCCGCGGTTTCAGCGCACAGATGCAACGGGAGCCGGTGCAATCATTCTGGGCCTACACCATGGAAGTGGGCCTGGGGGTACGGGCCGGGGACCGGGACAAGTATGCCGGCTGGGGTGACCTGAAGGGTCGACCCGCCTTCACGGGACCGGCCCCCTGGGATGTGCGCGCCCAGCTGGAGCGGGCCATGGACACCCTGGACGTGGGCCACCGATACACGGAACTGGACCTGGGTCTGGCCGCCTCATCCCTGTCCGAGGGCAACATCGACGCCTTCATCATCTACAGCACCGGCGAGGCCAGCCCCGCCCCCTGGGTGAACGAGGCCATGATGGCCACCGACGTGGCTGCCCTGAATCCCAGTGAGGACGAGGTGGCGAAGCTGCGTGCCGCGGGCCTGGACGTCGTGGAAGTGGACGGAGGTATATTCCGCAATCCTGGTGTGGACAAGGTGATGCTGGTGCCCTTCTTCTATGGCTTCCATGTGGGTTTGGAGGTCCCTGAAGAAGACGTCTACCGGATGCTCACCACCATTGAGGCCAATGCCGGCGAGCTGGCCCAGTCTGATTCCGCCTTCCGTCAGATCGCTGCCGACATGGTCGGTATCCAGCGCCGTGGCGTGGCCGCCTCAGTGGATTCCGTGAAGGTGCACCCAGGGCTGGCCCGCTACATGAAGGAAAAGGGTGCCTGGGACGAGGCCTGGAACGACCGCATCGCCTCACGCTAAGGCCCCGTTATCTCCACGGGGCCCATGACCGAGACCTCCGCCGCCGACCCAGCGGAGCCGCGCCTGCCTCCAGTGGCACGTGGTCTGCGGCTGGCGGCGGAGGTGCTTTTCTACCTGGTCGGGGCCTATTTCTTCTTCCACCTGTCCCGGTATTACATCACCGGGGCCGGTGGCCCCTCCCTGCTGGCGGTGGTGGGCGTGCCGCTCACCATCTGTATCGTGATTCTCAATGACATGCGCCGAGGCGAGTTGTATCCCCGTCTCGGTCATGTACTGCCCTTTCTCATCGGGCTCATCTATTGCGGTATCAGCATCTACGCCATCTTTTACCTGATGCGGGAATTCGACGAGATCCGCATCTATCGCCTGGGCCTGTGGAGTACCCACGACCTGCTGGTGGGCACGGCGGTGGCCGCGCTGATCATGGAATACACCCGGCGGCGATATTTCGCCCTGTTCGTGCTCAACGTCCTGCTGATCCTGTACACCGTATACGGTTACCTGGTCCCGGGCCTGTTCAACCATCCGGGCATGACCTGGACCCGTGTGGCCAGTTCCGTGAGCGTGGAGATGTCCACCGGCGTGTTCGAGCGCCTGCCGCAACTGGGTCTGACCCTGATCGGCTCCTTCATCCTCGTGCTGGCCGCGCTGCGCGCCTTCGGCTGTATCGATTCCATCCTGCTGGGTTCCACGCGCATCGCCGTGCATTCACCGCGGCTGCTGCCCCAGGCGGCGGTGATCGGCTCCTTTGGTGTGGCGGCGGTCTCAGGCTCCGGTGCCGCTAATGCGGCCACCACGGGTACCGCCACCATCCCGGTCCTGATCAAGGCCGGCTTTCCCCGGGTCACGGCGGCGGCGGTGGAGACCGCCTCTTCCCTGGGCGGACAGCTTATGCCCCCGCTCATGGGCATCGCCGCCTTCCTCATGGCCGACTACCTGGGGGTGAGCTATTTCGACGTGGTGGCCCGGGGTTTCGCACCCGCCATCATCTTCTACATCGGCGTGGCCTTCGCCGTCTGGATGCTCGCCGGTCGCTACTACAAGCGCGCCATTACGCCCAGGGCAGAGCCCATGCAGTTCATGGACTGGGCCAATATCGCCGCCTATTTAATCGCCGTGGCCGGGCTCATCTACTTCATGGGGGTGGAGCGCAAGCCGGCCATGTCGGCAGCCCAGACGGTGTTCAGCTACCTGTTCATCTTCCTGGCCCTGGCCTTCATCGTGCGCAGCATCAGAGGACGCCAGTTCTCCTTTGCCTGGCTGACCCGCCCGTTGCTGCGCATGATCGAGTCCTATGCCACCATCACGGCCGAACTGACCATCCTGCTGGCCACTCTGGGCATCCTCACGGCCTCTTTCACCATCACTGGCGTGCCCACCAAGGTGGGTGTGCTGCTCATGGAAGGGGCCGGCATCAACCTGCTGGTCATGGTGCTGGTGGGTTTCGGTTTTGGTTACATCATCGGCATGGGGCTGCCCGTGGCGCCGACCTATATCATCCTGGCCATCGTGATCTCACCGTTCATGATTCGTGCCGGTGTGGACCCCTGGGTGGTGCACTTCTTCGCCTTCCTGGTGGCGGTGTTCGGTGAGTTGTCGCCACCCACCTCGGTCACAGCGGCGGTGGCCGCACGTATCGCCGATGCCCCCTTCGTGCGCACCATGATGGTGGCCATGGTCATCTGCATGCCGCTGATGCTGATGATGGGGGCGGTGTTCACCCGGCCGGAATTGGTGGTAACACCGGGCTGGGCCCAGCTGCCCGCCTTCGGCCTGGTGTTGCTCGGGACCCTGGCGATCAGCTTCGCCTTGCAGGGCAGTTTCGGGTATGAACGGGGTCCCGACATCCTGCTGCGCCTGCTACTCGGCGTCCTGGCCAGCTTCACGGTCTTTCACCCCGACAACGGCACCGCCGCAGCCTTCGCCCTGCCCACCCTGGCCATGACCTTGTTCGGCATCTGGCGCTACAGGCGTTACGCTGTCTGACATGACCCTGGACCAGATCCTTCTGCTACTCGCGGCAGGGGCCCTGTCGGGCTTCCTGAACGTCATGAGTGCCGGCGGCTCCATGATCACCCTGCCGGTGCTCATGTTCATGGGCCTGGACAGCACCACGGCCAATGGCAGCAATCGTGTGGGCATCGTGCTGCAGAACATTACCGCCGTTCTGAAATACCGCAATGCAGGCCATCGAAATCTCCGCTTGGGACTCAAACTGTCAGTGCCGGCGATAATCGGGGCCGTGGTCGGTGCCTGGGCGGCCACCCTGGTAGGTGATGATCTGTTCCGCTGGATCCTGATCCTGGTGATGGTGGGCTCTTCGATACTGATGCTCATGCCCATGCCAGCTCACCGTGACACGGTGCAACTGGATGACTCCCATATACGCTGGCCGGTGATCACCGCCATGGCGGTGATCGGCTTCTATGGGGGCTTCATCCAGGTGGCTGTGGGCATCCTGTTCATCGTGTTGCTCTACCGGGTCCTGCGCATCGACCTGGTGCAGGTGAACATCCTCAAAGTGCTGGTGGTGCTGCTCTACATGATCCCGGCCCTGGGCATCTTCGTGGCCACCGGTAACGTGCACTGGGGTTTTGGCCTGGTACTGGCTGTGGGCAGTATGGCGGGGGCCTGGCTGGGGGCGCACATGACCCTGGGTCCCAGTGGTGCGGTCTGGATTCAGCGCATCACCCTGGTGATCATCGCCGCGATTATCGTGAAGCTCATCCTGGATATGTAAGCCTGTAACCCCCTACTTTGAACCCAGCACCTGCTCTGCTCTCTCGTAGCCGAGATCGATCATCTCCTGCGCCCGGTGGAAGTCGAACAGTCCGCAGGCGTTGATGGGTATCTCCACGAGATAGTCCGGGTTGTAGGCGGCCATGCGAAAACGGGAGATGCTGTGCTGCATGGTTTCAATGGAGCGGGAGACCACGTCCAGCATCCCTATTGAAGCCGTGTCCTCATTCATCCCCAGTCTGTCCTGGATACCCTCGATGAAATCCCCAATGGCTTGCTGGTAACGGGACTGTTTCGCGTCAGGCTGAAGTTCCTGCTCTTCATGGCCTGAAAACACCGCCTCTTCCCGACCATTGAGGGTCACGGCAATGGTCAGGTCTGTGTTGTCGCGCAGGGTGGGCGCGATGGGCACGGGGTTGATTACCCCGCCATCCACCAGGAGACGATCCTTGTACTTGACGGGAGTGAATACCGTAGGGATGGCAATGGAAGCGCGGATCGCGTCGAACAGCGGCCCCTCGCTAAGCCAGACCTCTCGGTTGTGTTCCAGGTCAGTGGCCACGGCGGTAAAGGAAATGGGCAGGTCCTCGATGTTGATCTCGCCCAGCATGTCGCGGAGTTTGTTGATGAGCCGGTCACCGCTGAACAGGCCTGACCAGCTGTAGGCGAAATCCAGCAGCCTGAACACATCCCGCTTGCTCAGCGCCGTGACCCAATCCTCGTAGATATCCAGTTTCCCCGCCGCGTGGATACCCCCGATCAGTGCACCCATGGAACAACCCGAAATGGAGCTGATCTGGAAATCCCTGTTCTCCTCCAGCCAGTGGATCACGCCGATCTGGGCCAGTCCCCGGGCACCGCCGCTGCCAAGTACCAGGGAAAGGTGTTTTTGCTGTTTGGATTTCATCTAAGTGGCCCATGTAACAGGGTGATGTGTTGTCGATCCAGTGTACTGCGCCACCCTGATCAGGGGTATGCCGCAGGGGGGGATTGGCCAAGTGACATGGCAATGATGGTCTGTCTACCCTAGGTCATATGTATGATATGCTGCAACGCAGCATCCCGGACAACTCAGCGTAGCTTGCCATGCCCCATCAGCAACACCTGCACGACGCGCAACCCAAGGCCTTCCAGCATGACCCGGCGCAGGAACGGGCCATGGTGCGTCTGCAGCGGGTTCGCGACGCGCTGATCGCCCCGGGCGATACGCCCGGTCTGATGGCACGACTGCTCGGGCGCCGATCGCGCAGGGCCGCCGTACCGGGTCTGTATCTCTGGGGTGGTGTGGGTCGGGGCAAGACCTATCTGGTGGATCAGTTCTTCGATGCCCTGCCCATCCAGGACAAGGAACGGCTGCATTTTCATCGCTTCATGCAGCGGGTCCACGGCGAACTCAAGACCCTCAAACAGCAGGCGAATCCGATCCACATCGTCGCCCGGCGCATGGCCACTGCGCGCCTCCTGTGCCTGGACGAGTTCTATGTCTCTGACATCACCGACGCCATGCTGCTGGACAGATTGCTGACAGGCCTGTTCGAAAACGGTGTGACCCTGGTAACCACATCCAATCTACCCCCCGACGCGTTGTACAAGAACGGTCTGCATCGCAATCTGTTCCTGCCGGCCATCGAGTTGATCAAACAGAACCTCGAAGTCTTCCACCTGGACAGCGACACCGACTACCGTCTGCGCTCCCTGGAGCAGGCGGAGATTTACCATGCACCCCTGGATGAGGCGGCGGACCTGCGCCTGACCGAGGCGTTTCGCGCCATCGCGCCGGAGCCTGGCCAGATCGGCGGGGTACTGGAAGTGACCGGGCGAGAGATTCCGGTTCAGCGCCTGGCCGATGGTGTGGTCTGGTTTCGCTTCACCGACATCTGCGACGGCCCCCGAAGCCAGCTGGACTACGTGGAGATTGCCCGCGTGTTTCACAGCGTGCTGGTCTCCGAGATACCGGTCATGGACGAGAGCATGGAAAACCAGGCCCGGCGTTTCATGGCCCTGGTGGATGAGTTCTACGACCGCAAGGTCAAGCTCATCGTGTCGGCTGAAGCGGCGGTGGATCAGCTTTATCAGGGCAAGTGGCTGCCCTTTGAGTTCCAGCGTACCTTGAGCCGTTTGCGGGAAATGCAATCCCACGAATACCTGGAACAGCCTCACCTGCCCTAGCCCGGATATTTCACCAGCCCCCTGTGCCCGCAGGGCCCTTGAAGGGACCGACTACGTTTGCGGTGATCCAGCCCCCGTAGTAGTCACCTACCTGAGCACTCACCCGTTGCCCGTCCACGTAACAGGCCTCCACCCGGGATGGATAGAAGGCCAGGTGATCCCGGATCGCGGCAAAGGCCGGCGTCGGATCAGGGTAGGACCAGGCCGCCGCCTCGGCTCGTCTCTCGCCCAATCTGAGGGTCCAGTAGAGCGCATGCCCCTTCCATTCGCAGAACGTGCGCAGATTGTGGGGTTCGAGCAGGTCCATGCGCACTTCATCGGGTGGCAGGTAGTAGGTGGGTGGATGTGCGGTCTCCAGTACCCGATAGCCGTGCACCGTATCGGCAATGAGCTCTCCGGCAAACACCACCTGCAGACGTTGGGCTACCGGCTCGAGTCGTGGCGGACGGGGGTAATCCCAGACCCATTCCTGGCCGGGTTCAAGTTCAGGTCGCGAGTGCTGTCTTGTCATGTCGTGCTCAGTGATCCGAGGAGCCATGCTGGTGCGCATCACCATGCTTACCGGACACTAGCAATGCGAGAGCAAGTCCCGCCGCAATCCCGATCAGCAGTGCAAGACCAATGAGAACGGCATTGGGCATGGTGAGTGTAAAGAAGAGGAAACGGGTGGTGACCGGTTGCGTGTTCTGAACGATGAGGATCAGCACCAGGAGTACCGCTACCAGTGCAGCTGCAATTCTGGGCCTTCTCCACCAGGGTGTTCTCATGACCGGCTCCCGGTTCAAGTTAAAGGGCAGTATGTCCACACGGTAGCCCTCCCGTGTTGATGCAGCAAGGCGCTGACGCGAACAGGGGCAAATTGCCCGAACTCTGATCCCGGTGATAGTCTGCGGGCTCCCGAGCACGAGACACAGATAACTCCCCATGGCCAAGAACAAACGCAAACATCACCGTAAACCCGCCGCGGGCTCCATGGCCCCGGCCGCAAAGGCTTCGATGTCTGCCGAGCGGGTGGTCGCCACCCTGGCGGGTATCGGCCTGCTCATCACCGGCTATCTCACCTGGGTGGCCTGGTTCGGAGCAGGGCCGGTCTGGTGCGCCGAAGGCTCGGGCTGTGATCTGATCCAGCAAAGCCGCTGGTCCAGGGTTCTGGGCCTGCCGGTGGCTTTATGGGGCTTTGCCGTCTACGCCGTGCTGCTGTTCATGGCCACGCGTATGCCGCCCCGGCTCAAGCGCTGGCAGCGGATCTGGTTTGTGTCCCTGGTGGGTGTGGCCATCAGCCTGTATCTGACCATCGTGGGCCTTGTTTCCCTGGATGCCCTGTGCCCCTGGTGTCTGGCTTCCCTGGCCACCATCAGCGCCATTTTTCTGTGGACGGCAATCAAGCGCCCGGAGTCCGCGCCCGGTCCAGCCTGGGGCACGTGGCTGCTCAACAGCGTCGTTGTCACCGCCGTGATCCTGGGCACCCTGCACGTCTATTACAGCGACCTGCTAAGCCCCCGGGAAGATCCGCGCCTCGCATCTCTGGCCCAGCATCTCACGGACACCGGCGCGCTGTACTACGGTGCCTACTGGTGCCCCGCCTGCCAACAGCAAAGCCGCCTGTTCCGGGGTGCCTCCGATCAGTTGCCCTTCGTCGAATGCGCCCCGGGCGGACGTAACAGCTCCATGACCCTGCAATGCGTGAATGCAGGGGTCAGTGGTTATCCCACCTGGGTCATCAACGGACGTCGGTATCAGAATGTACTCACACCGGAGGAACTGGCCAGGCGTTCCGGTTTTGAATGGTGAGGGAACCGGGTCTGGTCAGCGTCCTGACTGGAACAGGCCCAGATCACCGGTGGACTCAAAGGACACCGGTAGCGCATGTCCCGTCAGGGCGATACGGCCGTGAATCCGGTACTCCATCTGCCCTGGACCGCCCTCACCCATGTCGCGAATTTGGCGCGCCAGGGACCAGAGGCTGGAAGACACCGCCACCTCCGCAAGGCCCTCTCCGTAGGCGGGTATCTCCAGGGCCTGGCTGGACACACCGTCGGCGAACCTTTCTCCATTCACTTGCACCTGAAAATCAAGTCCGCGAATGTTTAGCGCGAAGTCATTGGGATTCTGGATACGCAGCCTGAGCAGATAGCGCTGCTCGAACAGTTCCGCCTGCTGCAGTTGCATACCGACCAGGTGGACCCGCGGCGGCTCGGTGCGAACGCCCATGTAGGCGCAACCACTCAGGAGCAGCATGGCAAGGGCCAGCAGCGAACCCGGTCTGTGGAGGAATCTTGGCAGCATCGGTTCTTGACCCTTCAGCCCAGGCAGTGCGGCGTGCATGAGCCGCGACGTGCCTGGGGGAGATTAACGCCGAACAAACAGATATTCCTGCGTGCCGTCACCGAGCAGGATGGTGCGAGCGGCATAGAAGCTGGGCATCAGCCGCTGCAGTTCTCCACTGGGGTAACCTCTGAGCTTGAGCGTGGCAGGCTCCTGCCCGGGCAGTGCTTGCAGCCCCCCATCTGGACACAGTACCAGGGCCCTGGGCGTTTGCGGCAGGGCCTTCATGCTGTAGGCCACGAAGCCATGGACCAGGGCCCCGCGGGGCAACAACTCCGCGAGCCGTGACATGAGTGCCGTGATGACCCGGGGTTGCAGATAGTTCAACAGTTCCCAGGCCATGACAAGGTGACAATCGCTGAGCATCTCGGGTGTCAGCAGTGTCTCCATGCGCGCTTGCAGCGACTCCTCGTCTCCCTGGGGATCGAGCATCAGCAGATCCGTGGTGAGAGAGGCAATTCCCAGCCGCACGGGAAGACCCGTGAAGAATTCAATGGTCTGCTCGTGGGCATCGCCAAGATCCAGGAGTAAGCGCCGCTCACCCTTCATCAGGGGCTCAAGCGCCTGATGAAGCAGTTTGCAGGGATAGGCATCCTGATTGGGAGCCGCGCTGCTTAAGGTCTCTCCGGCGGCGCCTGCGCGGCTTGGGCTCACCAGGGGCACGCTACGTAAGTCATCGACTTGATGGCCTCAGCCTACGCTACCGCCCACCTTGCCGGAGGATGCGGACTTGTCCGGTTCACCGGCCTTCTCGCCCGCACTTGGTGATGAGGCATTCGCCGGCGCAGCTGTCTCCGTGTGAGCCTTGGCCGGACCCTGGGCAGAGGACTTGGACTTCTGCAGCCCCATGCTGGCCTCGACCGCCTGGGCATCCATCTCGATGGAACCCTTGAAGCGTGCACCCTCTTCCAGGCTGACCCGGGGCGAAGTGATATTGCCGGTGATATTGGCCGACTTCTTGATCACCACGCGCTCGGCACCGAACAGATCGCCTTCGACCGTGCCGTCAACGACCACTGTATGGGCGTAGATGTTGGCGCTGATCTGACCGTGGGTGCCCACCGTCAGACAGTGGCCCTGCAGTTTGACGGTGCCGCTGACGCGGCCTTCGATGACCAGGTCTTCTTCACCGCGCAGGGTGCCCTCGATATGGATTGACGGACCGATGATGGCCGCATCCCGGTGTCGTGCCATACCGACCGCAGGGGGTTGTGCCACCCCGCCCTTGAAACCGTCGGGATCACGCAGTAAATCCTTCTCCTCGCCCTTGGTTTCCTGGTTACCGCTGAAACCGCGCTTACCGATATCAAACATGGCCATGTCGCTATCCTCCTGGAACAAGAACGGCCGAAGCCGGAATGGCCGACCGATGGCACATCGTACTCTCCGTGTCTGTTGGCGAATGCAAATACGGTCACGCAAAACACCACGAGATGGCAAATGAGTGACGGAGTCTACAAAACCGTATTTATTACGGGGCAGGTGGGTGCCCCCGTAGACATCGTGCAGCAAGGGCAATCACCTCCCGGGCTGACAGGGCCCTGGATCATCCGTTTGCCAGGCATTCCATGGCCACGAAAGCCTTCGAAGCCAGGCAAACCTGCCGAGCCATGGGGTTACCATGGTTCGGCAGGTCGAGTCACAGGCGTTACCCTGATGACGTCTGGTTGCGTGCGCCACTACCTCTGATGAGTGTTGTCCGTTCTGGCGACCACCGCTTTCGGGGCCACCATCAGATAGAGCGCAGGTACCACCACCATGTTCAATGCGGTGGCGCTGAGCAGACCGCCCAGGATCACCCAGGCCATGGGGGCCTGGATCTCTGTTCCCGGTTCACCCAGGCCCATGGCCAGGGGGATGAGCGCCAGGGCTGCCGTCAGCGCGGTCATGAGGATAGGTACCAGGCGCTCCTGGGAGCCCCGCTCGATCACTTCCCTGAGCGGCAGACCCTCGGCGGCCAGATCACCATAGCGGCTCATGAGCAACAGGCCGTTACGCACGGCGATCCCGAACAGGGTGATGAAGCCGACCAGGGCTGCCACGGTCATGACACCGCCCATCAGCCAGACCGCCACCACACCGCCGATCAGGGCGAGTGGCACGTTCGCCATGACCACCAGCCCGAGCCGAGGCGAGCGAAGCGACACGGCCAGCAGGCCGAGCATGGCCAGTAGCACGGCGGAACCTACGATGAGCAGCGTGCGAGTCGCCTGGGCCTCGGCCTCGAACTGCCCGCCGAACTCGACACGGTAGCCGGGCGGCAACTCGAGCCTCCCGGCCAGGGTTGCGCGCACGTCATCAACGGCACCGCGCAGATCCCGCCCGGCCACGTTGGCGCTCACCACCAGGCGCCGCTCTCCGTTTTCCCTGAGCACCATGCCGGCACCCCGTTCCACAGCCGGGACCACCAATTCCGAGAGCGTGACGTGATGCCCGGTGGGTGTGAGTACCGGGATGCGGCCCAGGGTTTCGAAATCACGACGTGTCTCCTCCGGCAGACGGACCACCAGGTCGAAGCGTCGATTGCCCTCGAAGACCTGTGAAACCACACTGCCCCGCCAGGCGCCTTCCACCAGTTCGGCCACCTCCCCTGCCCCGAGACCATAGCGTCCCATTGCCTCGCGATCAGCCCTCAGGCGCAGTTGCGGTACCTCCGCCTGGGCCTCGGCGGACACGTCCACCAGACCCGGGATGTCCTCCAGCTGCGTCTCGATTTCCTTACCCAGACGACGAAGTTCAGCCAGGGACGGGCCGAACACCTTGACGGCTATGTTGGCGCGTACGCCCGAGAGCATGTGATCGATGCGATGGGAGATGGGTTGACCAATGTTGAAATTGGCCCCTGGGAATCCGGCAAGCAGCTTGCGCAGTTCCTCCAGGAACGCGGCCTTGCCATCGGGCAAGTGGCCTAGGCGCAGATCCAGCTCGCTCATGTGCGGGGGCTGGCTGTGTTCCGCCTGTTCCGCGCGGCCCGTGAGCCGCGCCACGGAGACTACCTCCGGGCGCTCCAGCACCGCCTGTTCCACCGCACGGGCCAGGCGTGCCGATTCTGCCAGCGCCGTGCCCGGTGGCGTCACCATCTCGATGGTCAGACTGCCCTCGTTGAACTCGGGGAGGAAGGACCGGCCAAGCTGGGTGACGCTCACCACGGTGAGCACCGCCAGCAACAACGAGGTGCCCAGTACCCAGGGCGCATGCCGCATCGTGAATGCCAGGATCGGACGGTAGGCAGATCGCAGGGCGCGTACCGGCAGTGGTTCTGTTGGCGTGCGCAGATCCCTGGAGCCAGCGAGCAGGTAACGGGCCAGGACCGGTGTCAGGGTCAGGGCCACCAGCAGGGACGCAGCGATGGACACCAGGTAGGCAATACCCAGGGGCTGCAGGAGCCGGCCTTCCACGCCGCCCAGGAAGAACAGCGGCAGGAACACGAGCATGATGATGACCGTTGAAAATACCACCGGTCTGCGCACTTCCACACAGGCATGATAGATCACCCGGGTGGCGGGCTCGGGCCGTTCCCGTGCACTGTTCTCCTTGAGGCGCCGGTAGATGTTCTCCACGAAGATGATGGCATCATCCACCAGGGCACCAATGGCGATGGTCATGCCGCCCAGGGTCATGGTGTTGACGCTGATTCCCAGCGCCGTCAGGGCCAGCAGTGCTGCCACCAGGGACAAGGGGATAGCCAACAGGGAGATCAGGGTGGTGCGAAGGTTGAGCAGGAACAGGTAGAGGACGACGACTACAAACAGGGCCCCGTCACGCAGCGCCTTGCCTACGTTGTCCACCGCCAGTTCAATGAAGTCCGCCTGCCGAAACAGGTCTGGGGCCAGCTCCATACCCTCCGGGAGTTGATTCGCCAGGGCATCGAGACGCTCACCAATGGCCCTGGTCAGCAACAGCGTGTCAGCCCTCGGTTGTTTTGACACGGCAATCACCACGCCCGGATCACCATTGACACCACCGTCACCCACCGGGATGGCTGCGCCCATGCTGACCTGTGCCACGTGACGTACGCGCACGATGGAAGCACCCTGCACGGCCACCACCGCTTCGCGGATATCGTTCAGGTCGGTGGTGCGTCCGAGAAAGCGAATCAGGTAATCCTGTCCCCCTCGTTCCACCAGGCCACCACTGGCGTTGCGGTTGGCATCGGCCACGGCCCGGTTGATCATGGCCAGGTCCACACCACTGGCGCGCATGCGTTCCGGGTCCACGAGCACCTGGTACTGACGCACCTGTCCACCCAGGCTCACCACCTGGGCGACCCCAGGCACGGCCAGTAATTGCGGAGCGATCAGCCAGTCCGCAACCTCTCGCGCCTGCATCAGGTCGGCAGGCGCACGGGCGCGCAGTCCCAGGTACAGGATCTCGCCCATGATGGAACTGATGGGCCCCATCTGCGGCGCCTCAACTCCATCGGGTAATCCGCTGACCTGTCCCAGGCGCTCTGCGACGATCTGCCGCGCCTGATAGATGTCCCGGCCCCAGTCGAACTCCACCCAGACGATGGAGAATCCCGGTACCGACTGGGAGCGCACCCGCCGTACCCCATCGGCCCCGTTGACCGCTGTTTCGATGGCAAAGGTGACCTGGCTTTCCACTTCCTCTGCGGCCAGCCCGTGTGCCTCTGTGAGCACCGTGACGGTGGGTGCGGTGAGGTCTGGGAATACGTCCACCGGCGCCTCGCGGGCCATCCATACGCCTGCGCCCAGAGCTGCAATGGAGAGCAGGACGACCAGCATGCGGTTGGCCAGGGACCAATCAATCAATCTGTCGAACATGTGGGTGCCTCCTGTTAGTGGGCGTGGCCGTGACCGATTTCACCGGTCTCGCGTCCCGCCAGGAGCACCGCATAGGCACCCTCGACGATCACGCGCTCGCCCTCCTCCAGCCCGTCCAGGACAGCGACGCGTCCAGTGGCCCGCGTGCCCAGTCGCACGAGACGCCGTTCGAAGGACTCGCCACCTTGCTGCACGATGACAACGGCCATGCCGTCATCGTCCAGTACCGCAGACTCCGGCACCGTGAGCAGTATCTGCGGGGTGCGGGTTGCAAGGCTTGCGATCAGGGGAAGGCCCAGGCTCAGATGTGAACTCGGGTCCGTGGTGTTGTCGACCTCATACACCAGTGGCAGTGCCCCCTGATCCAGTTCCAGGCCCCGGTAGACGAGAGTGCTCTCCACGGGCGTTGTCCAGGCACGGTCACCAGGGCGGCGGATACGCAGATCATGGGGTACTTGCAGCAAAGCAAGATCCTGGGCAGGGACGTGAACACGCACCCAGACTCGACGATCGTCCAGTACGCGGGCGATACGCGCACCGGCTTCCACCACCTGCCCAGGGGCCCCATGGCTTGCCACCACCACGCCGTCCATCGGTGTACGCAAGGACAGGCTCGTGCCGCGTGCGGGGCTGCTACCACGAGACCCTCTGAAACGTGTGACGGCGGCTTCGTGCGCGCCCAGCGCGGTGTCATGTTCGGCCTGTGCCTCGCGCAGACGGCGTTCCGAGACCACCCCGTCCGTCACCAGAACCCGCACACGCTCAAGTTCACTTCTGGCCAGCGCAAGGCGCGCCTCAGCAGCCCGTAGGTCCGCTTCGAGCTGCGCGATGTCCTCGAGCCCGGCCAGTGGAGTGATCGCCGCCAGCGCCTGGCCGGCAGTGACCTTCATGCCCGGTTGCACCCAGG
>SR_TP_S13solDRAFT_1000414_pt1 | contig 18234 bp, 17 predicted proteins | sample SodReaTP_S13sol_FD_11159 | JGI IMG/M metagenome (IMG submission 11159)
TTTTTCTAACGCAATGTCGTGTCAGGCGGCGTTGGGGGTATCAACGACCGGCGGTGATTTCCGCCGCGCCAGTCGCAGGCTTTGGAAATGCGCAATCTCGCGTTGGGTCCATGCAGCAATGTCCCATGATTGCGCAGAACTGCGCAGGGCCTGCATGCGCGCGCGCGCTTCTTCCTCGGTCATGGCAAGCGCCTGTTCCAGCCCACTGTCCATTGACCCTGCCGAAAAGGGGTTTACCGGCACCGCACCATCCAGCAACACCGCGCAGCCCGCGAATTCCGACAGCACCAGTGACGCGAATTCACGCCCTTCGCGGGCCGCACAGAATTCGGACGCAACAAGGTTCAGACCATCCGCCAGCGGTGTAATCGATGCCACATCTGCCGCAGCATAATAGGCCACAAGCTGCGCCAGCGGAATTGCACGCGAAATCAGCGACACAGGCTGCCAGTCAAAGCTGCCATAGGTGCCATTAATGCGCCCTGTCAGGGCCTCGATCTGCTCTTGGACCTCGGCATAGGCGGTCATGTTGCGGTTCGCACCAACCGACACCAGCATCAGCCGCACCTTGCCATGCAGGTCACGACGCCGCTGTAACAATCGCTCAAACGCCTCTAGTTGTTCGATATTGCCTTTGGTGTAATCCGTGCGTGATACGGACAAAACCAGCTTGCACCCGCCCAGTTCGGCGCGAATCTCTTCAACGCGGTTCTGCACTTCCGGTTTCGCGGCAAGCGTTTGGATATGGTCGAAATTCACACCCACCGGGTTGGTGTGAATGCGCGTGCGTTTCCCGTCGACATCCAGTTCCAGCGGGGTTAGCCGGTCATTCAGCGCGCCCCCCGTGGCCAGCATACGCGGCGGCGTCTGCGCTTCTTCAACCAGTCGCGCGGCCTTCAGGCTGCGCACCACGGCTGCGAAATTCTGCGCATAGCGTGGAATGTGAAATCCGACCGAGTCGCAAGCCAGCAGACTGTCAATGATTTCCGCACGCCATGGCAGCACATTGAACATATCCGGCCCCGGAAACGGCGTATGATGGAAGAAACAGATCGTGGCATTCGGCTTCAACTGGCGCAGATATCCGGGAACCAACCACAGATTATAGTCGTGAATCCAGATCACCGCGTCATCTGTTGCCTGTTCGGCCGCCGCCTCGGCAAAGGCCCAGTTGACCGACCGGAATGTGGGCCAGTCAACAGGGTCGTAGTTATACCGTTCCTTGAACCCGTGCAGGATGGGCCAGAACGCTTCCTTTGACGTCACATGATAGAAACTGCTGACCTGTTCCTTGGTCAGGGGCAGACGGCTGACAGTATAGGTCCCGAAACTGTCCGAGATTTCGATCACCGGCTCGAATCCGGGGTTTGACGTGTCCGTGCATTCTTTCCACGCGACCCATGCACCATGCTGCGCTGTCCCGAAAAACCCCTTCAAGGTCGGAACAATGCCGTTCGGGCTGGAGTTTTCGCGGTAGACTGTCTTGCCCCCCTCGATCACTTCTTCATAGGGTTGACGATGGTAGACGATGACAAGATCGGATTTCATAAGCTCACCTTTGGTGGGTTTGGGTGCAGGTCGAATGCGCCAATGGCTTCAATTATTCCGCCCGCGCCCGCTTCGGCGCAGTGCAATGCGCGGTGCAGGCCGCCCGTTGCGGCAAGCAGTTCTGCCTCGGCGCCGCCAACAACAGCACCATGAAGGCCGGTCTGGAACATAGACAGGTCGTTCAGCGTGTCGCCCGCCACCAGCACCCGTTCGGCAGGCAGGCCCAGATAGGACATCAGCCGCAGCAGCGATGGCCCCTTGCTGATCCCTTTGGGCAGAATATCCACAAAGCAGCCGTGTGAAACCAGAACGTCCACATCCAGCCCGTCCAGCACGCCCAGACTATCAGGATCAAATCCCGCGTCATATTCATAGGATAACCGATACCGAAACGGCGCAGACTGTAATTTCAGGCCGGATATGCCGTGCAATCTTTCGCGCACGACCGTTCCATGATCACGCCAGATCTGCGCAATCGGCGCTTCCAGTTCAGCAATCGGTTCCACGCGTCCACTGGTGAAGCGCGCGATGGTCGTGCCGACGTCACCAATAACGAATTCCGGGGCAGGCACGTCACCATTCGCACATAACGCACTGATGAAATCCGGATCACGACCTGTCACAAAAATCAGGCGGGTTCTGGGGGCTTGGGCGCGCAGCCAGTCATACAGGATTTTCCGTGTGGGCGCGGCACCGCCCAAAAATGTCCCGTCCAGATCGGTGGCCAGCACCATATCGCAATTTTCTGCAGTTGCGCTGCATATCGGCTTATGTTGCATAAGTGCCAAGATGTGGGGTTGTGGGTGTGTTTTCCACAAAGCCACGGCAATCAATGTCTAATTCACCGCGAAAAACAAAAACCGCCCAAAAAATGGGCGGTTTTCCAGACCATCCTGCCATAAATCAGGCAGAAATGGCTTATGCCAGCGCCAGATTCGAAGCCGATTCACGGCCGTCGCGGCTTTTTTCCAAGTCAAAAGTCACTTTCTGACCATCTTCCAGACCGCGCAGACCTGCACGCTCAACTGCGGAAATATGAACAAAAATGTCTTTTGCTCCGCCTTCGGGCTGGATGAAACCATAACCTTTGGTGGCGTTGAACCATTTCACTGTGCCATTGGCCATAGTGATGTCTCCTAGTAGTTACGCTGCCCACGTTATGCGGCAGCCCGGCTCAGTCAGTGCAAGATCGAAGTGACTGTGGCCGAGGTCGGAGAACAGTGGTCGATAGTGGTAACGTCGCGCGAACAATTTGCTGCATTGGACCCAGAAATGCAACAAAAATCGAAGTTACGTCCGGAATATCCGCTGTGCCATATCCAGCATCCGGCAGGAAAACCCCCATTCATTATCATACCAGCCAAAGACACGCAGCATGCCACCATTGGTGACACGGGTTTCAGGCAAGGCCATGACAATGCTTTCAGAACGCGCGCGCAGGTCACTTGAAACAAGCGGGCGGCCCGTCCAGCCGATCACCCCGCCGGCGTTGCGCAACACATCATTCACCTGATCTGCGGTTGCACGGCGCGACAATGTGACCGACAGGTCCACCGCAGATACGGACGCCGTCGGAACACGCACCGCCGCCCCCAACAAACGCCCTTTCAGTGCAGGCAGGACATGTTCGACCAAATGCTGCGCGCTGGTGGTCGTTGGCACCATCGACAACGCCGCCGCCCGCGACCGCGCCGGATCGCCGCGCGGGGCATCGGTTGTGGGCTGGCTGCCGGTGTAACAATGGATCGTGGTCATGAAACCGGTCTCAATGCCCCAACGATCATCCAGCAACCTTGCAAGTGGTGCAAGCGCGTTGGTGGTGCAGGATGCGTTGGAAATCAGGTCGTGACCCGAGCTGATCGTGTCTTCATTCGCGCCTAGGACGACTGTGACCTGTGCCGCATCAGACGGGCCGGATATCAGGACTCGGCGCGCACCGGCCCGCAGGCCGCGACTTGCAACGTCAGGGGTGTTCGCCCGTCCGGTGCATTCCATGACCAGATCAACACCACTTAGGTCAACCTGCGACAGATCGGCTGCATGGGTCAGACGCAGCCGGTGCCCCGCGACAACCATTTCCCCATCGCGCAACTCGACATTGCCCTGAAACGGGCCAAACACAGAATCATACTCGAACAAATAGGCACAATCGTCGGCACTGGCGATGTCATTGATCGCGACGATCCGGACATCCGGCCAGCCGCCTTGCAGCCACGCACGCAGAACAGTCCGGCCAATACGTCCGAACCCGTTTATCGCCACTGTGACCATCAACGCCCCCTGCGTATCGTATTCCCACCTATGCGCACTTGTTCTGAATTCTTGAACGGTTGCAAGGGCAAGCCCTTAGAATGCCCCGAACATAAATATTTCCGACCTTAATAATCAGGATTTGACAATGATGAGTGTTTTTGTCATCTATTGCATCAACAGCCAGCCCACAGGTCAGCAAACATGCCGAATCCAACAGTTTTGAAAGGCCCTGCGCATGAATGCGATAACCCGCTTTGAACCGCACCCGACCGACACGCCCCCTGTCCATGACGTATATTCCCTGACGCGCGGCGGCGCGCTTGCCCAGATATTGCTGGACGGAAAAACCTATCAACTGCGGATTACACGCGCTGGCAAACTGATCCTGACCAAATAAAAAGGGGGCCGAACCGGCCCCCGATCCTTATCGAATGTGCTGGGTCAATGTCCCAGGATCTGGCTAAGAAACAGTTTCGTCCGCTCCGATTGCGGGTTGTTGAAGAACTCTCTCGGTTCGTTCTGTTCGACGATCTGCCCCTGATCCATGAAGATCACGCGGTTTGCCACGGCCTGCGCAAAGCCCATTTCATGGGTCACGCAAATCATGGTCATCCCTTCTTCTGCAAGCGCGATCATGGTGTCCAGCACTTCCTTGATCATTTCAGGATCAAGCGCTGAAGTGGGTTCGTCAAACAGCATGATCCGCGGGCGCATGCACAAGGATCGCGCAATCGCAACGCGCTGCTGTTGCCCGCCCGATAACTGGCCGGGATACTTCAACGCCTGTTCCGGAATCTTGACCTTCTCCAGAAAATGCATGGCGATTTCTTCGGCTTCCTTCTTGGGAACCTTGCGGACCCAGATCGGGGCAAGGGTGCAGTTTTCCAAGATTGTCAGATGCGGGAACAAGTTGAAATGCTGGAAAACCATCCCCACCTCGGACCGGACCTTGTCGATATTCTTAAGGTCCCCCGTCAGCTCGGTCCCATCAACAATGATTTGACCGGCCTGATGTTCTTCCAGACGGTTGATGCAGCGTATCAAGGTGGATTTCCCCGACCCCGATGGCCCGCAAACAACGATCCTCTCGCCCCGGTTTACGACCATATCGATGTCGCGCAGAACATGGAATGACCCGTACCACTTGTTCATGCCCGTGATCTGGATCGCAATCTCGTCACTGACTTGCATCTTGCTGGCGTCGATCTCCCGATCAACGGGTAATTCAAGTTTCGTCTCGGCCATAGTGCGACCCCCTTACTTATGGTCCGTTTTCAGCCTGCGCTCCAGATACATGGAATAGCGCGACATGCCGAAACAGAAGATGAAGAACAATGCCCCGATAAAGATGAACAATTCCCAATAGATACCGTTCCAGTCGGTATCTGCACGGATCGCATTGGACAGGCCAATCGGGTCCAGAAGACCGATAAAGACAACCAGTGTCGTATCCTTGAACAGACCGATAAACGTGTTCACGATGCCGGGGATGGATATTTTCAGCGCCTGCGGCATGATGATCAGCCGCTGCGCCTTCCAGTAGTCAAGACCCAGCGCATCCGCGGCCTCGTACTGGCCCTTGGGCAATGCTGCAAGCCCGCCACGGATCACTTCGGCCATATAGGCAGATGCGAACAGCGTCACCATGATGATCACGCGCAGAATCAGATCGAACGTGGTGCCGGGCGGCAGAAAGTAGTTCAGCAGCAAGGATGCCGTGAACAACAGCGTGATAAGCGGCACACCGCGAATAAACTCGATCACCATCACGCAGACAGATTTCACGAAAACCATGTCGGATTGCCGCCCAAGTGCAAGCAGGATTCCAATGGGCAGCGACAGCGAAATCCCTGTCACACCAATGACCAGCGAAATCAGAAACCCGCCAAACCTGTCGGAACGCACGAATTCCAGACCGATCGGCGCAATGGAGGTCATCGCCGATGTGAAGCCAGCGGCAAACAAAATCCACCAAAGCACGGGGACCGCAATCGCGCCGGTTATCGCCAACAACGGCGCAAACCGGTGCAAAACGCGAAAGGCCACATAGCCCAGCACAAAGCCCAGAATAACCGAAACAGGCAGCCAGACCGACCCGCCCCACAACAGATGATAGGCGACAAACGGATACAGCGCTGAAAAGCCCAGCAATTTGCGCGGCAACTGGCTGAACAGGACTGGCGCAAGCGCGACGAACAGCAACACCAACGACAGGACTGGACGCCAGTAATATTGCGGCGGATAGAACCCGAACAGCAACTGGTGCCAGCGGTCCCGGATCACGGCAAAGCACGCCCCGCTTGCCCCGTCCAAAACCTCTCGGCATTCGCGAAGCGATTGCGCGTTCCACACCGTGTTCAGCAACCATGGTCCGATCGCGGCCAATGCATACCAGATCGTCAACAACGACAGCACTGTCAGGATCGTATTCAGCCACCCGGAGAACAGGTTCTCGCGCAGCCATTTGATTGCGCCTTTCTCGGCGATGGGCGGCGCCTGTTCCGGCAGCATACTGTCACGAACATAGGCAACGGTCTGTGCATGTGTATCGCTCATGTCACCGCTCCTTCAGTTTGACGCGGGAATTATAGACATTCATTGCCCCTGATATCGTCAGGCTGATTGCCAGATATATCAGCATCATCAACAGCATGCCTTCAAGCTCTCGCCCGGTCTGGTTGATCGTGATCCCGCCCAAGGTGGACCGCAGATCCATATACCCCACAGCCAGCCCAAGCGACGTATTCTTCGTAATGTTCAGATATTGCGAAATCAGCGGCGGAATGATCACACGCAGCGCCTGTGGCAGGATGACAAGGCGCATGGTCTTGCCCGGTTGTAGGCCAAGGGCAAACGCCGCCTCGGTCTGCCCCTTCGAGATGGCCAGAATCCCGGCCCGCACGTTTTCCGCAACGAATGCGCCTGTGTAGATGCCAAGCCCCAACCACATGGCAATCAGCGAATTGCGCAAATGCGTCCCACCCGCGAAGTTGAAGCCGCGCAATTCCGGATAATCCAGATAGGCCCCCAGCCCGATGAAAATGACAATAACGGGGCCAAGCAGGACAAGCAGCGATTTCCACCAGGTTTTCGGGCGGACGCCCGTCGCATTCTGCACAGCTGTCGCGTGATCGATCAGGCGTTTATTGGCATAAATGCCCGCGATAATGACAAAGAAAATCAACAACCAGTTCAACGACGGGGCGATTGGCCCGACTCGCAAGTCACCAAGATCACGTATAAATTCAATCGACGGAACATATACGCCGCGATTTGTTATCGGCACAGCATCATTGAACAGCATGCTTGCCGCAGGATCATCCCCGCGAAATGCACTTGGCGCGGGCATAGCCTCGGTCATGATGGCGCCGAAAATCAGGATCCACAACAGCGTTGGAATATTGCGGAACACCTCAATATAGACCGTCATCAACCGGCCAACGATCCAGTTATTCGACAGCCGCAACACCCCGGCAATGACGCCCAGCACCGTTGCCAGAAGGCAGGCAAGCACAGCCAGAATTATGGTGTTCAAAAAGCCCACCAAGGCCGCCCGGCCATGTGTCATCTGGCTGTGATATTCGATCGGGCGCTGGTTGATATCGTAGCCTGCGGGCGCACTCAGAAACGCAAAACTGAAATCACGGCCCAATGCGCGCAGGTTGTTGACCGTATTATCAATCAACCACGCCGCGCCCAGCATAAGCATGAACAGGAAAAACACCTGAATTGTAATCGAACGATAGCGCTGATCATAAAGCAGCATGCTGAAACGGAACGCCCGTTTCGGGGCCGATGCCGCAATGCGCAAATCATCAGAGGTGGACATAATACACTCCCGTCAATGCCTGCGCGATTATGCGTAGCCATTGCATGCTGATGTCATAATTCGGACTGATGCAGAAAAAACGCGCGCCACATGGGCGCGCGTTTTCAGTTCTGTTAACGGAAGGGCGGCGCGTAAAGCAGGCCGCCTTGGGTCCATTGTGCGTTCAGACCACGCGCCAGACCGATGGGCGTCTGCTCGCCGATCGTGGCCGAGAAGATCTCGCCGTAGTTACCGGCTGCCGCAATCGCACGCACAGCCCATTCGCTGTCCAGACCGAACATTGCACCCAGATCGCCTTCGCTGCCCAGCATGCGGTTGATTTCCGGGTTGTCGGTTCCAGCCTTCATCTCGTCGATATTGGCGGATGTGACACCCAGTTCTTCGGCCGCGATAAGCGCAAACAATGTCCATTGAACAATATCACCCCACTGGTCGTCACCATGACGCACTGCGGGACCAAGCGGTTCTTTGGAAATCACTTCCGGAAGGATGACATGGTCGGACGGGCTGGCGAAGGAGGCGCGTGTCGCAGCCAGACCGGAGACATCGGTGGTGTAGACGTCACAAGCACCAGCCAGATATTGCTGTTGTGCTTCGGCGTTGGTTTCAATGGGGACCGGCTCGTAGGCCATGCCGTTGACACGGAAGTAGTCAGCAAGGTTCAACTCGGTCGTGGTGCCGGTCTGAATGCAGACTGTCGCACCGTCCAGTTCCAGCGCGGAACTGACGCCCAACTCACGCGTCACCATGAAGCCCTGACCGTCATAGTAGTTGGTCCCGACAAAGGTGAAGTTCAGATCGACATCGCGCGAGAACGTCCAGGTTGTGTTGCGTGCAAGTACGTCCACTTCGCCGGACGCAAGCGCCGAGAAGCGCGTTTGCCCTGTTGTCGGCACAAAGTTCACTGCCATCGGGTCTTGCAGCACCGCAGCGGCAACGGCACGGCAGAATGCCACATCGAAACCTTGCCAGACGCCATTACCGTCAGGGGCAGAAAAACCGGCCAGGCCGGTGGAAACGCCGCAGTTCAACTCTCCGCGGGATTGCACGGTTTCCAGCGTGGACTGTGCCTGAGCAAGCCCTGCCACAAGTGAAGTCGCGGCGAAAGCGCCGAGAAATACTGATTTCTTCATGTTTACCTCTCTGTTGTCGCCGCCTTGGCGGCGGTCTGCCCCGCGTTTGTTCGGGGGTATAGTGGATAAGCCATTTCTGACCCTCACTGTCGGCAAGTTTGCGCCGATAATCGCAAATCGGTCAAGCCTGTAAATGCCTAATGGATCGCAATTCAGATCAACTGCCTGAAAACAGGCCAGTTTGCAGGCCAATGTATGGACCGCGCCGCCAGTTCGCACAGTTTTGCATCTGGCGGGCAAAACAATGCCTTACCGCAATAACTGCCCGACACTGGCGCAGTGCGACGCCGGGCGCCAAACCCAGACAACAAAGCCTAAAAAAACGCCGCGCATGGACATTCCAGCGCGGCGCAAGTCTGGGTCAAAGGACGTCGGCACGGGACGGTGCGCGAACGCCTGGCAAAGTGACCCGTAGGCAGTTCAGGCAAAAAGCGGCAGGTGAAGCATGGCAAGAACCAGCACGGCCAGCGCGATGCCGCCGGCCAAATCCTGCCAGAATGCAGAACGTTCAAATTTAGATTGAAAGTAGAACATTACACCCTCCATCCTATGTGTTAACCATTTGTTCGCATTTGTTCCGGAATATGTCAAGAACAAAGTCGGAACAAAAATCAAGGAAAGGTGGGGCAATGGTGTTGAACATTATTGCAAGTGGTCCGACGGGCCACAGCACGCGGTCAATGCGTCGGCGTGTTATCCGACAGAAAGGTATTTGATCGCCTTGTCCTGCTCCATCAGCCAAAGCGCTATTCTGACCGCCTGCCCGCGTGGACTGCGCAGGTCGGGGTCATCTGACAGCAATTTACGGACATCCGTTTGCGCCACAGCCATCAAGGCGGCTTGTCGTTCCATATCCGCAACGCGAAACCGCGGCAGCCCAGATTGCGCCGTGCCGATAAGATCGCCCGCCCCCCGAATGGCCATGTCTTCCTCGGCGATTCGGAACCCGTCTTCTGTGTCGCGCAACAGCTTCAGGCGGCGCGACGCTGTTTCGCCCAGCGGCGCCTCATACATCAACAGGCAGGTAGATGCCGCACTTCCGCGTCCGACCCGCCCGCGCAACTGGTGCAACTGCGCCAGACCGAAACTCTCGGCGCGCTCGATCACCATAATAGAGGCATTGGGCACATTCACCCCCACCTCGATCACGGTTGTTGCAACCAGAAGTTTCGTGCGGCCCGCGACGAAATCCCGCATCGCTGCGTCTTTGTCATGGGGCGGAAGTTGGCCATGGACCAGCCCGACCACCCCCTCGCCCAATGCCGCGCGTAAATGTTCGAACCGCGATTGCGCCGCAGTCAGGTTCACCAGTTCCGATTCCTCGACCAGCGGGCACACCCAATACGCCTGACGCCCCGCATCTATGGCCTGACGCAAATGCTCAACCACTTCATCCATGCGCGCGGTGGAAACAAGCGCGGTCTGGACAGGTTTCCGCCCCGGTGGCTTTTCATCCAGCACCGACACATCCATATCGCCATATTGCGCCAGCGCCAGGGAACGCGGAATGGGCGTTGCCGTCATAACCAGAACATCGGCCCCCACCCCCTTGGCAGCAAGGGCTGCGCGTTGCGCCACGCCAAACCTGTGCTGTTCATCCACGACCGCAAGGCGAAGGTCGGCAAACTCGACCCCTTTCTGGAAAACCGCATGGGTGCCAACCAGAATCTGTATCCGCCCCTCGGCCAGCGCGGCCAGTTTACGCGCCCGCTCGGACGACTTGTCGCGCCCGGTCAGCACCTCAAGCGAGACACCGGCCAGACCCGCAAGCGGCTGCAAACTTTCCAGATGCTGGCGGGCCAGAATTTCGGTGGGCGCCATCATAACGCCCTGCCCGCCCGCCTCGACCGCGACCAGTAGCGCCATCAACGCCACCAACGTCTTGCCCGCGCCCACATCCCCCTGCAACAGGCGGTTCATGCGCTGCGGGGCCGCCATATCTGCGGCAATTTCGGCGATTGCGCGACGCTGTGCACCAGTGGGCGCATAGTCCAGTCCCGCAAGTACGCTGTTTTGCAACTTGCCATCGCCCAGACTCGGGCGGCCGGGCTTGCGCCGCTGACGCTGCCGCGCCAGCGCCAGCGTCATCTGGTGGGCAAAAAATTCGTCATAGGCCAGACGCACCCGTGCTGGTGCAGCGGGGAGCACATCAGTCAGGGTGGCGGGCGCATGTGCTGCATGAATTGCGGCGTGCCAGTCCGGCCAGCCTTCGCGGGCGACAAGGGCAGGGTCAATCCATTCGGGCAAATGCGGCACCCGCGCCAGCGCTGCGCCAACGGCCTTGCCCATCAGCTTCTGACTGACACCTGCACATAGCGCGTAAACGGGTTCTGCCGCTGGCAGGCTGCCAGCCTCATCAGGGTGCAGGATATGATCGGGATGCACCATTTGTGCCAGTCCATCGAACAATTCCAGCTTGCCTGAAACCAGCCGCTTCTGTCCGGCTGGAAGCAGCTTTTGCAGATACTCCCCACGCGCATGGAAAAACACCAACTGAAATTCCAGCGCCGCATCGCGCACAGTTATCCGGTGCGGCCGGCCGCGGGTCCGTGGGGGCACATGCGCCAGCACCGTCACCTCAACAGTGGCGGTGCCGGGAAACTCCATGCCTTGAATGGACGCACGGCGCGTGCGGTCCACCAACGCATGGGGCAGATGAAACACCAGATCACGCGGTGTCGCAATGTTCAGCCCCTCAAAATTGCGGGCTGTTTTGGGACCAATTCCGTCCAGAACGTCCAGCGCGGCAAAAAGCGGGAACAGGATTTCAGGCCGGCCCGCCATGTCAAAGCGCGCCAATCATCGCCAGCCATGCGTCCTCATCCATGACCTCAACACCCAGATCCGCCGCCTTGCGCGCCTTGGACCCGGCCCCCGGTCCGGCGACCAGCAAATCGGTCTTGGCCGACACCGACCCCGCAACCTTTGCGCCCAGGGATTCTGCGCGCGCCTTCGCCTCGGCGCGGGTCATTTTTTCAAGCGTTCCGGTGAACACGATGATTTTTCCCGCAATGGCGCTGTCACTTGCGCGGGCCTGCGCAGGGGCAATCGTCAATTCTTCCGCGAGGGCGTCAATCTCGGAAATCTCGGCCAGAAATCCTGTGACCAACGACTCGGCCAACACCTCGCCCACACCGTCGATAGACAACAGATCCTTGCGGGCGGCGCTTTCGGGATCGCGCGCCTGTGTCAACGCTGTGCGCAGCGCGTCCCATGTCCCGAAGTGATTGGCAAGCATGGCAGCGGTCACTTCGCCGACATGCCGGATTCCCAGCGCGAAGATGAAGCGCGGCAACGGAATGGTGCGTTTTTCGTCGATTGCCGCAAACAGGTTAGTTGCAGATTTTTCGCCCCAGCCTTCGCGGTTTTTCAACTGCCTTGGCTGGCCGGGACCGAAACGGTCCTTCAGGGTGAAAATGTCCTTCGGTGTGGCGATCCAGCCGTCACGCCAGAAACTCTCGACCTGTTTGGCACCCAGCCCTTCGATGTCAAAAGCCGCGCGGCTGACAAAATGCTTCAGCCGCTCGACAGCCTGCGCAGGGCAGACCATGCCCCCCGTGCACCGGCGCACGGAATCGCCCGGTTCTCGCAGGGCCGGACTGCCGCATTCAGGGCAGTTTTGCGGAAAATCAAAAGGCATTGCCGTTTCGGGCCGCCTGCCCAAATCGACATCACGGATTTTGGGGATCACATCACCGGCGCGGTACACTTCCACCCAGTCGCCAACACGGATATCGCGGCCGTCCCGAATGACCATGCCGCGCGAATCCTGGCCCATGATGTAGTCTTCGTTGTGCAATGTCGCGTTCGACACAACAACACCGCCGACGGTCACCGGGGCCAGCCGCGCAACGGGTGACAAGGCCCCCGTGCGCCCCACTTGAATTTCGATCGCTTCCAGCTGTGTCCAGGCCCGTTCTGCGGGGAATTTATGTGCAATGGCCCAGCGCGGCGTCGTCGAACGCAACCCCATCCTGTCCTGAAGCGCAAGATCGTTCAGCTTGTATACAATCCCGTCAATGTCATAGCCCAGACGCGCCCGCTGCGCTTCGATCGCGGCATAAACATCAAGCATCTCTTGAACCGAATGGCATAAGCGGGTTTGCGGATTGGTGCTGAACCCCAACTGCGCCAGACGCGCGATTGCACCGGACTGGGTTGATGCGAGCGGTTCCGACACCTCGCCCCATGAATACGCGAAAAAACGCAAAGGGCGCGCACGGGTGATGGCGGCATCAAGCTGGCGCAAGGATCCGGCGGCCGCATTGCGCGGGTTTGCAAACACCTTGCCGCCTGTCTGCTGCTGGCGCGCATTCAGCGCCGCAAATTCATCATGCGCCATATACACCTCGCCGCGGATTTCCAGTATGTCGGGGGCGTCCGACAGATGTACCGGAATATCGTCAATCGTGCGCGCGTTCGCGGTCACATCCTCGCCGGTGGTGCCATCGCCGCGCGTGGCGGCATAGACCAGCGCGCCCTGTTCATACCGCAGGGACAATGACAAACCGTCAATTTTGGGTTCCGCCGTGAATTCAAGCGGCGCGTCGGCAGGCAACCCCAGAAAGCGGCGGATACCATTGACGAAATCTTCCACATCCGCGTTCGAGAAGGCGTTGGACAGCGACAGCATGCGCCGTGCATGTTGTATTTTGCCAAATCCAGCAGCCGGCGCGGCACCAACACCGGCGGCGGGACTGTCCGACCGCACCAGCGCTGGAAAGGCCGCTTCAATCTGCGTGTTCCGCAAGCGTAAAAAGTCGAACTCCGCATCTGACATGACGGGCGCGTCGTCGCGATGATACGCAGTATTCGCACGGTTCAAAATCTCCGCCAATCGGGCCAGTTCCTGACGTGCCTGTTCCTGTGTCAACTCGGCCACGGGAACAGCCTGCAATTCGCCCATGTCTGAAGTGTTCGACACTGCCTTTTCCTTTGCGCTTTGGCCATCACGGTTCCAAAGCGATTGATAGGCGGCGCGGACACTCAGGTCCAGCCCGAAGACGCAGTCCAGCCGGACGCTAGGCGCTTAAAGCACGGACCGGCGCAGGCTTGGCACCTACGACCGGATCGCGCAGGACATAGCCCCTGCCCCACACGGTTTCGATATAGTTTTCACCATCCGTCGCCTCGGCTAGTTTTTTGCGCAATTTGCAGATAAACACGTCAATTATTTTCAATTCAGGCTCATCCATACCGCCGTAAAGATGATTGAGGAACATTTCCTTGGTAAGCGTCGTGCCCTTGCGCAGGCTTAGCAGTTCAATCATCTGGTATTCCTTGCCGGTAAGATGGACAATCTTGTTGTCAACCTCGACCGTTTTGGCATCCAGATTCACCGAAACCTTGCCGGTATGTATCACTGATTGTGCATGTCCCTGGCTGCGGCGCACAATCGCATGAATGCGCGCGACCAGTTCTTCGCGGTGGAACGGCTTGGTCAGGTAATCATCGGCCCCCCCGCCAAATCCGCGCAGTTTGGTGTCCGTATCTGTTTCACCCGTCAGGATAAGGATCGGTGTGTCGACCCGTGACAGACGGATCTGGCGCAACACATCCAGCCCCCCCAGATCGGGCAGGTTCAGATCCAGCAAAATCAGATCGTAATCGTAGATCTTGCTGAGTTCGATCGCTTCTTCCCCCATGTCTGTGCAATATACATTGAAATTTGAATGGGTTAGCATCAATTCTATGCTTCTGGATGTGGTTGGATCGTCTTCAACGAGCAAAACGCGCATGAGGTTCTCCTTTGTCGCTGCTTTCACCACCTTCAATGAAATTCGTTAATTCTCTGTTACCAATACTGAATATCTAGACCAGCAACCTATGGTTGTCGATATTTTTGCAGGCTTGTCACCTTCAGCGCCTCTATTCCGTGTTGGGATACGGCAGTTTCCCACAACGTGAATTCTTCATCGCTCAGGTCATAGCGTTCCTGCGCCGATTTGCGGTTCAGCAACCCGTACTGGACTGCCATCACGACAAGCGCCTTTCGACTGGCGACCCAGCGCCGCGTATTTGCGGGGGGCAGGTCGGCCAATGTCAAAACGCGCCCGTCCGGCAGGGTCACCGCGCGCGGCCCCTCGACCTTCTTGATATACATTTTGGACCCTTCTCAGCTTCGTTTCGCCTAATAATCGCGCGTCAGACTTAATGGCAGGTTGACGAAACTGCGGATGCCCCCTTGAGAATACATTGCATTTTCCTATATTTTGCGGGCAATCTTGCCGGAGTTTTCCCAATGCCTTTTGACCCGCCCTTGAATTCATTGGGCTTTCCGAAACCGCCTGCGCAAACGCGGGTGGTCGTTGCCATGTCGGGCGGGGTCGACAGTTCAGTCGTCGCGGCCGAATTGGCTGCTGAAGGCTATGACGTCGTCGGTGTAACCTTGCAGTTATATGACCATGGCGCAGCGCTGGCCAAAAAGGGGGCGTGCTGCGCAGGGCGCGATATCCATGACGCCCGCCGCGTGGCCGAATCCATGGGCTTTCCGCATTATGTTCTGGATTACGAATCCAAGTTCCGCGATTCCGTGATTGACGAATTCGCAGACGCCTATCTGGCGGGGGCGACACCTGTGCCCTGCATTCGCTGCAACGAGCGGGTGAAGTTCCGCGACCTGCTGGAAACCGCGCGCGATCTGGGGGCCGATTGCATGGCGACGGGGCATTATATCCAGCGTATGCAGGGCGATAACGGTGCGGAGCTGCACCGCGCCGCCGACCCCGTGCGCGACCAAAGCTATTTTTTGTTCTCGACCACGCGCGAACAGCTGGACTATCTGCGCTTCCCCTTGGGGCACCTGCGCACCAAGGCTGAAACCCGCGCCCTTGCTGTCCGGCACGGGCTAAGCGTGGCCGACAAGCCGGATAGTCAGGATATCTGTTTTGTGCCTGATGGCAATTACGCCGCTGTCATTGAAAAGCTGCGTCCCGGCGCTGCCGACCCCGGCGAAATTGTGGACATGCAAGGCCATGTGATGGGACAGCATGAGGGCGTGATCCACTATACCATCGGCCAGCGGCGGGGCTTGGGCATTGGCGGGCTGGCAGAGCCGCTTTATGTCGTGAAGCTGGACCCCGACGCACGGCGGGTGATTGTGGGGCCAAAAGCAGCGCTGGCCACAAGAACCGTGCCCGTGCGCGAAATCAACTGGTTAGGGGACCAGCCCTTCACGGCGCAGGCAGAATGGGAAATGTCGGTCAAGCTGCGCTCGACCCGCCCGCCTGCACCGGCCATATTGCGCCCCATATCGGAGACAGAGGCAGAGGTGGAATTGCTGACCCCCGAAGAAGGCGTCAGCCCCGGTCAGGCCTGTGTGTTCTACGCGCCCGAAGGCAGCCGTGTGATGGGCGGCGGCTGGATATGGAAGGGACGTTAAGCGGGGCTTGCGCGTGTTGGCCTTGCCCTTGAACCCCGCTAAGGGATAGGGAAGGCAGGGAATAGCAAACGAACAGGCACCCACATGGCGTTGGCACCATTGGTCATGAGTTGCGGCGACCCGTCCGGAGTGGGTCCCGAAATCGCCGTGAAGGCATGGCGTGCCATGGGGCCAAGCTGCCGGTTCGTATGGCTGGGCGATCCGCGACATTTGCCCCAAGGCACCGAATTTGAACTTCTGTCCCTGCCCGACCAGATGACAGGTGACAGATTTCCGGTGCTGCATATTGATTTCGCGGCAGATGCAAGTCCGGGCCAGCCCGACCCTGCCAATGCCGCAGGCGTCATCAACGCCATCCGTCAGGGCGTGGCATTGGTTCAATCGGGCGCGGCCAGCGGGCTTGTCACCTGCCCCATCAACAAGGCTGCGCTGAAGGCGGGTGCAGGCTTTGCCTTTCCGGGACATACCGAATTTCTGGCCGATCTGGCGGGCGGTGCGGATGTGGTGATGATGCTGGCCTGTGACGGGCTGCGGGTGGTCCCCGTGACAATCCACATCCCGCTGTCAGACGTGCCAGCGACCCTGACTCAGGATGTGCTGGAGCGCTGCCTGCGCATTACCCATGCGGCCCTGATGCGCGATTTCGGGGTGGCCCCCCCGCGACTGGCGGTTGCAGGTCTGAACCCCCATGCAGGCGAGAGCGGCACCATGGGACAAGAAGAAATAGCAGTGATAGCACCCGTTCTGCAACGGCTGCGCGCCGAAGGCATGCTGATTTCAGGCCCGCTTTCGGCCGACACAATGTTTCATGCAGGTGCGCGCGCGCAGTATGATGCGGCGGTGGCGATGTATCATGATCAGGCGCTGATCCCGATCAAGACGATCGATTTTGCAGGCGGCGTGAATGTGACACTGGGCCTGCCCTTTATCCGTACATCGCCGGACCATGGCACGGCCTATGACATTGCCGGTCAGGACAAGGCCGATCCCACATCGCTGATTGCGGCATTGAAAATGGCACGCAGCATGGCCGAAAGGCGCGCCGCATGATCGACGCCCTGCCCCCGTTGCGCGATGTGATCCGCACCCATGATCTGCGCGCCAAGAAAAGCTTCGGTCAGAACTTTCTGCTGGATTTGAACCTGACAGCGCGGATTGCGCGCGCGGCAGGCGATCTGCAAAACTGCGACATTCTGGAAGTCGGCCCCGGCCCCGGTGGCCTGACACGCGGCTTGCTGGCCGAAGGGGCGCGCAGCGTTCTGGCCATCGAAAAAGACCCCCGTTGCCTGCCCGCGCTGGCGGAAATCGCGGGTGCCTATCCGGGCCGGTTGCAGATCATCGAAGGGGACGCACTGGCGGTGGACCCGCTGGCCCATCTGACCCCGCCGGTCAAGGTGGTGGCCAATCTGCCCTATAATGTGGGCACCGAACTGTTGATCCGCTGGATGACACCTGCGCAATGGCCGCCCTTCTGGGACAGTCTGACACTGATGTTCCAGCGCGAAGTGGCCGAACGCATTGTCGCGCGCCCCGGGTCCAAGGCGTATGGGCGGCTGGCGCTGATGGTGCAATGGCGTGCAGATGCCCGCGTGGTGCTGCACCTGCCGCCCGAAGCGTTCACCCCCCCGCCCAAGGTCAGTTCCGCCGTTGTGCATATCACCCGGCTGACAGAGCCGCGCTTCCCCGCAGATGCGCGCGTGCTGGAAACGGTGGTTGCGGCCGCGTTCAATCAACGGCGCAAAATGCTGCGCGCCGCCTTGCGCGGGCTACACCCACAGATCGAGGATTTGCTGCAACAAGTGGGCATTGCGCCCACGGCCCGCGCCGAGGAGATTGGCCTTGAAGGGTTCTGCGCCCTTGCGCGCACCCTTGCTGCGGCGCGCAAGGCATAGGGCGTCCTTGCATCATTGGCAGTCGCGCGCCCGATTATGACGTCCAGCCAAGGCAAGACAGCGGCGCGGAATACCGGCGCCCCGGCATTTCGCGCCATAGACTGAAGCGGTATCCATCTCGGACGGGTGCCTAACTCTGCTGCATGCAGGCCTGAAGGGAACGCCCAAGGCGCGGAATCAAGGGCGCAGCCCGCCGCG
>SR_TP_S13solDRAFT_1000415_pt1 | contig 18152 bp, 14 predicted proteins | sample SodReaTP_S13sol_FD_11159 | JGI IMG/M metagenome (IMG submission 11159)
AAGGCCTTCGACCCCGGCCTGGTCTGCAAGCCGTTGCTTCAACGCATCGGCGGCCGCTCTGTCGGGCACCGGGCCGACCAGTACCCGCCAGATCGTGCGCTCACCCACCTGTTCGCTGATGCGAAAGGCGCTGAAACCGATTTCGGCCAGCCGTCCGGATTCGCTTTCGGCATTCTCGCCGCGCACGAAAACCCCGACCTGGACGGCAAACCCGGGTTCGGCACCCGAACCGTCGCGCCCGGTGACCTGCTGCACGATCGGCTCCACGCCATCGACCGTGGTGCGAATCTGCTCAATGGCGGTATTGGCCTGGCGCTCGCCGGCGTAGGGGCCGGTCCGCAGCCGATACAGTTTCGAATCGCCACGCACCACCTCGTCACGCAACACCGCATGGCCCAGCGCCTGCAACTGCTGCTGCACCCGGTCAGCCGACTCGGCCGAACCGAAACTGGCAACCTGCACGATCCACTGCCCGGCCTCGATCGGCTCTTGCGCGCTCGGCGCACCAGGCACAATCGGCGATGCTTCGGCCGTGGCAGAAGGCTCGGGTTCGAGCTCGGTCTGCGCCGGTGGTGTCTCCACAACCGGTTCGGGGACGGATGCCGACGGTGCAGGCTGGCGGTCGTCAGGTTGCGGCCGCAGAACGATCTCGGGCTCCACGCGCACTTCCGGCTCGCGCGCTTCCCGCCGGGACGTTCGAGGATCGCGCACATCCGCCCGGCTTCCGGGTGCCGATTCCGGATCGGCCTGCCCTGCTTGCGGGCCGGCGGGGCGCGTGGCATCGGGGTCCAGCGGAATCCGGCGGACTTCGCGCGCGGTCTCCGGCATCGACGGAATCTCGATTTCCGACACCGAGCGACCGTCCACCGCTTCTGGATCGACCAGCAGCATGGGTACGAAGATCACGGCCAGCGCAATCAGGATGGAGGCGCCAATCAGGCGTCGTTTGAGAACCTTGTCCATGGCCTCTCGTGGTTCATTCAGCTTGCCTGGAATGCAGCGAACGGATCGCCTCGGCGACCGTCAGAAACGAACCGAACACCACAACCGTCGCATCGGTATCGACCTGGGCTCGGGCACGCTTCAACGCTTCGGACACCGATTCTAACGCTTCGGCCGAGTCTTCGGACAGCAGCGCGCGCACCCGCGCCGACAACTGTTCGGCCGAAAGCCCGCGCGGCCCGTCCATGCCGGCCAGGTACCAGTGCCGGAAATGCTTGCGCAACGGCCGCACGATGCCGGCAATATCCTTGTCTGCCAGGGCCGAGAAAACCGCGACCTTCACACCCGGCATCGCCTGCAGTTGCAGGGCCAGGGCACGTGCGGCGGCCGGGTTGTGCGCGACATCGACGATCACCGCTGGCAATCCGGTGATCCGCGCCGGAATCCGCTCGAAGCGTCCCTGGAGGCGGGCCGTGGCCAGCCCGGTACGCACGACCGCTTCGGGCAGTTCAGGCTCCAGCGCCAGCGCTGCCGCAACCGCGGCCGTGGCATTGGCCGCCTGGTGCCGCCCGGCCAGCGCAAGCTCCAGCCGCTCGAAACGGCGCCCGCCGATACGCATGCCAAGGCATTCCCCGCGCCAGCGCCAATCAAGATCCCGGCCGACCAGCCGGGTCTGCGCGCCGATTTCATCGAGCACTTCCAGCATCCCTGCCGGGCAACGCTTCTCGGTCACCACGACCGGCTTTCCGGGCCGCGCGATCCCGCACTTCTCGCGCGCGATCGCCGCGCGCGTGCTGCCCAGCCACTGGCGGTGATCCAGCCCGATCGAGGTGATCACGGCGACATCCGGGTCCAGCACGTTGACCGCGTCGAGCCGGCCACCCATGCCGACTTCGCTGATCAGCCAGTCCGGCCGATGCCGGTCGGCCAGCACGAACCCGGCCAGCGTGACGTGCTCGAACCAGGTCAATTCCGTGTCGTCGCGAGCTTGATCGACCGCGGCCAGGGCGGCGACGATCTCGCTGTCGCGGGCCGGCTCGCCGTTGACCCGGAAACGCTCGGAGAACTTGACCAGGTGCGGCGAAGTGCAGGCCACGCAACTGCGTCCGGCAGTACGCGCGATGGCCTCCAGGAACGCCACCGTCGAGCCCTTGCCGTTGGTCCCGGCGACATGAATGCAGTGTCCGGCAGCCGGCCCGGTGCTCGTCCCGACTCTCGGGCCGACTCTCGGCCAGGATTGCGCACCGAACAACCGATCGAAGACCTGCCGGACCCGGTCCAGACCCAGGGCAATGCGTTGCTGCGGTGCCTGCAGCTCCAGCCGGGCCAGTGCGGCCTCCAGCCGGTCCGGAAAGACGGGGTTCATCGATCAGGCAGCAACTACGCAGCCGGACAAGTGTTCGCCCCGATTGCCGGCATGGCTCATTCCGGAGAATCGGCTTCGGGCTCCTGCTGCTCGCCGCGCACCGCCTCCAGCTCACCTGAGCGCGCACGCCGATCACCATGCCCGCCGCGCAGCAACGAAAGCAGCAGATGAATCTTCTGGCGCATCTCGCGCCGGTCGACGATCAGGTCGATTGCACCCTTGTCCAGCAGGAATTCCGAGCGCTGAAAACCTTCCGGCAGTTGCTCGCGCACGGTCTGCTCGATCACGCGCGGTCCGGCGAATCCGATCAAGGCGTCCGGCTCGGCGATATTGATGTCACCGAGCATGCCAAGGCTGGCCGATACCCCGCCGGTGGTCGGATGGGTCAACACCGAGATGTAGGGCAGGCCGAGCTCCGACATCCTGGCCAGCCCGGCCGAGGTGCGCGCCATCTGCATCAGCGAGTACAGTCCTTCCTGCATCCGAGCACCACCCGAGGCCGAAAAGCAGACCAGCGGCTGGCCGGCCTCGATCGCGGCCTTGACCGCAACCATGAATTTCTCGCCGACCACCGAGCCCATCGAGCCGCCCATGAACCGGAAATCGAAGGCACAGGCGACCAGCGGCAGCTCGATCAGGCGACCACGCATGACCACCATGGCGTCGTGCTCGCCGGTGACTTTTTGCGCCTGGGTCAGCCGGTCGCGGTACCTCTTGCTGTCGCGGAACTTCAGCGGATCGGTGGGCCTGAGGTCAGTGCCCAGTTCCTCGCGCCCTTCGCTATCGAGAAACGCCTCCAGCCGGGCACGGCCGGTCAGCGTCATGTGGTGATCGCACTTGGGACAGACCAGCAGCGAGCGTTCCATTTCCGGCCGATACAGCACCGCCTCGCAACGCTTGCACTTGGTCCACAACCCATCGGGCACCTTGCGCTTGTGACCCCCCTCGGTGCGAATTCTCGACGGCATCAGTTTCTGGAACCAGCTCATGAGGCGGCCTCCATGGATTGCGAAGCTGCCGCTACACCGTCCAGGGCGCGGCGCACCGGGGCCAGGTATTCGGCAGCCACGCGGGCGGCCTGATCAGCGTCGGCGGCTCCATCCAGACGCTGCACCAGCGCCGAACCGATGACCACGGCATCGGCATGCCGGGCCACCGCGGCAGCCTGGTCCGGGGTGGCGATACCGAAACCGACAGCAACCGGCTTGTCGGTATGCCGGCGCAATCGTTCCAGCGACGGTGCCAGGCTGTCGGCATCCAGCGCCGCCGAACCGGTCACGCCCTTGAGCGAGACGTAGTAGACGAACCCGCCGGCCAGCGGGGTCAACCGCGCCAGCCGGGTTTCGGTCGAAGTCGGCGCGACCAGGAAGATCTGATGCAGGCCGCGACCGGACAGCAGATGGTGAATCTCGGCTGCCTCGTCGATCGGACAGTCGACGATCAGCAGCCCGTCGACGCCGGCCGCGCGCGCCTGCTCGGCGAAGCGCTCGAGGCCGCGTCGCTCGACCGGATTCATGTATCCCATCAGGATCACCGGCGTGGCCTCGTCGCGCTCGCGAAAGGTCTTGACCATCCCGAACACGTCGTCCAGCATGGTGCCCTGCTCCAGCGCCTTGCGACAGGCCTCCTGGATGACCGGGCCGTCGGCCATGACATCGGAGAACGGCACTCCCAGCTCGACCAGGTCGGCACCGTTTTCGACCAGTGCGTGCATCACGGCCACGGTGCTTTCGGGAGACGGATGACCGGCGGTGATATAGGGAATCAGACCCTTGCGGCCGGATGTCGCCAGTTCGGCGAAACGCGCATCAATGCGGTTCAAATCGAAATCCCCTCCAGATCAGCCACGGTGTGAATATCCTTGTCGCCGCGCCCGGACATGTTGACCAGCACGATCTGGTCGGGACGCATTCCGGCGGCCTGTTTCATGCCCCAGGCCACGGCGTGTGCGCTTTCCAGCGCCGGCATGATGCCTTCGGCCCGGGTGCACAGATGAAAGGCCTCCAGCGCTTCTTCGTCGGTCACCCCCACATAACGGGCGCGCTCGCTGTCCTTGAGCCAGGCGTGCTCGGGACCGACACCGGGATAATCCAGACCGGCCGAGACCGAATGGGTTTCGCGAATCTGGCCGGCGTCGTCATCGAGCAGGTAGGTACGTGACCCATGCAGGACGCCGACCCGACCGGCACACAGGCTGGCGGCGTGTTCCAGCCCGGACAGACCATGTCCGGCGGCCTCGACCCCGACCATCTCGACCTCACGGTCGCCGATGAACGGATGGAACAAGCCCATTGCATTCGAGCCACCGCCAACGCAGGCAACCAGCACATCGGGCAGCTTGCCGTACTCGGTCAGGCACTGGGCGCGTGCCTCGCGCCCGACCACCGCGTTGAAATCACGGACCAGCGCCGGATACGGGTGCGGGCCGGCCACGGTGCCGAGGATGTAGAAGGTATCGTCGACATTGGTCACCCAGTCGCGCATGGCCTCGTTGAGCGCATCCTTGAGCGTGCGCGACCCGGAATCCACGCTGATCACCTCGGCACCCAGAAGCTTCATCCGGAACACGTTGATCGCCTGGCGCCGGATGTCCTCGGCGCCCATGTAGACCACGCACTGCATGCCAAGCCGTGCGGCAACGGTGGCCGAGGCCACGCCGTGCTGACCGGCACCGGTCTCGGCAATCACGCGCCGCTTGCCCATGGCGCGCGCCAGCAGCCCCTGACCGACGGTGTTGTTGATCTTGTGCGCCCCGGTATGGTTGAGATCCTCGCGCTTGAACACGATCTGCGCGCCACCCACATGGGCAGTCAGTCGCTCGGCCAGGTACAGCGGTGACGGCCGGCCGACAAAATGCGCCAGATCGCTGTCCAGTTCGGCCTGGAAATCCTTGTCGTCGCGGTACTTCAGCCAGGCCTGCTCCAGCTCTTCGAGTGCCGCCATCAGCGTCTCGGACACGAACCGGCCGCCGAAAGGACCAAAGTGCCCGCGCGCGTCCGGCAACGATGCCGGTGCTTCCGGAGATGTTCGTTCAGCCACTTCAACCATTGTTCAGATTCTCCATGAATCGACTCATCAGACTAGCATTTTTGATTCCCGGCGCGGACTCGATGCCCGACGACACGTCGACCGCCGGTGGTGCCAGCCTGGCCCTGGCCTCGGCGATATTGTCCGGATTCAGGCCACCGGCCAGGATCCAGGCGCGCTGCGGCGGCCGGAATCCACTCCAGTCGAAGGTCCGGCCCGACCCGCCTTGCTCGCCCGCGGCATGGGCATCCAGCAACAACGCCGATGCCCGCTCCCAGGCCGCGAAATCGACCTTCTCTGGAGACCCCATCGGCAACGCCTTTATGAACGGCATGCCAAACGAGGCGCAATATTCCGGCGTCTCGGCACCGTGGAACTGCAACCAGTTCAGCCCCACCTCGCGGCACACCGCCCGCACTTCCTCGGCCGGCGAATCCATGAACAGACCAACGACCGGAAACAGCGGCGGCAGCGCGCGGCAGATCGCGACCGCCCGGGCAACGCTCACGCAGCGGGGCGAACGCTGGACAAACACCAGCCCGATCGCATCGACGCCCAGAGCGACCGCATCGCGTGCATCGCGTTCCTGCGTGATGCCGCAGTACTTGACCCGTGTTCGGACGTTCATCGTCTCGGAAACACTCCTTTGGTCATTCGATTCAGCATCAGCCACTCAGGTTCCAGCCTCTCGGAAATGCATTGATCCGGGCCGGAATGTCATGGGCTGCATCGTATTCCACCCCGGTGAAGTAAAGACCATCAGCCGGTGCCGTCGGGCCCGCGCATTCGCGCCGACAGCCTGCCAGCACCTCGGCCACCCAGGATTGCGGATGCCGGCCGGCACCGACTTCGATCAATGTGCCGGCGATGTTTCTGACCATATGGTAGAGAAAAGCGTTGGCGTGGATGTCAATGCTCACTTCATCGTCGTGCCGGGCGACGCGCACCGCATGAATGGTGCGCACGGCGTGCTTTGCCTGGCAGCCCGGCGCACGAAAGCTGGAAAAATCATGCTCGCCCAACAGTAACTGACCGGCATCGTGCATGCGAGCGGCATCCAGCGGCCGCTTGACCCAACTGATGCGCCCGGCCTGCAAACCCGGGCGCACCCAGCGATTCAGGATACGGTAGCGGTAGCTGCGCGCGCGGGCGCTGAAACGGGCGTGAAAATCGTCATCCACGTGCCGCGCCCAGAGCACGCTGACCCCGGCCACAAGATGGGTATTGGCGCCCAGCACCCAGGCGCGCTCACTGCGCCCGGCACCGGTTTCGAAATGTATGACCTGGTGGGTGGCATGTACGCCGGTATCGGTGCGCCCGGCACAATGCACCGTAACCGGGTGATCGGCCACCCGGCCGATCGCCTGCTCCAGCACCTGTTGCACGGTCGGTGTCTGGCGCTGGCGCTGGAAGCCGAAGAACCGGCTGCCGTCATATTCGACGCCGGCCGCAATGCGCATCCGGCTCACTCACGAATCGCGGCTGTCCGTTGGATCATCCTTGGAATCGTCGCTCGAGTCTTCCTTCAGACTGTCCAGCAGGCGACCGGCCTCGGCGCGTTGTTCGGCATTGCCCTCACGCTGGACTTCTTCCAGCAAGGTGCGGGCCGACTCACCGCTGCTCCAGGAAAGATAGGCGCGCGCCAGATCCAGCTTGACCTCGGCATCATCGTCGCCGGCCGAAAAGATATCTTCATCGTCGCCGACGCTCTCACCATCCTCGTCGTCCTGCACGCTTTCGCCCGACGATGGTTCGCCCACGGGCCGCTCGTCGGCATCCGGCTCATCGGGCCAGTCCAGCAGAAAGCCGTCTTCGGCCTCATCATCCGCGGACGCCGCCGATTCTTCAACACTCCGCGTTTCCGCTACGTCCGGATCGCCTTGATCAGAGTCGGTCCGGTCGCCATCGGTATCGGCATGATCGTCATCCAGTTCGCCAAAGTCGACCTCCTGATCGTCATCGGCTTCAAACGACGTGATCGGCCGGTCCTGCGCGGATCCGGAGTCTTCAATTTCCCGGATCGGCGGCTCTCGCCGTTGCGAATCCGCCGGGCGGTCGTTGTCATCGGGCCAGTCCAGACCCTCGCTTTCATCAACCTCATCATCCAGGCGTGACATCAGGTCATCCACGCCATCGGCATCTGCCGGCTCTTCACGTCCGGGTTCCCGGTCTCCGTCACGATCGGCATCTTGCGCCCGATCATCGGTCAGCGGCGAGTCGTGCGAAGATCTCTCGGCAACGGCATCGGTACTCCCCTTGACCAGCGCATGTCCGGGGACGATTTTCCCGGCCAGCTTCACGGCATCACGCCATTCCGGCTCGTCACCATTGTCGACGTGCTCGAACATTTCCTCGAATGCCGCCGCGAAAGTCTCCCGATCCCCGGCACCTTCAAGTTGGCGCAACAGCGCCAGGTGGGCAGCGAGATCGGTCGGGTTGTTCTCGATCCGGTCCTGCGGCGATAAAACCGGGCTCACAGGCGGTTTGTGCAGTTCGGAAGCACGCCGCAACGGACGACGGGTGGTCTCGTGCTGCCGACGTCGGCGCTGGACCAATACGTAGGTCACAGCCAGCGCAACGGCCAGCAGGAAAACGACCAGCCCGGTGACCAGCAACGGATTTCCCAGCCAGCTCGTCTGATCGTCTGACCGGACCGGCACCGGTTCCGGTGCCACCGCCGGCTCGGCTTGCTCGGAGTCGGCGGATGCGTCGACCGGAGGGGGCACTTCGGCAGCGAAGCCGTCATCGCCAACGGGGGCTTGCGTCGCATCGCTCAACAGCTGCTCGATGCGATCGGAAATCTCGCTGCGGCGTTCGGCATCATCGGCGTCTTCCAGCGCCAGGCGCGCTTCGCGCAGGGTCTGTTCCAGTCTGGCAAGGTCGGCATCACGCAAACCCAGGCCGTTTTCCGCTCCGCGGCTGACAGCCTGCTCGAGTTCCTCGACCCGGCTGCGGAATTCGCGTGTTTCGGCGCGTGCGGCGAAAAGCTCTTCCTCGGCCCGCGCCAGGCGCTGGCGTAGTTGCTCGATCTCCGCCGCGTTGTCGGACAGACCGGCACCACCTTCGGCTTCATCAGGCGGCACCAGCGAGAGACGGGCCTCGCGTTCGGCCGCGGTTGAAGGTTCGGCAGCAGGCTCGGGCCGGGCCGGTGGCATCAGGCCCTCCTGTACCTCGTCGCGGGCTGCACCGCTGATCCGTGGCACTTCACCGGTTCGTCCCTGCCGGAAGGCCCGGTTCTGCGCCGCCACATCCGCGGCGGCAGTGGCCGCATCGATGGCGCGAATCCGGTCCTGGTCCGGAATGCGCAGTTCGGCACCCCGCAGCAGTCGATTGATGTTGCCGTCGCGGAATGCCTGCGGATTGAGATCAACAATGGCCAGCATCATCTGATCCATCGTGATGTCGTCGGACGGGCGCGCCTGGCGGGCAATGGTCCACAAGGTCTCGCCGCTGGCGACCGGGCCGTACCGATCACCGATCGGCGCCGCCCGCGGTGTCGGTGGCATCGAAGGCGGCATCGAAGGCGGGGAAGCGGGCGCGGTGCGGGCCGGAGGCGGTGGGGCGCTCACGGGCTCGGCCGGGCGTGTTTCGGTTTCCGGCCTGGCCGGCGGCCGCATCTCGATCGCCGGCGGATCCAGAAACAGGGTGTATTCGCGCAACATGCGACCACTGGCCCAGCGCGCATCGACCAGCAATTGCACGACCGGATCATCGACCACCCGCGTCGAGACGATGCGCACCACCGGCGGTGAGACCGAGCGGTCGACCGAGACGCGCAGATCCAGCGCCAGTGCCGAGCTCATAAGCCCCAATCGATTGTAATCCGCCGCCGAAGCGATGCCCACGCTCAACGAATCCAGCTCGCCCTCGCTGAAGTCAAGGATTCGCATCCGCACATCCAGCGGCTGGTGCAGGAAGGATTCGACACGCGCCTCGCCCAGGCCCAGCGCGAACGCATGCTGCGATACGAGTGCGGCCAGAAGGATGCAACAGCCCAATGCGGAGAGCTTTCCGAGCTGACGATTCACGTTGTGAAATCCCTGTCGTTGTCCCGATTCGCGCCAGTATAGCAAGCGACTCGAAGCGGAACCAAACCCCGCCAGGCCATCTTGCTGACAGGATTTCGGCACAGCCGTTAACTGCTTCGCTGTTCGATCAGCAGTTCTGCGATCTGGATCGCATTCAGCGCCGCTCCCTTGCGAAGATTGTCGGCCACCACCCACATCGAAATGCCGTTTCCATGGCTCAGATCGGTGCGCAGCCGGCCGACGAAAACCGGATCGTGCCCGGCAGCATCGGTTTGCGGCATCGGGTCGCGCTCACCTTCCATCAGCACCACACCCGGTGCTGCGGCCAGCGCCGCGCGAACTTCCGCCAGCGGCGCGACCTCGCGCGTTTCCAGGTGCACCGCCTCGCTATGACCGCAGAACACCGGCACCCGCACCGCCGTGGCATTGACGCCGATGGATTCGTCGGCCAGGATCTTGCGCGTCTCGAAATGCATCTTCAGCTCTTCGCGCGTATAACCGTTTTCTTCCATGCGGTCGATGCGCGGGATTACGTTGAACGCGATCGGGGCGCTCAGCACCCGCACTTCCGGATCGCGGAAGCTCAATCGGGCCGCGGTCTGGCGGCCCAGTTCCTCCATCGCCTGGCGGCCGGCGCCGGACACCGCCTGGTAGGTCGCGACGTTGATGCGCGTGATTCCCCAGCGCCGATGGATCGGGGCCACGGCCAGCAGCATCTGGATGGTCGAGCAGTTCGGGTTGGCGATGATGCCGCCGGCAACCTCGCGCGCATGCCAGCCGGCCAGCACGTCGCCATTGACCTCCGGCACCACCAGTGGAATGTCGGTGTGCATGCGGAAGTGCGAGGTGTTGTCGATCACGGTCGCCCCGGCCGCCGCCGCGCGCGGCGCATGTTCGGCCGAAACCGAACCGCCGGCCGAGAAGAATGCGTAGTCGGTACCCGCAAAATCGAACTGGTCCAGCCGCCGGACCACCAGCCGCTTGTCACCCAGCAGGACCCGCTCCCCGGCACTGCGCTCGCTTGCCAGCACCGCCACCTCGCCGAACGGAAACCCGCGCTCGGCCAGCAGCTCCAGCAACACCTCGCCCACCGCACCGGTGGCACCGACGATTGCGATATTGAATTTTTCAGGGGATGCGGGCATGGGCGGACACGTGTTCGGACGAACTTGCCATTGTACTTGTCGAAGAAGAAAGGAAAGACGAGTTGAACCGCAAATGAACGCGAATGAACGCAAATAAAAACGTGCGCACAAGGCATTTGAAAATCGATCCAATCGCGAAAAACACGAAAAAATCCGGATATCAGAGCAACCAGGAAATATTGGTTTTCCCTCGCCTTCTGCTTTTACGACTTTCGCCTGTCACCTTCCTGCAATCAATGTTTCCTGAATACAAGTATGTGTCTCAGCCAATCACCAGCGAGGCCGGCCGGGGTGCCTGGCGGGCAGCGGCGTCGCCTACCGGCGAGCCGCGGGTCGATCGGCAATGCAGGCAACGTCAGGGCTCAAGGGAGCCTTGCTGCCACTGGACTTGACACGGGGGCATCCAATCCTGGATGCCTTCCTGAAACCCGGCGGTGTCGGGTAGAAGCTGATAGATCATAAGCTGCCCCGCGACCCACAACTCACCACCAGGCAACACCACTCCCCGCTGAAAGCTGGGTGCATGGCTCCTCTCCCCTTTACCCGGCGTCACCCGATCATCCCGACCCGGATGGAATCCAGAATCGAAAAGACACCCGCACCGCAGACCCGGGCCGGATTTGACTTTCATTTACGATTTACCATTCACGATTTACGAAAGCGCGATACACAGCCAGAACTCCATGACGCCTCCGCCAGTCAACGGAGTCACCCTCCCAAAACTATCCGTGTTCATCCGTGTTCATCTGTGGACCAACCCGCTTCTGAACTTCACTCCACCCGCGGCGACTGCTCGCCGACGTCGCCGCACTGGGCGCGGTGGAGCAGGTACTGGTCCATCAGCACCAGCGCCATCATGGCTTCGACGATGGGTACGGCGCGGATGCCGACGCAGGGGTCGTGGCGGCCGGTGGTGACGATCTCGACCGGGTTGCCGTCGGTATCCACGGTGCGGCCGGGCAGGCGCAGGCTGGAGGTGGGTTTGAACGCGACCGCGACGGTGACCGGCTGGCCGGAGGAAATACCGCCCAGCACGCCGCCGGCGTGGTTGCCGATGAATCCTTCAGGTGTGATCTCGTCGCGGTGCTCTGTGCCCTTCTGGACGACACTGGCAAAGCCAGCGCCGACTTCCACGCCCTTGGCCGCGTTGATGCTCATCATGGCAGAGGCCAGTTCCGCATCCAGCTTGGCGTAGACCGGCGCGCCCCAGCCCGGCGGCACGCCTTCGGCCCGGGCGCGGACCAGGGCACCGACCGAATCGCCTTCCTTGCGCAGCGCATCCATGTAGCGCTCCAGGTCTTCGACCTTGTGCGGGTCGGGACAGAAGAACGGGTTGTCGTCTACCGATTCGGGCACGAATCGGTCATCACAGATCTGATCGCCCAGCCGGGAAAGCCAGGCGGTGATCCGGATGCCGAACTTCTGTGCCAGATACTTTGCCGCCAGCGAACCGGCCGCGACCCGCATGGCGGTCTCACGCGCCGAGGACCGGCCGCCGCCGCGCCAGTCGCGGATGCCGTACTTGTGATGGTAGGTGTAGTCGGCGTGGCCGGGGCGGAACTGCTGCGCGATGCGGGTGTAATCCTTGCTTTTGGCGTCGGTGTTGTAGACCACCAGCGCGATCGGCGTGCCGGTGGTCACGCCTTCGAAGGTGCCGGACAGGATCTGCACGTCCTCGGCCTCGCGCCGCTGCGAGGTATGGCGCGAACGGCCGGTGGCGCGTCTGATCAGCGCAGCATGGATCTCCTCGGCTGAGATCTGCACGCCCGGCGGAAAGCCATCGATGACGCAGCCGATCGCCGGCCCGTGGCTCTCGCCGAAAGTCGTGATCTGAAGGATGTGGCCGAAGCGGTTGAAGCTCATTGGGTGTTCCTGTTCGTTGAAAAGCGTAACCGCAGATTACGCAGATTTACGCAGATTAAACGAAGTCGCCGGAAAGACTTCGAGCCGTTCCGATTTCTGTGCCCGCCTGTCGTTTTCAACTTCGATCACTGCGTGAATATCGAAACGAGTGCCAGTCCTGGGTTGCCCTGTCATGGCCCTGGGCCCTGGTCTCTCAGCGCAAATAACGGAATAAAAGATCCCGGAATCGATAATCTGCGAGGATCTGCGGAATCTGCGGTTCCATGTTTTCTGGTTCCATTGGCATGATCAGGCATCCGACTGCCATTCCAGACATGCCGCCCGATCCAGCAACACCACGCCGTCGCCGCCGTGCTCGAATTCCAGCCAGATGGCCTCGACCGGGCCCAGCAGCGCTTCGGCGGCCGCCTGCGCTTCGCCGAGTTCGATCAGCAGGAAGCCACCCGGGGTCAGGTGATCCGGTGCCCCGGCCAGCAGTCTTCTGAAAATCTCCAGCCCGTCCTCGCCGGCCGCCAGCGCCATCTCCGGCTCGTGCCGGTATTCCTCCGGCAGCGCCTGCATGGAAGCTGCCGGCACGTACGGCGGATTGCTGATGATCAGATCGTAACGCCGGTCGTCCAGCGCCTGATAGACATCGGACAGGACGAACCGAACCCGATCGCTCACGCCGTGCCGCTCGCCGTTGGCCCGGGCCACCGTCAACGCGTCCTCGCTGATGTCGGTCGCATCGATCTGCAACCCCGGCCAGTGTGCGGCCAGCGCGATCGCGATGCAGCCCGAGCCGGTGCCGACATCCAGCACCTTGAGTGGCCGATCCAGCTCCAGCCACGGCAGCATCCCCCCGAGAATGATCTCGGCCAGCGGAGAACGCGGAATCAGGGTCGATTCATTGACCTGGAAACGCATGCCGGCGAACCAGGCCTCGCCGAGCAGGTAGGCCAGCGGCCGGCGATCCCGGATACGCGCATCCAGCAACGCATCCAGCCGGCTGCGCTGGTCGGGCGTGGGCACGCGCGCCAGCGAGATCGGCTCGAAATCAGGCGGCAGGTCCAGAACCGCCGAGACCATCCAGCAAGCCTCGTCGAAGGCGGTCGCGGTACCGTGACCGAAATGCAGGCCGGCCGATTCCATCCGCGCCGCGGCCTGCTCGGCCCACTGGCGAAGATCGGGTTCGCTCGCTGGTCGTGTTTCCCGTGACATGCAGGAAGTATAGAGGCAGAACGCATTTTTTCCGCCAGCGATCGACGGGGATGTAGCTGGAATCCGACCGGCGTTCGTTACAATAACCGGATGAAACATAAATTCCCCGATACACCCGCCGCCGGCTCGCAGCTTCGCGTTGCCGGCCCCGGCAATGCGGCCGGCAAAATCATGCTCATCGTGATCGTGGTGCTGATCGCGACCCTGGCCGGCGTGATCCTGGCGCGCCAGTTGCTTTCCCCGGCAGCCGAGTTCGAGGCCGCCTCGATCTACCCGGAGGCCCGCATCATCAGTGACTTCTCGCTGCACGACGCCGACGGCCGGGAATTCAGCGAGGCCGATCTTTCCGGCAGTATTTCGCTGCTGTTCTTCGGCTTCACGCATTGCCCCGACATCTGCCCCGACACCCTGGCGGTGCTGGCCCGGGCGCGCGATAAACTGGAGACGATGCGGGTAGAAAAACTGCCGGAGGTGATCTTCGTCTCGGTCGATCCCGAACGCGACGGCGGCGCGACCATGCGCGAGTATGTCGAGTATTTCCACCCCGCATTCCGCGCCGTGACCGGCGACGACCAGGCCCTTGAGCGGCTCACCTCGCAGGTGGGCGCGATGTATGTGCTCGGCGTTCCGGATGAACAGGGCTTCTACTCGGTCGATCATTCGGGCATGGTGGTGATCATCGATTCGGACGGGCGCATGATCGGGCGCTTCCGGACCGGGGTGGATGCCGACAGCATGGCCGCCGACCTGTTCAGGCTGATCCGCGCCGGTGTCTGATCCCAGCGGCATGCTCGACAGGTTGAAAGTCTGGCCGCAGCATCTGCTGCCGCAGCGGCTGCTGACCGCCGCAGCCCACCGGATCTCCAATTCCGGCGCATTGGCCCGGCCCATGATCGCGGGTTTCCGGCGATTCTTCCCGGTCGACATGAGCGAATGTGTGGAACCGCAAGCCGGCTTCGGAACCTTCGATGCGTTCTTCACCCGCGCATTGCGCGACGGTGCGCGCGAGTGGCCGGCCGAGGCCGGCGTGATTGCCAGCCCCTGCGACGGCATGCTCAGCCAGCTCGGTCCCATCCGCGAAGGCCGAATCCTTCAAGCCAAGGGCCGGGACTATTCGGCTGCCGAACTGGTGGCCGATGCCGAACTGGCCGAAGCGTTCAGCAATGGCCGCTTTGCCACCATTTACCTGGCGCCCCACGACTACCACCGGGTACACATGCCGTTCGGCGGCCGCCTGGTCCGCGAACTGCGCGTGCCGGGCCGGCTGTTCAGCGTCTCGACAGCCACCACCGGCGTCATCGACCGGCTGTTTGCGCGCAACGAGCGCATGGTGGCGATGTTCGAAACCGACTACGGCCCGGCCGCCGTGGTCATGGTGGCAGCCATGCTGGTCGCCGGGATCGAAACGGTCTGGGATCCGGCCGGCCGTCTGCGCCCGGCGCGCGATGTGCAGCGCTTCGACTTCGCATCCGGCCCGCAACTGGCGCGCGGTGCCGAGCTCGGCCGGTTCCACTGGGGCTCCACGGTCATCATGCTCACGCCGCCGGATGCGCCCGACTGGTTGCCGGCCCTGGCCGGCGGACAGCGAATGCGGGTCGGTCAGCCGATGAGTGCGGCCGATTCATGAGCGAAACCAACCACCGGATTTACGGTCCGATGCCGGCATGACAACTCTGACAACTCGAATTCTGATCGTCCTGCTGGCCTGGTCGCTGGCCGGCAGCGTGCCCGCGGCCGAAGACCCGCACTGGCTGGCCCAGCGCGCGGCTTCTTCCGATGCAGTGGTATTGGCTCAGCTTGATCGCACAGATTACGAGTACCGGCGCGATTTTCCGGTCGGCGGCCGGGCCTGGTTCCGGCCGCTTCAGACCTGGAAATCGGACCGGCCGCTGCGCGGCCTCCTGATCGTAGGCGAACAGGGGCTGCACGAGCACGAATGCTATTTCCCGCGCCTGTTGCCGTGGGAAGAACGGCCACGCTTCCTGCTGTTTCTGGTTCGCGACGAAGACAGCGGCGCCTGGCGCGGTCACCCGGACGGCTGTGCGCTCGAAGTGCTGGTCAATGACGCCAACCGCTACGCTGCGCGCTGGCCGCAGCCGGGTTTCGGCGGCGAACACGGGCGCGGCGATGAGGTCATCCGGCAGTCGGCACAAACCATGACGCTGCAGGGGCCGCGCTCGAGAATTGACGCCTCCGACCTGCTGCCGCACCAGCGGCGTGAACTGGCCGAACGCGATTTCATGCGAGTCGAGGACAGTTCACTGGTCCCGACCCGCGGCATCGAACTGGGCGATCTGCGGCAATTGATGCGCCCCGGCTTGCAACCCGATGGCGCCGCATCGGACGGCCGCCGCATCGAAGAACTACGTCGCCAAATACTCCCCGACACCGGGTAGGAGCGGCATCCACGCCGCGATCAAATACCGCCATCGGAGAGTCCGGTCAGGGCCGGACCCGACTCTTGCAACCAACCTTCAGCGGGGAGTGGTGTTGCCTGCCGGCGCGCCGGGGGTCGCGGCGGCGGGCAGTGAGCCCGCAGCCGCTCTTACTAATGAGAACGTTAGTTAGCCGACATTCAGAGCTTCGGACACGTTCGCTCGCAAGGCGCGCTGGCGAAGGCATAGTTGAGCCTACGTCGAGCCGGCGGAACGCCGCGAGCGGGCGTGTCCGATGCTCCCGAAGGGCTTGCCTCTCGGCGTCCGTGGACTGCGTTGTCGGCGCTCGATGTAGGCCCGGCTACAGACTTCGCGCCGACGCCTTGCCACGAACGCCGAGAGACAAGCTGAATGGCGGCTAACTAACGTTCTCATTAGTAACAGGCACGGGCCCCTGACGAGATCGATTCAGCTTCTCAAGGTCAGCAGGCGCTCGGCAAGCACCAAAGCTCCTGTGAACCCAGGACCTACTCCCAAGCCGATCTGACCCCCGGCGCGCCGGCAGGCAGCACCGCTCGCCGCCGGCCACCGGAATTCAGGCTTTCGCGTGGCCCACTAGCGGACGAGTCGATAACACGGCTCGTAGGCCTTGTCGCCCGGCAGCTTCATCCGGTTCTGGCGCACGAAACGGGCCAGCAGGCGGTCGAGATTGTCCATCAGCTCGCGTTCGCCGTGGATCTCGAACGGCCCGTGCTCGCGGATGCGCTCGATGCCGAACGACTTGACGTTGCCGGCGACAATCGCCGAGAACACCCGGCGCAGGTTGGCCGCCAGTTCGTGGCTGGGCAGGTCGCGCGACACCTTCAGTCCGGCCACCGCCTCGTGGGTGGGGTCGAACGGATGCTGAAAGTCGGGGTCGACGCGCAGCAACCAGTTGTAGTAGAACGCATCCTTGTTCTGCACCCGCCAGTCCCGCACCGCCTTCATGCCGGCCTTCATTTCCCTGGCCACTTCCTCGGCATCGCCGATGATGATGCGATAAAGCCCGGCCGCCTCGTCGCCCAGCGCGTGACGCACGAACTGGTCGATCTCCTCGAAGTAATCGCGCGCCGATTCCGGGCCGGTGAATACCAGCGGAAACGGCATTTCCCGGTTGTCCGGGTTGAGCAGCACGCCGAGCATGAACAGGATTTCCTCGGCCGTGCCGGCCCCGCCGGGGAACACGATGATGCCGTGGCCCAGCCGGACGAAGGCTTCCAGGCGCTTTTCGATATCCGGCAGGATGACCAGCTCGTTGACGATGGGGTTGGGCGACTCGGCGGCGATGATGCCGGGCTCGGTGATGCCGACGTAGCGCCCCGGCAGCGTGCGCTGCTTGGCGTGTCCAATCGTCGCGCCCTTCATCGGCCCCTTCATCGCGCCGGGCCCGCAACCGGTGCCGATGTTCATGCTGCGCAAACCGAGCTGGTAGCCGACCTCCTTGGAATAGTCGTATTCGTGATCCGGAATCGAATGCCCGCCCCAGCAGATGATCAGCCCGGGATCGCGCTCGGCATCGAGCAGCCGGGCATTGCGCAGGATCTCGAACACCGTGTTGGTCAGGCCTTCCGACGAGCTCTGGTCGAAATAGGGATTGGGCCGGATCTCGGTATGGAAATAGACGATATCGCGCACCACCGCCGAGAGCAGCTCGCGGATGCCGTGAATCATCTCGCCGTCGACGAACGCGCAGCCCGGCGCATTGTCCAGTTGCAGCCGGATGCCGCGGTTGACCTGGTCGACGGTGATGCGGAAATCGCGGTGCTGGGCAAACAGCGCCTCGGCGTCATCACCGGCATTGCCACTGTTGAGTACCGCCAGTGCGCACCGGCGCAGCAGTTCCCCGACTTCCTCGCCGGCATCCGACAGCCGCGCGACCTCCTCGCGCGACAGGATATTGAGGCTGCCGGCCGGGTAGACGCGCGTCGAAAGGGTTTCACTACTGCAGTGGCGGGTGGAAACCTGAGGAGATGGTTGGCTCATGGTGGTATTCCTGGTTGTCATTCTGGTTGTCATTCATGTTCCTGGTTACTGGGTAGCTTCGGCGATCACACAAAACCATCCCACAGATTACACAGATTCGCACGGGTTGAACGAGCTTTCTGAAACGAACGAGGCCAGCCGCAGGGGCTGGCCTCGAAAGTTTTGCACCGGCCGGAATCCGGCC
>SR_TP_S13solDRAFT_1000416_pt1 | contig 18097 bp, 21 predicted proteins | sample SodReaTP_S13sol_FD_11159 | JGI IMG/M metagenome (IMG submission 11159)
GTTTCCTGCACCGCCGCGCCTAGGGGGATGAGGCTCGCCAGCAGGAACACCGTCTTCCAGCTCACTGCTTTGTAGGCCTCGTCCATGTTGAGCACGCCGGTGAGGATCATGCCCACGGCACCCACCAGCAGGGCTACGGACAGGCGCAGGTCGGTGAACAGGATCAGGCCCAGGGCGATGGCGAAGAACAGCACGGCGAAGCCCACCTTTTGGGGGCGCAGTTCCTCGTGGGGGTATTCGCTGGTAACCACCACGAAGTCGCGGTTCTTCTCCACCCGCGCCAGGGCGCTCCAGCTGCAGTGGCAGACCAGGGTATCACCCGCCTGCAGGGGCACGTCGCGCAGGCCCTCGCGGATGGTCTCCTCGCCGCGGTGGATGGCCAGTACCGTCAGGCCGTGGGTCTTGCGCATGGCGATCTCGGTGACCGTCTTGCCGATCAGGTCGGAGCCGGGCGGGATCACCACCTCGGCGATGCCCGACTTGGTGTGGGAGAGGGCGTCGGAGAACACGTCCAGGTACCCCCTGGTCTTGACCCCGGCGCGCTCGGCGAACTGATCCAGCCGGTCGGCGCGGCCCAGCACCGCCAGGCGCGCGGTGCCGTTGAGCTGGTAGCCGGGCCAGGGGGCCACGCGCAGGTCGCCGCTGACCATGGCGCCGATGACGTTGATGCCGTATTCCCGCTCCAGGTCGCTGACCGTGTGACCGGACATGGGGTGGCTGGAGGGCAGGGTGTATTCGCGGATGGTGTAGTCCAGGCCGTAGACCCGCTTGAAGTAGTCCACGGTGCTCTCGCCGCTGGCGCCGTCATTGCGCACCGCCGGCAGCACGTACTTGCCCAGCAGCACGAAGTACAGGATGCCGGTGGTCACCAGGGCCAGGCCGATGGGGGTCACGTCGAACAGCTCGAAGCGTTCCATGCCCGCGGGCAGCAGGTCGTTGAGCAGGATCAGCGGGCTGGAGCCCACCATGGTCATGGTGCCACCCAGGATGGCGCAGAAGCCCATGGGCATGAGCAACCGGGACATGGGCAGGCCGGTGCGCGCGGAGATGCGCGAGATCACCGGCAGGAACAGGGCCGCCGCGCCCACGTTCTGCATGAAGCTTGAGATCACGCCGACGGTGCCGGAGACCATGGGGATGACGCGTTTCTCCGTGGTCCCGCCCACGCGCATGATGAAGGAAGCCACCTGGCTCATCACCCCGGTCTTGTCCAGGCCGGCGCCGATGATCATCACCGCGATGATGGAGATCACCGCATTACTGGCGAAGCCGTCGAACAGCTTATGGGTGTCCGCCACGCCCCCCAGGCCCGGGATCATGCTGATCAGCCCCAGCAACACCATCACGGACACCGCGGCCACGTCCACCCGCACGATCTCGGACACGAACAGGAAGATGGTAAAGCCCAGCAGCCCGAGGACCACCATCATCTCGGGTGTCAGCGCGATGGTTTCTTGCATGGAAATGAGGCCTTGTCGGAGAGTAAAAGTCGCAAAAAAGACCGGAATTATCCCATCGCGGCCCCGCAAAGCCAAGCAGCGTCCCGGCGCCTGGCCGCAGGGCCATGGGCTATGCTGGACGGACGCAAGACCGATTCCGGATCACAGGAAGGATGGAACGCCATGGAGACCCGTCTTTCGCCCGTGGGGCGCTTCGAGACCCTGCTGCTCGCCACCGAGGGCACGGAATTCAGCGCNGGCGCCGAGCAGGTGGCCCTGGGGCTGGCCGANCGCTGCGGNGCCCGNNTTTACGCCCTGCNGGTGGTGCTNACCAATCCCGAGTACGAGGCCATGGCCCCCGAGCGGGTNCAGGCCGAGGCCGAGGCGGCGCGGGCCNACCTGGCNGAACTGGGCCAGCGGGCCGGGGNGGGGGGCGTNCCNTNCGAGGGNCTGCTGCGCCACGGCGCCGACCCCTACGTGGAGGTGGTCCAGGCAGCCGAGGACAACCGTGTCGACCTGATCGTCATGGGCCGGCGCACCCGCAGCGACCTGGCGCGGCTGATGATGGGGGATTCCACCGCCAAGGTGATCGGCCATGCCGCCTGCAGCGTGCTGGTGGTGCCCTGTTCCTGCCCGGTGCCCTCGAGACGCATCCTGGTGGCCACCGACGGGTCTCGCCTGGGCGATGCTGCAGCCGTCTCCGCTTCCGAACTGGCCCGGCGTTTCGATCTGCCGGTGACCGTGGTCTCCGTGAATGTGCCCGGCCATGACCAGGCGCGCCGCGACGAGGCCCGGCAGGCCATCGAGCGGGTGTGCCAGGCCCTGCAGGGCGAGGGGATCTCCGTGGAGGGTATCCAGGAGGAAGGCCGCCCCGAACAGGTCATCGTCGAGCTGGCCAAACAGAAGCAGGCCGACCTGATCGTGGTAGGCAGCCACGGCCGCACCGGCCTGCAGCGACTGCTCATGGGCAGCGTGGCGGAGCGGGTGGTGGGTCAGGCGGAGGTGGCCGTGCTCGTGGTGAAGTGAGGGTTAGGTAAGAAGTGTGAATTGGGAAGTGCGAAATTGATTTCATTCCCACTTCCCAATTCACACTTCGCACTTCTCAAAGAGGATGTCCCACACCCCATGCCCCAGTCGCTGTCCCCGCTGCTCGAACTTGGTCAGCGGCCGGTGCTCCGGGCGGGGGGCGAAGCCCTCGGCGGTGTTGCGAAAGGCGGGTGAGGCCTGCATCACCTCCAGCATGTGCCGGGCGTAGTCCTCCCAGTCGGTGGCCAGGTGCAGGGTGCCGCCGGGGCGCAGGCGGGTGGCCAGCAGGGCGACGAATTCCGGCTGGATGATGCGCCGCTTGTGATGGCGCTTCTTGTGCCAGGGGTCGGGGAAGAACACCTACACCCTGTCCAGGCTGCCCGGCGGGATCTGGTGTTTCAGCACCTCCACCGCGTCGTGGCACATGACCCGCAGGTTGCCCAGGCCCAGGTCCTCGATGCGGGCCAGCAGGTGGCCCACCCCGGGCCGGTGCACCTCGATGCCGATAAAGTCCCGCTTCGGCGCCGCCTGGGCCATCTGCGCCAGGCTTTCCCCGTTGCCGAAGCCGATTTCCAGGGTGATGGGCGCCGATCGGCCGAAGATCGCGGCCAGATCGAGCATATTCTCCGAATATTCAATCCCGAAGCGCGGCCACAGCGCATCCAGGGCCCGCTGCTGACCCGCGGTCAGGCGGCCCTCCCGGCGCACGAAGCTGCGGATGGGTCTGTGGGGTTTTGGGCTGGGTTCGGTCATGGGAAGAAAGGCATCGCCGCAGAGACGCGGAGGCGCTGAAAAAAGCAATTTGACAGGATTAACAGGATTTACACGATTAAAAAAGCTCGGGCTAGCAAACCCCGGGTCTCATCCTGTTAATCATGTTAATCCTGTCATTTTTTGAATTCTCAGCGCCTCCGCGTCTCTGCGGCAGATTGTTCCAGGCTCAGAAAAACGTCCCCTCCACCGGGGACGACGCCGAGGCGTAGCGCTTGCGGGGCATGCGGCCGGCGAGGAAGGCCTCGCGGCCGGCCTCGATGGCCTTTTTCATGGCGCTGGCCATGAGCACCGGGTTTTTCGCCGCGGCGATGGCGGTGTTCATCAGCACCCCGTCGCAGCCCAGTTCCATGGCGATGGCCGCGTCCGAGGCCGTGCCCACGCCGGCGTCCACCAGGATGGGGACCTGGGCGTTTTCCACGATCTCCAGGATGTTGTAGCGGTTCTGGATGCCCAGGCCCGAGCCGATGGGGGCGGCCAGCGGCATCACCGCCACGCAGCCGATCTCCTCCAGGCGCTTGGCCAGGATGGGGTCGTCGCTGGTGTAGACCATCACCTGGAAGCCGTCCTTCACCAGGGTCTCGGCGGCGGCGAGGGTCTGCACCACGTCCGGGTACAGGGTCTTCTCATCCCCCAGCACCTCCAGCTTCACCAGTGTGTGGCCATCCAGCAGTTCCCGGGCCAGGCGGCAGGTGCGCACGGCATCCTCGGCGGAGTAGCAGCCGGCGGTGTTGGGCAGGTAGGTGTAGCGGTCGGGAGGCAGCACGTCGAGCAGGTTAGGCTCGCCGGGGTTCTGGCCGATGTTGGTGCGGCGGATGGCCACGGTGATGATCTCGGCACCGCTGGCCTCCACGGCCGCGCGGGTCTCGTCCAGGTCCTTGTACTTGCCGGTACCCACCAGCAGGCGGGAGCGGTAGTCCCGTCCGGCGATGGTGAGGAGGTCTTGGGTTTCGGTCTGTGACATGCAGGTCTTCCGTTGTGTCGGTTCAGCCACCGCCGATGGCGCGCACGATCTCCACCCGGTCGCCCGGCTGGATGCGGTGCCCGGCATGCAGGCCCCGGGGCACGATCTCGCCGTTGACCTCCATGGCCAGGCGCTGGCCGGTCATCTCCAGGTGTTCCAGCAGGCCGGCGGCCGTGAGCCCGTCGGGGACGCTGCGGGTTTCGCCGTTGAGGGTGATGTCCATGGGGGTGTGGGCGGGTCGGATGGGTCAGGGGCGGTATTTTAGGGGAGATACAAGATACATGATACGTACTATAACGGGGTGGTTTGCTTCCCTTCGCGGCCGGCGGCTGGATAAAATGGGCGCTCGCGCGGGTGTAGTTCAATGGTAGAACGGCAGCTTCCCAAGCTGCATACGAGGGTTCGATTCCCTTCACCCGCTCCATATTTCCCCTCGACGCGGCCACGCCGCGCCGTGTCCCGTCCCCGGAATTGCCCATGACCGACTGTATCGTGGTCGGCGGCGGCCTGATCGGCATGCTGACCGCCCGCTTCCTGCACGACGCCGGCGTGTCGGTGACCGTGCTGGAGCGGGGCGAGGCGGGTCGCGAGGCCTCCTGGGCCGGGGGCGGCATCCTCTCGCCCCTGTATCCCTGGCGCTATCCCGATCCGGTCACCGCGCTCGCCACGCGGACCCAGGCCGAGTACCCGACCTTTGCCCGTATCCTGCTGGATGAGACCGGCGTGGATCCGGAGTGGACCCTGTCGGGGATGCTGGTGCTGGATGCCGCCGAGGTTACGCCGGCCCTGGCCTGGGCGGCGCGCCAGGGTGTCGCCGTCGAGCGTATTGGCGGGGCGGATGCCCGGGCCTGCGAGCCGGCCCTGGGTGCCGAGCCGGAGTTGGGCCTGTGGATGCCCAACATCGCCCAGGTGCGCAATCCGCGCCTGGTGAGATCAGTGCGGGAGAGCCTCCGGACAAGGAAGATCGTGATTCGCGAACAGGAACCAGTCCTGTCGTTGCTGTGTGAAGCCGGCCGGGTCAGGGGTGTGCGCACCAGGAGCGGCGAGCTGCGCGCCGACCGGGTGCTGATCGCCGGCGGGGCCTGGAGCGCCGGACTCATGCCGCCCGGCGGACCGGAACTGCCCGTGGTCCCGGTGCGAGGCCAGATGATCCTGTTCCGGGGCAGGCCGGGCCTGGTGCAGCGCATCGTGCTCAGTGGCGAGCGCTACCTGATACCCCGGCGGGATGGCCGTATCCTCATGGGCAGCACCCTGGAATACGTGGGCTTCGAGAAACAGACCACCGAGGCGGCGCGCCAAGACCTGCACCGGACTGCCCTGGCGCTGGTGCCGGCCCTGGCCGACTGTCCCGTGGAGCACCACTGGGCGGGTCTGCGCCCGGGCTCGCCCACCGGTATTCCGGTGATCACGGAACACCCCGACTGCGAGGGCCTGTTCATCAACGCCGGCCACTTTCGCAATGGCGTGGTCCTGAGCCTGGCCTCCTGCCGCCTCGCTGCCGCCCTGATGACAGGGGCAGCGCCGGCCTTGGACCCGACCCCCTATCGGCTGGAAGCCGCCGCCGATCCTGCCCTGGCGGGCGCGGATCAGGTGTGACATCTAGACTTTGTCTAAAACGTCCGTATACTTGACCACATGTCATTGGTATTACACACAATGCCCGAGAATCGTGACCAGGTGATCGAACGCCTGCGGGGTCATGGCATCACGCCGACCCAGCAGCGGGTGGAGATTGCCCAGGTCCTGTTCGAGCGTCACCAGCACCTGTCCGCCGACCAGGTGCTGGCGCGGGTCAATGCCCGCGACGCCAGCGTCTCCAAGGCGACGGTCTACAACACCCTGGGCCTGTTCGCCGAGAAGGGCTTGGTGCGCGAGGTCATCGTCGACCCCGCCCGGGTCTTCTACGACAGCAACCTGGACCCGCACCACCACCTGTTCCACGTGGACAACGGCACCCTGGAAGACATCCCCGTCTCCCAGGTCAACGTCGACCGCCTGCCCGATCTGCCTGCCGGCGTGGCCGTGGAGGGCGTGGACGTGATCATCCGCGTGCGGCGCAGCGGGGCTGCGCAGTAGCAAGTCTCAAGTGGCAAGTCTCAAGGCAGCTCCGCTGGCCTGTCCCCTCTCGCCTGATGACTCACCTGCCCGATTGAGCCCGCGCCAGCCTTGGCGTATCCTGTGCCGTCCCGCCGAATGCCGTTGTAGCTCAGTTGGTAGAGCAACTGATTCGTAATCAGTAGGTCGGAGGTTCGACTCCTCTCAACGGCACCATTTCCCCGTCCTGTCTTGCGATGCCCGCATGGTCGGGCGCACAATGCTATACATGTAAAGCGCCGCCCAGGATTGGAGGGCTCGTCATGAGCAAGCAAACCAACGTCAGATTGCCCGACGAAACCTACGAGAGGCTTCAGGCACTGGCCGCACGGACCGGCCGCACGGCCACCTACTATATCCGCGAGGCCATCGAGGCCCAGCTGGATGACCTTGAGGACATCTATCTGGCGGAACAGGTCCTGGAGCGTATCCGCAAGGGCGAAGAGCAGACCCTGACAAGCGAGGAGTTCTGGAGTGGTCTGGACGATTGAATACGCCCAGTCCGCCAAAAAATCCGTCAAGGGACTCGATCCGCCGACAAGGCGGCGGATTCGAGACTATCTGGAGCAGCGAGTAGCCGCTTTGCAGAACCCCAGAGGGCTTGGGGCGCCGCTCAAGGGAGAATTCTCCGAGCTTTGGCGCTACCGCATCGGCGACTACCGGGTCATCTGCGAGTTGCAGGACGAAAAGCTCGTCATCTTGGTGATCCGCATCGCACACAGACGAGAGGTCTATCGATAACCCAAGAGGACTGATCCATCCCGTGACAGATAAGGGGTGTGCTGATTCGCCCTTCCACCTTCGCCTTTCATCCTTTATCGTTGAATTCCCCCTCACGGACGAGGAGCGCACCATGCCAAGGGAACATGGCCTTACCCTCATTGAACTCATGGTCACGCTGGCCGTGGCCGCCATCCTGATCACCGTCGCGGTGCCCGGCTTCGGCAGCCTGGTGGCCGAACAACGGCTCGTGACCACCACCAACCAGTTCGTCACCGCCCTGCACCTGACCCGCTCGGAGGCGGTCAAGCGGGGTGCCAGGGTGACCCTGTGCGCCAGCGAGGACGGCAGCAGCTGCGGTTCATCCAACGGATACAGCAGCGGCTGGATCGTGTTCGAGGGCCCGGAGCCGGGTGCGCCCGTGCAGCCCGCGGGGGAAGTGCTCAGGGTGTTCACGCCCGGTAGCCAGGTGGTGATCAACGGGGACAACGTGACCAGCGCCTACATCTCCTATGTGGCGACCGGGGAGACCCGGCGAATGAACAATGCGCTGCTCATGGGGTCCGTGACCGTCTGTGCCGGAAACCAGGCCCGGCGCATCGTAATCAGCCGCACCGGCCGCCCCCGGGTGGAGCAGACCAGCTGCTGAACCTTGTCGGAACATTTTACGTTCCAAGGGCTTGAGCCCGATCATCGGCCGAAACCCGCCCGTTCATCGCATGGCCAGAGACACCTTCCGAATCAGGTGTCTACACTTGGTGCCATGAACAGAAATGGCGGATTCACTCTGGTTGAATTGATGATCACCCTGGCCGTGGTGGCGATCCTCGCCACCATCGCGGTGCCGGGATTCTGGAATTTGATCCAGAACAACCGGGTGACCACCCAGACCAATGAGCTGGTGTCGGCCCTGAATCTTGCGCGCAGCGAAGCGATCAAGCGGGGTATCGAAGTGCGTGTCACGCCGGTCGGAGGTGATTTTGCCGATGGATGGTGCGTGCATCTGGGCGTGGCCTGTGCTGGAAACGACATCATTCGCGAATACACGGAGATGCGCCGTATGGCGGTAAACGGGAGCCCGGCGACACTGCGTTTCGACGGCCGAGGCGAGAAAATCGCCCCGGGTGGAACCCTCCTCATCCGGATTCAGCCGGATGATTGCACCGCGGGCACGGCAGGTCGGGCACGGTTTGTCGAGATTATCAACACTGGGCGCGTCAGCGTCACGAGGACCGATTGCTGATCATGAGCGAGTCCAAATCCCACTGTCTTCACAACCCGCAGGCCATGATGCGCTCCATGTCACGGTCTCAGCGAGGCTTCACGCTCGTCGAGGTGCTCATTGCAGTCCTCGTGCTGGCCATCGGGCTGTTGGGCCTTGCCGGACTCCAGGCTTCATCGTTGCGTTTCAATAACGACGCACAGTTGCGCACTCAGGCGACGTTGCTTGCCTACGATATGGTTGATCGCATGCGCGCCAACCGTGCGCAAGCGGCCGACTATGACACGGGGGGATTCAACAGTGCCAATTGTGGTGACACCAGCGGCGGTTCCATGGCCGCGCAAGACACTACCGATTGGCTTGCCCAGCTTGATTGTCTGTTGCCACGGGGCGAGGGTTCCATAGCGGTGGTGATCACCCCCAATGCAGTCCCGGCCTACAACGAGATCGACGTCACGATAGTCGTGCGCTGGGATGAGGACCGCGACGGCGTACCGGATAACTACCGCCAGTTCCAGTTCCGTACGAGGCTCTAGAGAGCATGGGTAAGTTCCTTCGAATTGAAACCAGAAAGATCTCCATGAGACGCCAGAAGGGTCTGTCCCTGGTCGAATTGATGGTCGCCATGGTGATTGCCTTGATCCTCACGGCGGGTGTGATCAGCATCTTCGTTGGGTCCCAGACGGCCTACAGGTTCAATGACGCGATGTCTCGCGTGCAGGAAAATGGGCGCTATGCCATCAACGTGCTCAGCCATGATGTGCGAATGGCGGGCTACGCGGGTTGTGCGCGGCCGGGTGCCGTGCCTATATCCAATATAGCGAATCCGCCCACGCTTGGCGATTTTGATCCGGCCTTACTGGTCGAAGGCATGGACGATGTCTCCGCCGGCACAACCATTGGAACCCGCCAGGTTGTGGCCGGTACCGATGTCCTGATCCTGCGTGGAGGCAGCGATGCCGTGGGTCAGCTCAACGCGCAAAAGGTCGAGAATGCAAATGCGCAGCTTGTTGCCAACGCCGGCGGATGGGTGGCTGGCGATGTCCTGATGGTGACCGACTGTACGGCGGTCGACATCTTCAGAGCGACTAACGTCTCTAGCGGTGCGAGCGGGACTACCATCGCCCATGCATCGAGCATGAATACGCAAAACTTCCTGTCGAAGGTCTACTTCCAGGGCGCTGAAGTCATGGCCTATCGGGAGCGTTCCTATTTCGTGGCGTTCCGGGACGCCAATGCCCCCGTGCCCTCCCTGTACCGCAGGGTGGGTCAGGCCAATTCGGAAGAACTGGTTGAGGGTGTGGAGGACCTGCAGATCCTCTACGGTGTGGATACGAGTGGTGACCAGCAGGTCGATACATATATGAATGCAGGGCAGGTCGCAGCAGCGAACCGCTGGCCGGACGTTCTGAGTGTCCGTCTGTCCATGCTGCTGGTCAGCCCTGAGAACAATGTGATCGATGCGCCTCAACAAATTACATTCAACGGTGTCACCTTCACGCCGGCAGACCGGCGGTTGAGGCAGATCGCCACCACCACGATTGGATTGAGAAACCGCCTGCCATGACTGACTGGAACAACTTTGAGATGACGCGTAAGGACCGGCGCGAATCAGGGTCGGCCTTGGTCATCGCCCTAGTGTTCCTGCTGTTGATGACGCTCATCGGCGTCACCGCCATGCAGACCACGACGCTACAGGAGCGAATGGCCGGCAATGAGCGAGACCGAAATCTTGCATTTCAGGCAGCAGAGGCAGCGCTCAGGGAAGCGGAAGAGTGGGTGGCGAACAATGCCGCGACATTGTTGAGCGCGACTGAACTTGCTAATCCCGCTAGCTGGGATGGGAGTGCAGCGACAGGCACCGTGACGTTGGATGGTCAACAGCTGGCAGCCCAGCCGGTATTCCACGTCGGGCCGCCCCAGTTCCAGCGACTGGGCAGCGAGCTTCCGCCGGTGTTTCGCTGCATATATCCGATCACAGCCCGGGGTGTTGGAGGATCTGATGCCGCCGTGGTGATCCTGCGTTCCAATTTTTCACCGGGCGGCACATGCGAGTGACCGGGACGTTAGATGGGTTGTGGCGGGTTCGTCAGGGCCAGGGATATGACGGAATATGACCATGAACAGGACCCAGTTGCCCGGTTCAGAGGTAGTCTTCCGTCGGATTTCCGGGGTGCCTGTAGAGAATGAGCACGCGGGCTGTTATGTGTACAAACATGAGGTCATGATTCTGTGATCGAATCTTGAGCTATTAGGGAATTCGTGTAACTGAACGAGTCGGTGATGACATCAGTGGTTGCTGGTATCGCGAGAGGATGCCGGGGAGAAATGGCAATGAGGTGCAAAGATAACAAGTGGGTTAAGCGTGCTCAGGCCGCTCTGGCGGGAATGGCTTGTGCCCTTATGACCGTGTCTCCGGGTCTCGCACAGGCAAACGTAAATATTGCGAATGTCCCATTGTTCCTGACAACGAGTATTGATCCGAACATCATGTTCATCCTGGACGACTCGGGTTCGATGCATTGGGAAATCATGCCTGATCAGCATATCAGTAATGCCGCTTACTACGTCTACGGCCGCATAGATAACCTATACAGCAGCGGGAATTACACGGACAGAGCGCCGACCTTTGCTGACGACCCTTACAACGCGTTCGCGCGATCTCCTGTTGGAAACACCGTCTACTATGATCCAGGTGTGACCTATAGTCCCTGGCCTAGGGCAGATGGTAGCGGGTCAATGCCCAATGCCAACCCATCTGCCGCGCTGCACAATCCGATGCGCCCAGCGCGAGGGAGTCGTAATCTCACGGCTAACAATACACGCAATGGTAGTTGGCGACGTTGTAGCACCATTACGCGTGATGTCAGCGGTACATTTAATTTTTCAGGCTGTGCGACTTTCACTGCGACTCAGACATTCTGGCCGGCTGTCTATTATTGGCACGACGGTTCTGATGGCTACGACTTCAGTAATTACGAGAGGGTCGAGATACGATCAGACACCCCCTTTTACACGGATCACGGACGTGAGAATCGGACCGATTGTGCTAGCGCAGCGACTGCCACCTGTACATATGACGAAGAGATACAAAACTTCGCAAACTGGTACACATACTATCGCTCGCGAATCCTCGCGGCACGCGGGGGCATCGGCCTGGCCTTTGCCGAGCAACCGGAAAATATGCGTGTCGGTTACGGTACGATCAATGCGGGCAGTTCGAGTGTCGATGGGGTAACAACCGAAAAGATCGTACGCGGGGTACGCGCCTTTTCCGGCGCGGACAGGCAGGCTTTCTTCGATTTGCTCTATGACCGAGACATCCCCGCGGCCGGAACGCCACTAAGAAGATCACTTGAGGCTGCGGGTGAGTATTTCCGGCGAAGTGACAGTCGCGGCCCTTGGAGTACGACTCCTGGTTTATCAGGCGGTGAAGATCTGAGCTGCCGTCAGAGCTTTGCCATCTTGATGACGGATGGATACTGGAATGGTCCTAATCCCTCTGATGCAATTGGCAATGCCGATAACTCGTCCGGGCCGCTTCATGTAAACCCGAACGGCGATAACTTCCAGTACGTTCCAAGTGATCCGTTCCGGGATGGCGTCTCGCGTACACTCGCAGACGTGGCCATGTATTACTGGAAGAACGATCTGCGGCCGGATATGGATAACAACGTCCCTAGCAACGCCCGTAACCCTGCATTTTGGCAGCATATGGTGACCTATGGTATTGGTTTGGGGGTAACAGGATCCGTTGATCCCGATGATGCTTGGCAGGCAGTAACGGACGGCACGGCAATCAACTGGCCTGATCCGTACAATAGTGACCCAGCAAAAATTGATGATCTATTGCATGCTGGAGTTAACAGCCGCGGCGGATTCTTCAGCGCCCAGAACCCTGTCGCTTTCGCCAACGAGTTGGCGCAGGTCTTGGAAGACATCATCGGGCGAGTAGAGGATTCGGCCACCTCAGCGGCCGCCAGCGCTGCAGTCATTCAGGCAGATACCTTGCTTTATCTCGCGGGCTTTCGCAGCGGCGACTGGACCGGTGAACTGAAGGCCTTCCAGATTATGGGTGACGGCAGCGTTGGCGCACTTGCTTGGGATGCGGAAGCGCGGCTTGCCGCAATGACGCCGTCCGAGCGCAACCTGTACACGGCGAACAGTGCCACCGGAAATGCCGTTTCGTTTGATTTCGCCCAGTTGAGCCCGGCACAGCAGGCGGCACTGAATCGTGCCACCGACGACTCCCTTGATGGCCGAGGTGATGACCGCATCGACTGGCTGCGGGGAGAATCGGTAACGGAATTCCGCAGTCGCACTACGCCTCTGGGAGAGCGGCGACTTCTGGGTGACATCGTGCACTCCTCGCCACAGTTCGTCGGCCGGCCGAACCTGGGTTACAGTCTGCTCCCTGGTGCTGAGGGCTCGGCCTACAGCACATTCCGTTCGAGCTCGCCTTATTCTTCGCGACCATCGGCCATTTATGTCGGGGCAAACGATGGATTGCTGCACGCCTTCCATGGCACCACCGGAGGAGAACTCTTCGCTTACATGCCTTCCGAGCTTCTTTTGCCGGAAACCGGGCACCAGCATGCCCGGATCAATCGCCTGATGGATCCGGACTACGCCCACAGATACTTCGTGGATGGCGCTGCGACCATTGGTGATGTTTATGTCGGTGGGAGTTGGAAGACTGTGCTTATCGGTACCATGGGTGCCGGCGGACGGACGGTCTTTGCGTTGGACGTCACAGACCCTACGAACTTCGATGAATCCAAGGTGCTTTGGGAATTCACCCACCCTGGGCTGGGTTATGGTGTGACGAATCCATCTATCGTGCGCATGCGAAACGGACAGTGGGCAGCCGTGTTTGGAAACGGCTACAACAGTGCCAATCACACCGCCGGTCTGTTTATCGTACCCATTGGCAATCCGTCATCCTATGTATTTGTGGATACGGGGGTGGGGAACAGCACGACGCCGAATGGCTTGGCGCCCGTGGTGGTGACTGACGCGCCCAGTGGCGATCTCAATGCGCGGCTTGTATACGCAGGAGATCTCCAAGGGCGGATGTGGCGCTTCGACGTGTCGTCGACTAACCCCAATCAATGGAATAACGCCGGAAATCGCTCGGTGCTTTTCCAGGCGCGTGATGCCAGTGATGTACCTCAGCCAATTACGGCAAGGGCCCAGGTGACCGCGCATCCCACTGAACAGGGTACGCTCATGGTTCTCTTTGGTACCGGTAGTTACTTTAGAACACAGGATGGTGATTTGACTGCCCCACAGGTTCAGAGTCTCTATGGACTAAAGGATCAGAATGGTGCCGCCATCTCTAGTCGAAATGATCTCGTAGAACAGGTGATCGTGTGGCAGGGTGATCAAACATTCACCACGTCAGATGGGGATGTGACCTATACGCTGCGGCAAGTGTCCGAAGAGACAGTGACTACAGCTGACAAGGGTTGGTATCTGGATCTGGTCTATGAGGGCAACAACCAGGGTGAACGGGTCATCAGTGAGCCCACATTTCCCTCTGGGCCCGTTGGTGAGCGCGTTCGATTTGCAACAATGATTCCTGACGAGGATCCTTGTGGTACTGGCCGCCGTGGCTTCCTGATGGACATCATGCTCGCTACTGGCGGGGCAGTACCTTACACCGTGTTTGATCTTGACCAGGATGGTGTGTTCGATAGCGGAGATTATGTGAATAACTTACCCGTCAGCGGTGTCGGTTTCGGCGGGGGCGAGAAGCCAACAACCGTTCTGAACCCGGACACGGGCATCGACCATATTTTCGGTGGTCAGGGTGATGACCTTCGTGGCCTGCCAGGTGGACAGGCCTCTGGTCGCCAATCCTGGCGGCAGTTGCGTTGATGGTCGGGCTTTGGAGGTGACATGAATCACGGGATAGCTCAAGCTGTGTTGCTCCTACTCCTTCTCTTGATAAGTGGTTTGTCACTTGTCCATGCGGATGATTTGTCGCAGGAGAGAGGTACCATAGATGGTATCAATCAGGATCGCATGACCATCGTGATCTCAGATAGGGAATATCGCGTTCCGGCACGCATGGTATTAAACGGTCACCCCGCTGTTGCGCCGACCGTGCTCGGATACCTACGGCTAGGGATGGATGTGCAGTTCAAGATAAACGAAGGCAAGCATGATCGCTTGCCCGAGCTGGTTGAAGTGACGATATCATCGAGGGTTAGGAGATGAGCCAGCAACGCTACCAACAAAGAACGAGCGGATTCACGCTGATCGAAGTGATGATCGTGGTGGTGATCATCGGCATCATCGCCGCCATAGCTTACCCATCCTATACCCGGCATGTGCAGGATACTCGCATGGCAACGGCGCAGGCAGACCTGATGGAGCTTGCCCAGTGGATGGAACGGCAATACACGCTGAATAACTCATTCGCCGGACTTACAACGGGCAATCTGCCATTCAGCGCGTCTCCAAAAGATGGTAATACTACTGCTTACAACCTAACGCTGGGCAATATCACTGCGAATACCTACACATTGACAGCAACGCCAACAGGGCCGCAAGTGGGTCATGGGTGTGGCACTCTGACACTCAACCAAGCAGGTGCACGCACACCAGATCCAGCAACGAATCCGAATTGCTGGCGCTGATAGAAGACATGTGTTCAGAAAGTGTGATCTTCGATCACTGCTGTTTAGGTGGCTAACGGCGGAATGTTAAATCCAAAAGATAAAACTGTCAGCGTAGTGACTTGGTCAGGGAAAAGTGATGGTTTCTATTTTACCGTCATGTTCTGTTACGGTGTTCACGCCACTCGCCTTGAGATGTTCCACCACCTCCTGCACCAGCAGTTCCGGCGCCGATGCGCCAGCGGTAACGCCCGCCCAGGTCTTGCCCTCAAGCCAGCGCTCTTCGATCTGACCGGCATTGTCCACCAGATAGCCCCAGCTTCTCGGCGATCTCCCGCAGCCGGTTGGAATTGGAACGGTCGGGTGAGCCCACCACCAGGAACAGGTCGCATTCCGAGCCCAGCAGTTTAGCGGCGTCCTCGAACGTTCCAGCAGGTACATCTCACCGCCGTGGCTGCGGTAGTGCTGGCCCAGGGTGCTGACTGCCAGGTGTCAAGGGCAAGGGATCAAGATTTATTGACCAGTTGATTCTGTTGCTTTAGCGATATTGCGGGTATTACATTGTGAAAATGTAATACTGGGTAGGAGGACACATCCCATGAGCCATAGGCTGACAAGCAAGGGTCAGGTGACCATTCCCAAGAAGGTTCGGGAAAGCCTGGGGCTCGGTCCTGGCAGTCAGATTGACTTTGACGTTGATGAGCAAGGCCAGATCATTATTCGTAAGGTGCAGGGGCGGGGGCGGCGCAAGGCGCTCGTTCGGGACCGGTTCGAACAGGCCCGTGGCCGGGCGACTGTCAAGTGGAGAACAGATGAGCTGATGGAACTGCTGCGCGGAGAAGCGTAAGTGGTACTTGTCGATACGAACGTCCTCATTGACGTGCTGGAGGACGATCCACAGTGGGCGGAATGGTCCGTCACGCGATTGCGCCAGTTATCCGCTGCCCATGAACTGGCCATCAATCCGATTGTATATGCGGAGTTGTCCCTTGCTTTTGAGCAGGTGGAAGAACTGGAAACAGTCGTCTCCGATCTACAACTCCGGTTTATGGAGATCCCCCGGGCCGCTCTTTTCCTGGCGGGCAAGGCCTTCATGCGCTATCGCAGGAAGGGCGGTATGAAGCACAATGTCCTGCCTGATTTCTTCATCGGCGCTCACGCCGCAGTGGCAGAACTTCCCTTACTCACCCGTGATACACGCCGCTATCGCACCTATTTTCCAACGGTGCACGTGATCTCGCCTGACGCCTGATCGAGGGGAAGGTAGATCCAAAGGATGGGATTTCCTGGCAGCCAATCCAAATCGAATCTGAGTGCTCAAAGTAAAGTCTTGGGCAGGCTGAAGAAGCATCAGTTGCCTACGGTTGCGAGGGACCAAGGGGGCGTGCATGGTCGTATGTATTGACACGGCCCTCGTGTAACACTAATTTTGTGTTCATGAAAAATGTCACCATCACTCTGGACGAAGAGACGGCGCGTTGGGCAAGGATTGAGGCCGCACGTCGCGGTGTGAGTGTGTCTCGTTTGGTGGGAAGGCTCCTGCAGGAACGACGGGAGCAGGAATCGGATCGCCTGGCAGCTTATGAACGATTCACCAGGCGACCTATCAAGGCGTTAAAGAAAGCCGGAGAGAGGTATCCTGCCAGGGAAGCGCTCTATGACCGATCTGTACTTCGTTGATACGAACGTCCTTGTTTACGCGCGCGACAGCAGCGAGCCACTCAAACAGAAGGTGGCGGCTGACTGGTTAGGAGTCCTTTGGACTCAAGGAGTGGGGCGGTTGAGTTACCAGGTGTTGCAGGAGTATTACCAGGCCGTTACGCGCAGATTGACTCCGGGTATGAGCCCTGAATCGGCTAGTGCGGACATCAGGGATCTGATTTCCTGGCAGCCAATCCAAATCGATTCGGCCGTGCTGGAGATGGCCTGGGATATTGAGAGCAGGTATCGGCTGTCCTGGTGGGATGCCCTCATTGTAGGTGCCGCAAATCGCTCCGCCAGCCAGTATCTGCTGTCTGAGGATCTTCAGCATGGGCAGACCCTCGGCCATGTAACGGTCCTGAATCCTTTCGAAACGGAAATGCCCTCGTCGGTATGATCGAGGCGCGGATCTGAACGCTCAACGTAAAGCCTTGGGCAGGCTGAATACGATGTTCTCGCGCGTGCCACCGTGTTCGGTGACGGTATTCATGCCATTAGCGCGGAGATGTTCCACCACCTCCTGCACCAGCAGTTCTGGCGCAGATGCCCCGGCGGTAACACCCACCCGGGTCTTGCCCTCCAGCCACCGATCCTCGATCTGACCGGCGTTGTCCACCAGATAGGCCTCCACGCCCAGCTTCTCGGCGATCTCCCGCAACCGGTTGGAGTTGGAACTGTTGGGTGAGCCCACCACCAGGAACAGGTCGCATTCCGAGGCCAGCTGCTTCACGGCATCCTGGCGGTTCTGGGTGGCGTAGCAGATGTCATCCCGCTTCTGGCCCTGGATGTTCGGGAATCGATTTTTCAGTGTCTCGATGATGTCCAGGGTGTCATCCACCGACAGGGTGGTCTGGGTGACGTAGGCCAGGGCATCCGGGTTTCTGATCTGGATGCGTTCGGCATCCTCAACCGTTTCAACCAGGTACATCTCGCCGCCGTGGCTGCGGTCGTACTGACCCAGGGTGCCGTCCACCTCCGGGTGTCCGGCGTGGCCGATGAGGATCACTTCCTCGCCACGCCGGGCATGGCGATCCACTTCCATGTGCACCTTGGTCACCAGGGGGCAGGTGGCGTCGAACACCCGCAGGCCGCGCCGTTCTGCCTCCTGGACCACGCTGCGCGCCACGCCGTGGGCGCTGAAGATCACCGTGGCGCCGTCGGGTACCTCGTCCAGTTCCTCCACGAACACCGCGCCCTTGTTGCGGAGGTCCTCCACCACGAACTTGTTGTGCACCACCTCGTGTCGCACGTAGATGGGTTTGCCAAACAGGGTGAGGGCACGCTCAACGATGTCGATGGCGCGGTCCACGCCGGCGCAGAAGCCGCGGGGGTTGGCGAGAATGACTTGCATGGGAAATGACCGGTGGTGTTGGAACGGGTAGCTATTGTCCCATTAAAGGGGTCGGGAATGAATATTGAAAGCAGTAGCTAGTGGCGAGTTTCAAGTGGCAAGGGAAACCACCCTCACCCTAACCCTCTCCCTGAGGGAGAGGGAATAAAGCCCCCCTCTCCCGTTTGCGGGGGAGGGTTGGGGAGG
>SR_TP_S13solDRAFT_1000417_pt1 | contig 18029 bp, 14 predicted proteins | sample SodReaTP_S13sol_FD_11159 | JGI IMG/M metagenome (IMG submission 11159)
GGCCACGGTCGTGGTGGCGTTCATCCTGTTTGGCCGCTTGCTGGAAACGACCGGCGGGTCGCAGTTTTTCACGGATGCGGCGCTGCTGGTGATGGGCCGGTTTCGGGGCGGCGCGATGAAGATTGCGGTTCTGGCGTCGGGCCTGTTCGGGTCCATTTCGGGGTCGGCGGTGGCCAATGTGGCGGGCACGGGCGTGATTACTATTCCCATGATCAAGCGTGACGGCTACCCCGCCCACAAGGCGGGCGCGATTGAAGCGGTTGCATCGACAGGCGGGCAGTTGATGCCGCCTGTCATGGGGGCTGCGGCGTTTCTGATGGCGGAATTTCTGGCCGTTCCCTACACGACCATCGTGATGGCTGCGTTGATACCGGCGCTTTTGTATTATGTGGCCTTGTTCATACAGGCCGATCTTGAAGCGGCCAAACTGAATATCGCGCCGGTGCCCAAATCCGAAATTCCCGCCCCGCGCGATGTGGCGTCCGGTGTGCATTTCCTGTTCGCCTTCGGATTGCTTATTACAATGCTGTTCGTGTTCAACTGGTCGCCCGAAAAGGCTGCGATGCTGGCGGCGCTGTCGGTTGTCATCTCGGCGCTTGTTTTCGGCTATCGCAGAAAACGCCCTGCGCTGGGCACGATCTTCGCGTCATTGCACACAACCGGCGCGGCGGTGATCGAAATCATCCTGATTTCGGCGGCGTCCGGTTTGGTGATCGGAGTTTTGAATGTCACAGGGCTAAGTTTCAACCTGACCTATGCGCTGGTCCAGATCGGCGCTGGCAATATGTTTGCGTTGCTGGGCTTGTCGGCGCTTGTGTGCATTGTGCTGGGAATGGGGTTGCCCACGTTGGGGGTTTATGTGTTGCTGGCCGCCCTTGTCGCGCCTGCGTTGATTCAGGTGGGCGTCGAACCAATTGCGGCGCATCTGTATGTTCTGTATTTCGGAATGATGTCGATGATCACGCCGCCCATTGCGATGGCTGCGTTTGCGGCGGCCAGTATTGCGCGCGCGCCTGCCATGGCCACAGGGTTTGCCGCCATGCGCTTTGGCTGGCTGGCCTATGTCATTCCGGTGCTGTTCGTCTTCTCGCCCAGCTTGCTGATGATCGGCGAGGGCACGCATATCGCACTGGCGGCGTTGACGGCAGTTATCGGGGTGTGGCTAATCTCGGCGGCATTGGCCGGATATCTGGCGGACCGCCTGTCATGGGGCTTGCGTGCGGCTTTCGCCCTGCTCGGGGCCATGGCATTGGTGCCTGCGGGCATGTTTGCGGGCGCGATTTATAGTGACATTATCGGTGTGTGCGGGGGGCTGGCCCTGATTGGCTGGAACTTCGCGCGTGCCCGCCGCAATGTGATGGGGGAAGCGTAATGTCGGGCCAAAGCAGTCTGGAGAAGCTGATTGCCATTCTGGACCTGTTCACCGAGGACCATCTGGAATGGACGCCAGATGCGCTGATCAAGGCCACCGGCTATGCGCGCCCGACCCTGTATCGCTACCTTAAAACGATGAAAGAGGCTGGCTTGCTGACATCATTGCCGGGCGCAGGCCTGAGCTTGGGGCCGCGTGTGGTGGAAATGGATTACCTGATGCGCAAATCCGACCCGTTGGTGCATTATGGCAGGCCCTATCTGGAAGAATTGACCGCCACATGGCCTGCAACGGCGTTGTTGGTGCGTTGGTACGGGCGGCGGCTGTTGTGCATCGACAGCGAAGTGTCGACACCCGACCCGCTGTCCAGCTACCCGCGCGGGCGCCCCATGCCGCTGGCACGCGGGGCGATTTCACGGTCCATCATGGCCTTTTTGCCGCGCAAGACGATGATGGCCATGATCGAGGAAAACCTGTCCGACCTGCACAGTATCGGACTGGGGGCCACCCCGCCCGAGATTGCCGAGAGTATGAAACAGGTCCGCAAACAAGGCTACGCCATCGCCTATGGCGAGGTGACGCCGGGGGTGGTCGGAATCGCCGCGCCGGTGTTCGACGCGGCCAGCACGCCCATTGCCAGCCTGTGCATGACCATCGCGGGCAATGTGATTGCCAGCGACAAGCTGGACCAGATCAGCACCCGAATCCGGCATTGCGCGGATGAAATCAGCGACAAACTGGGCCGCACCCGCGCAAGTGATGCGGATATGGCGGGCGAGGATGGGCCGCAGCAACCTGCGGCAAGCAAGGAACGGAAAACGAAATGAACATCGCAAAGCATTATATCAACGGGCAATGGGTGGCGCAGGGGCCGCTGGGCGACAGTATCAACCCCGCAACCGGGGCCGTCATGGGCCAGTATCATGCAGGCAGTGCCGCATTGGCAGATGATGCGGCAACGCATGCGCGGGCGGCTTTTTTCGGAACGAACTGGCAGACATCGCCGCGCCAGCGCGCCAATGTCCTGTTCCAGTTTGCCGACCGGCTGGAAGCGTCCATTGACGAACTTGCGGCGCTTATTGTTGCGGAGAACGGCAAGTTGCTGGCCGAGGCGCGCGGCGAGATGATGGGCTCGATCTCGGAAATCCGCTACTATGGCGGTCTTGCGCGGGCCATCCTTGGCCGCACATTCGAGGCCACGCCGGGCAGCTTTTCCATCATGCACCGCGAAGCTGCGGGGGTGGCGGCGATCATCGTGCCGTGGAATGCACCTGTCACGCTGCTGGTACGGTCGCTAGGCCCGGCGCTTGCGGCGGGGTGCACCTGTGTTATCAAGCCCGCGCACCAGACGCCGCTGATTCATCAGCGCGTCATGGAATGTCTGGCCGATTGTCCGGACTTGCCTGCGGGGGTTGTGAATTCCGTAAATGAAAACGGCGCAGAGGTCGGGCAGGCGCTGGTTGCATCGGGTGCAGTGGATGTCATCAGTTTCACCGGATCATCTGCCACGGGACGCCATATCATGGCGGGGGCCGCACCGACCTTGAAACGTGTGGGGTTGGAACTGGGCGGCAAGGCACCCGCTGTCGTGTTCGCAGATGCCGATCTTGACCGCAGCGTGGCCGAACTGACGCGTGCGGCCGTGATGATGGCGGGGCAAATCTGTGTCGCCGCCACGCGCTTCATTGTGCATGAAAGTATTCTGGAGGATTTTACCGCGCGCGCGGTTGCGGCCTTCGGGGCGGTGAAAACCGGTGCCGGTTCCGACCCGGCCAGCCAAATGGGGGCCTTGATCGACAAATCCAGCGAGGCGCGGATATTGCGCCTGATTGAACAGGCCGGTGACGAGGGGCGCATGCTGTTGCGTGGTGCCCAGCCGGGCGGCGATCTGGCCAAGGGTGCCTTTGTGACACCGACGCTGTTTCAAATCGACAATCTGCAATCACCGCTGGTGCAAGAGGAATTGTTCGGCCCCATCGTCTCGGTCGAGGGGTTTGGCACCGAAGAACAGGCCGTGCATATGGCCAATGCCACTGTCTATGGACTGGCTGCATCGGTTCATACGCGCGATCTGGACCGCGCCATGCGGGTCAGTCGGGCCATCCGCGCGGGCACAGTTTGGCTGAACTGCCATTCGCGCCTGTTCGCCGAGGGCGAGACTGGCGGCTATGGGCAATCCGGTCTGGGACGGCTGCACGGCGTCGAGGGGCTGAACGATTTTCTGGAAACCAAGCATATCTATCTTGAACAAGGCACCCTGCCACAGGGCATGAACACATGAATGAACAGAATTTTGACGTTGTAATCAATGGCGGCGGACCTGTCGGCATGGCGCTGGCGATTGATCTGGCGCAGCGCGGGCACCGGATTGCCATTGTGGAACGCTACGCGAAACCGCAGCCCGTGCCCAAGGGCCAGAACCTGACGCAGCGCACGATGGAGCATTTCGACTTCTGGGGCTGTGAACAGGAATTGCGCGCCGCGCGACTGGTGCCACGCGATTACGGCATCGGTGGGCTGAACACTTACGGCGCATTGCTGTCGGGGTGGCATTACGATTTCATGCAGCGGGAAATGGTGCGCCCCTATTACGACCGCGACAACGAACGCCTGCCGCAATACCAGACCGAAGCGGTGTTGCGCGCAAGGGCCGCACAGTTTGACAGCATTACTGTGTTCTATGGCTGGTCGGGCAAGTCCCTGACGCAAGGCGGCGGCGCTGCACAGCTTGTTATTGCGCATCATAAGGGCGAACAGCCGGATCAATGCCTTCATGCGCGCTATGTCGTGGGCTGTGATGGCAGCCGGTCCATGGTGCGCGAGGCGGCAGGAATTTCCGAGACCAGACGCGACCATGCAATGAAAATGGTGCTGCTGGTGTTCCGGTCGCGGGAATTGCATGAATTGCTGTCGGTCTTTCCTGACAAGCAGCTTTACAATGTGCTGCATCCCGACCTGAAGGGGTATTGGCAGTTCTTCGGGCGGGTCGATCTGGGGGAAAGCTGGTTTTTCCATGCCCCTGTCCCACAGGAAACCACGACCGAGAATTATGATTTCGCGGCCCATCTGCACCGTGCTGTCGGCAAGGAATTCGCGGTTGAATTCGACTATATCGGGTTTTGGGACCTGCGCATTGCGATTGCGGACCAGTACCGTGCGGGCAATGCATTCATTGCCGGTGATGCCGCGCACAGCCACCCGCCCTATGGCGGATACGGCATCAATACCGGGTTTGAGGATGCGCGCAATCTGGCGTGGAAACTGCATGCAGCGCTGTCGGGTTGGGGCGGGGACCGGTTGCTGGACAGCTATGATGCGGAACGCAGGCCGGTCTTTGAATCCACCGCGCGCGATTTCATCGAGAATTTCATCGAGGATGATCGCGCCTTTCTGGAACGCTACAACCCTGACCACGATCTGGAAGAATTCCGCGCCGCATGGAATGCCCGCGCAAAAGGGGCACCCGAAGTCAACGCCTTTGAACCCAATTACCGTGGATCACCCGTTATTGCAGGCGGGGGCGGGGGGCAGCCCAGCGCCAAGGGCAGCCATGTGTTTGACGCGCGCGCAGGTCACCACCTGCCGCCGCGCCCGATGTCGGACGGGCACAGCGTTTTTGCCCGACTTGGGCGTGACTTCACGCTGATCGCGCTGGATATGGACGATGCAGAGGTGGCGAGCATTCGCGCCGCTGCCGACAAGGCCGGCGTGCCGCTGACGGTGATACGCGACAGTTGGGCAGATGATCGCCGCGATTGGGTGCATCGCATGATCCTTGTGCGCCCTGATCATTTTGTTGCCTGGGCAGGCGATAACGGGCGCGACGGCGCAAATGCCCTGTCGCAGGCAGTGGGCGCATAGCCCGCTGCCACTTGTCGCGCTGACCCTGTCCGTTTGAAGGGGGCATGTCCAGCAGCGCCCCAATAGGGTGCCTATGGCCAGCCGCTTCAGAAGGACAAACCGGATGCGACACAAAATTCTTGCAGTGACTTTAACCTGCATTCTTGCCGTGGTTTCGTTTCTGGGGCAGACACCCCCCGCGCAGGCGCGCACCGCGATCGAGGGGGCCGTAGCGCACCCGATGGTGCCCTTGCCCGCTGACGGGTATATCACGCGCGACGAATTCACGGATTTCGTGGAACTTGAATTTCCTGCATCTGCGGGTGACCGCCGCAGCGGGTTTGAAGACACCGTCGCGGTCGAGGGGGCCTACCGGCAAATAGAATATACGCTGGGCGATCTGGAACTGTCGCTGCTGCGCCTGTATCGCAGCTACCTTCAGCATTTTGAAGGGAATGGCTTCGAGATCATCTTCACGGGCATCGGCGAAGAGCTTAGCAACCGTGACGGGTTCAGCTTCATTTCGCATGAAAGCGGGTTTTTGTCGCGCACACCCAGCACGGCGGGTGACAGCAATGCTTATATTCTGGCGCGCAGCCCGGATGAACAGACCGTGCTTGCCTTGTCCTTCTTCAGTCGCCAGAACGCGCGTCGCATGATGATCAATGCCGTCGAGATTGAAGAAATGGAACTGCTGGACCTGTTCGCGCCCGAACCCGAAGCGGCCCCCGAACCCGAAGAAGAACAACCGGTGGAGTTGGTGCAGCAGGATGCGGCTGAACTGGAAACCGGCCTGTTGCAGGACGGGCGCGTTATTGTGAATGCCATCCTGTTTGAATTTGACCGCGCGGAAATCCTGCCGGAATCGGCGCAGGCGCTGGAAACGGTGTCCGAGTTGATGCGCACGCGTCCGGAACTGAAACTGCTTGTCGTGGGGCATACGGACGGTGTTGGCAGTTTCGACTATAACCTGCGCCTGTCGGTAGAACGCGCGCAGGCGGTGGTTGCATGGCTTGGCGGGCAGGGCGGCATTGACGCGGGACGTCTGCGCGCTGCCGGTGCTGGTCCCATGTCGCCTGTGACCACCAACCGCACAGAATCCGGTCGGGCGCAGAACCGGCGGGTGGAGTTGGTCGAGATCATCGAATAGCCCTTTAATTCCGCAAGCGGCGCGTAAATTTTCATCATCAACCGGGGGCAGGGGGCAAGGCAACCCGCCCCCGCTTTTTCGTGGGATCACAAGCGCGTGTCATGCATGACGATGCATGCGCATTTTGTATCCCCCCTCTGAACGAAGGGGGCGGACCCGCTATACTTTTGCAAACAAATCTGATTGCCTTGCGCCCGATGAACGAATTTTGGTGCATTATCAGGAGGTGACGCATGAAACAGGCGCCGCGACTATGGGCATGCGCAGTGGTCCTGCTGACAAGCTGGCCGGTCCTTGCCGACATGCCGGTTCTGACAATTACCGGGGCAATCGACGGGGACGAGGCGTCCCTGACCGTGAACGATTTGCGCGCCCTGCCGCAGCACCAACTGACGACATCAACCACAGTGACCGATGGCACGCCCGAATTCACAGGCTTCCTGATGCGCGACTTGCTGGCCACTGTTCAGGCGCAAGGCGACACGGTTGTCGCCTATGCCATGAATGATTACCGCATGGAAATTCCCGTGTCAGACTTTCACGACTTTGACGTTTTGGGCGCATTGTCAATGGATGGCATGCCCTTGAACCCGCGTGACAAGGGGCCTGTGTGGATTGTCTACCCCCGCGATAATCACCGCGAATTGCAAGATATCCGGTTCGACACACGCTGGGTCTGGCAGCTTGTATCGTTACATGTAGAATGACGGATATGGGCGCCCGGACCATGCAAAACCAGTGGGCGCAATATGCGCCGTTCCTGCCGGTTTTGTTGGTGTTTCTGGGGTCACTGGTGTTCGCACTGGCAAAATCATCGGCGCTGGAACGTGACATGCGCATTGCGGCAACCCAGAACATGCTTTGGGTTGTCACCCAGACCCAGATGGAGGTGCTGGCCCTTACGCTGGCAGTGGGCGGGCCTGACCGAGATGATGCGCAGATTTCGCAACGCTTTGATCTGACCCTCTCGCGGATGAACCTGCTGATGGAAGGCCCGCAAGCGCGCTATCTGGAAGATATCGGACATCTTGGGGCGGTTCAGGATATGTCCGCGTCCTTGCTGGCGCTTGATCCGCTGGAGATGGGCCATAGTCCGGATCTGCACGCGGCACTGTTCGCGCTGGGTCAGGACTTGCATCCGCAGATCAACCGCATCGCCAATGATGTGATGACCCGCGACTGGGACAAGTCAGCGGCACGGCTGGACGCCTATCGCGCGACGCAGCGGCTTATCATTATCGCGGTGTCCTGCGCGTTTCTGGCCGCACTGGCAATTTCATGGGTGCTGCTACGCAACCAGCGCCGCTTGCACAGAACCGCGCTGGAACATATGCGCGCCGCCAATTTGCTGGAACAGGAACGCGATGTGTCCGCGATGTATCGTGATTTTGCCGCCATTGTGTCACACCAGATGCGCACCCCCCTTAGCCTGATCGACAGTTCCATGCACCGCCTTGCGCGCATGGGGGACAAGGTTGGCGCAAGCGATGTTGACGAACGCCGCCGGATTGTCGGCGATGCGGTGGGCCGTTTGACGCGCTTGGTGGATACGGTCCTGCTGCTGGCCAAGCTGGACAATGATCAGTTGAAGGCGCGGTTCATGCCCCTTGCGATGGACCAGATTGTGCAATCCATCATGGACGAGGCCCAGTTGCGCCACCCCCACAGAATGATGCGCCTGTCCTGTTCGGACGGCGCGATTGTTGCGCGCGGGGATCGTCACCTTGTCGGGCATATCATCGAAAACCTGCTGTCCAATGCCCTGAAATACAGTCCCGCTGACAGCGCGGTGGAATTGCGGGTCTTCGCCCAAGGCAATGACGTGGCTTGCGCGGTCACCGATCAGGGGCACGGGATTGCCGCGCAAGACCAGCCCTACCTGTTCAACAGGTATTTTCGGGGTGCAGAGGGGGACACGCGCCAGACGGGACAGCGCTCGGGCCAGGGCACAGGGCAGGGCACAGGGCAGGGCACAGGACTGGGGCTGGCACTGGCGCATGAACTTGCGCAACTGCAAGGCGGGCGCATCAGCTTCGAGACATGGCCGGGCAAGGGGTCGGTGTTCACCCTGTGGCTGCCAGCCATGAAAAAAAGGGGGGAATATGCAAGTTGATGAACCGCCGTTAATTCTGTGCTGCGAAGATGAACCGCAGTTGCTGCGCGATATATCGGACGAGTTGCAGGGCGCCGGTTACCGCGTGGTTGAGGCGCGCAATGGCGCGGAACTTCTGGCGCGGCTTGAAACCTGCACGCCCGACCTGCTGTTATGTGATATCATGATGCCCGGTGTTGACGGCTACGGCGTTCTTGCACGCTTTCGCAGGGATTATCCCCGCCTTGCGCATGTGCCGCTTGTGTTCTTGTCGGCGTTGTCGATGACCGATGCTGTGATCCGTGGCAAACGCGCGGGGGCTGATGACTACCTGACCAAGCCCATCGATTATGAACTGCTGCTGTCCACCATTGAGGCGCGACTTCGGCAAAGTGCGCAGGCGCGCGCCGGACTTGCGCGCACGGCCGGAATTGGGCTGCATCTGTTTAACACGCTGGCATTCGGGGTTCTGGTCTTTACGCCGGATGCGGTCTTGCTGACCAAGAATCCCGCCGCAAAATGCCTGATGTCAGACTGCGACGGGCAGGCCATCCTTGACGCGCTGGCCGATCCTGTCCGGCGTATGGGTGCAGGCGCGCGCAAGGGCGTCGAGGACAGTCTGGCGCTGCTGCTGGATGACGCGTCGCAGCGGATGGCACAGGTGCATGCCTGCCCCAGTGACCCGGAATTGGGAACATCGGCCATGGTGGTCGTCTTTCTGACCGATCCGGCAACGCGCGCGCCCTTGTCCGCGCACACATTGGAAGCCATGTTCGCCCTGACCCCGACAGAAGCGCGTGTCGCACGTTACCTGGCCTTCGGGTGCCGCCCCGACGAGATTGCGCGCGAAATGGACGTCGCCCCCACCACGATCGCTTTTCACCTGCGCAACACATTTGGCAAGACGGGCACCCACCGTCAGGCGGATCTTGTGGCCCTTCTGCTGTCGCTGCCGGTCAATACCAGGGATTAACCGGCCCACCTGTTTGGACGGGGCCGCGTCTGGATGCGGGCGCTATGGTGCAGATGGTCAGGCACGCGCAAGCACATCTGTCTGCCCGCCCAAAGCGTCAACCGGCAGAAAGGCAATTTGCAATGTGGGATTTTTCGTTTCGTCGCGGGATCGGTCTGATGGTGCAGACCCTCCCGTTCGTGTTGTTGCGCATGGCGGTCTATTTCGGGGCCGCATTGGCCTATGTGCTGGTCACCGGCACCGGTGCGGGTATTGGCTGGGGCGTGGGCGCGCTGGGCGATGACGGCTTTCGCGCCTCGGCCACGTTTTTCGGTGGGTTGACGGGGTTCGGGATCGTGTTGATCGTCATGTACTGGCTGCGCGAATACATCCTGTATATGGTCAAGGCAGGGCATATTGCAGTGATGGTGGAACTGATCGACAACCGCCCCATGCCCGAAGGGCGCAGCCAGATCGGCCATGCGCAAGCCATGGTGCGTGAACGCTTCGGCGAGGCCAGCGTGCTGTTTGTCATCGACCAGTTGATCAAGGGTGTGCTGCGCGCCATTACCGGACTGATCCGCGGGGTTTTCACCTTGCTGCCTATTCCGGGCGTGCGTCAGTTGATTACCATTTTGCGTGCCTTTCTGCGCGTGGCTGTGGGCTTCATTGATGAGGTGATTCTGGCCTATGGCATGCGCACGCGCGCAACAGACCCCTATGCCTCGGCGCGGGCGGCGCTGGTGCTTTATGCGCAGAATTATAAACCCATGCTGAAAAACGCGGCGTGGATTACGCTGTTTGTCTACGGGCTGATGGCTGTGCTGTTCTTCATCATGCTGGCCCCTGCGGCGTTGATCAGCAATCTTTACCCCGGTGGAATGTCGGCCATGGGCATCGTGATTGCCTTCATTCTTGCATGGTCGGTCAAGCAGGCCGTGCTGGAACCGCTGGCGGTTGCCTGCTTGTTGCAAGCCTATTTCCGCACCATCGAAGGGCAGACCCCGAACCCTGAATGGGATGCCAAACTTGACGGGATGTCGGCGAAATTCAAGCAGCTCAAATCCCGCGCAACGCGGCAGGGGCAGGTGCAAACACCCTGAAACTGCTGCCATGGCCAGTCCATACCCCCCTTGCCTTGTGGGCAAGCGGGGGTATTGATTGTATGCGCGCTTCCTTGTCGCCCCTTCGCTATGTGTCATGCAACTGTCACATAGTGGGTTTATGCAGCGTTTGAAGCAGAAGGACCCTTGGCATGAAACCGCACACGCTTTCGTCTTTTGACCGTGATCTTGACGCGATCCGTCTGAATGTCCTGACGATGGGCGGTCAGGTTGAGGATGCGATCCTGAACGCATCGCGCGCGTTGGAGGGGCGGGACGAGGATCTGGCGGCGCAGGTTGTGCAGGGCGACAAGCTGATTGACGCGTCGGAAGAGGAGATCAACGCGCAGGTGGTGCGCCTTCTGGCGCTGCGCCAGCCGCAGGCCGATGATCTGCGCGCCGCCGTGGCGGTGATGAAAATGGCGGGCGAGCTGGAGCGCTTGGGCGATTACGCCAAGAACATGGCCAAGCGCGTGCCGGTGCTGATTGCGGCGCCTGTGATTGACGGCGCGGCGGGCGCGTTGCGGCGCCAGTCGCGGCTGGTGGGCCAGATGCTGAAGGACATGCTGGACGCGTTTTCGCGCATGGATGTGGCCCTTGCACGCGATGTGATTGCGCGCGATGTCGAAGTAGATGACATGACCAATGCGCTGTTTCGAGAATTCATTACGCATATGATGGAAGACCCGCGCAACATTACGCCCTGTCTGCATTATGTGTTTATTGCCAAGAACATAGAACGGATGGGCGATCTGGTAACACATGGGGCCGAGCAGGTGATTTTCGTGACCGAGGGCCGCCCCGCAGAGGCGCGCGAGAAGGGCCATTCGACCGCCCTGATTGAAACGCCCGAAGGGTGATGCGATGACGGATGCCGCCACGCCGCTGGTCCTGATCGTTGATGACGAACCCGCGCAGCTTGCCTTGCTAAGCTACAACCTGAAGGCAGCGGGCTTTCGCATCGCGACCGCCAAGGATGGCGAGGAAGCCGTGCTTGCCGTGGCCGAACAAGGCCCCGATGTGGTGTTGCTGGACTGGATGCTGCCGCGCCTGTCGGGGCTGGAGGCCTGCCGCCAGATCAAGGCCAGCGCGGAAGGGCGCGACGCGGCGGTGATCATGGTGTCGGCGCGGTCGGAAGAAAGCGACCGCGTGCGGGGCCTTGATACCGGCGCGGATGACTACATCGTGAAGCCTTATTCAGTGGCCGAACTGGTGGCGCGGGTGCGCGCCAATCTGCGCCGCTTCCGCCCTGCCTCCAGCGGTCAGGTGCTGGAATTCGGCGATATCCGTCTGGACACGGACAGCCACCGCGTGACGCGGGGCGGGGATGCGGTGCATCTGGGGCCTACGGAATTCCGGCTGCTGGGCGCGTTTATGGAACGCCCCGGCAAGGTCTGGACCCGAGAGGCGCTTCTGGACCGCGTCTGGGGCCGCGACATCTATATCGACACGCGCACAGTGGACGTGCATGTCGGCCGCCTGCGCAAGACATTATGCACCACAGGCGGCGAAGACCCCATCCGCACCATCCGCGGCGCAGGCTACGCAATGGGCGGGTAGGGGGCGCGCTGGCTACATGGCGCGCTTTATGCCGCCAAATCTGGCGCGTGCACGTGGATCTTTGTCAAACAGTGCTGCCAGCTGTTCAGTCATTGCACCGGCCAGCTGTTCCACATCGGTGATGGTGACCGCGCGTTCATAGTAGCGCGTCACGTCATGCCCGATCCCGATTGCCAGCAATTCCACCGCGCGGCGGCGTTCGACCAGCGCAATCACATCGCGCAGATGCCGTTCCAGATAATTGGCGGCGTTCACCGACAGGGTGGAATCGTCCACAGGGGCGCCGTCGGAAATGACCATCAGGATTTTGCGTGCTTCGGGACGGGCCAGCATGCGCCGGTGCGCCCATTCCAGCGCTTCGCCGTCGATATTTTCCTTCAGCAACCCTTCTTTCATCATCAGGCCCAAATTGGGGCGCACACGCCGCCACGGCGCATCGGCCTGTTTATAGATGATGTGGCGCAGATCATTCAGGCGGCCCGGTTGCGCGCTGCGCCCTTCGCCCAGCCAACGTTCGCGCGACTGCCCGCCTTTCCATGCGCGGGTGGTGAAGCCCAGAATTTCGACCTTCACATTGCACCGCTCCAGCGTGCGGGCCAGAACATCGGCGCAGATGGCGGCAATGGAAATGGGCCGCCCGCGCATGGAGCCTGAGTTGTCCAGCAGCAATGTCACGACAGTATCGCGGAATTCAGTGTCTTTTTCCTGCTTGAACGACAGGGGCGTGGTGGGGTTGGCCACAACCCGCGCCAAACGGCCCGCGTCAAGAATGCCTTCTTCCAAATCGAACAGCCAAGACCGGTTTTGCTGTGCCTGAAGGCGGCGCTGCAATTTGTTGGCCAACCGTGACACAGCCCCTTTCAGGGGTTCAAGCTGTTGGTCCAGATAGGCGCGCAGTCGTTCCAGTTCTGCCGGATCGGCCAGATCCTCGGCGCGGATTTCTTCGTCAAATGCAGTGCTGAACACTTTGTATTCGGCATTTGCTTCCGAATGGGGGGGCGGTGGCGGTGGCTCCAGCGGGGCCTCGCCTTCGGGCATATCGGCCTCGTCCGACATCTCGTCACTGGCGTCCTGATCAAGGGCGGCGTCGGCCTGCGCGCTGTCCTGCGCGGGGCTGTCCTCCTCGCTTTCCTCGTCGGATTGATCATCCTGCCCGGTGCTGTCGGGGGTGTCCTGTTCTTCGGGCTGATCCTCGGCCTCGGTGTCTGTGGCATCGTCCTGATCGCCGGTATCATCGGGATCATCGCCCAGCTGGTCACCGTAGCCCAGATCTTCGATCATCTTGCGGGCAAACCGCGCGAAGGCGGTCTGGTCGGTCAGCACTTTTTCCAGCCCCTCCAGCGTGCCGCCCGCGCGTTCCTCGATGAAACCGCGCCACAGATTCAGCACCTGATCTGCCCCTTGGGGCAGGGTGCGGCCAGTGGCCATTTCGCGGATCATGTAGCTTGCGGCCACAGGCAGCGGCGCGTCCTGACGGTCGCGGATCTGGGCATAGCCCTTGCGGGTGGCGTCATGGGAAATGCGTGCATCGATATTCTTGGCGGTGCCGGGCATGTGGCGCGCACCAACCGCTTCGCAACGCGCATCTTCCATGGCCTGATACAGATCGCGCGCCATCTGGCCCTGCGGCAGGTAGCGGGTGTGCGTGGCGTCATCATGAAAACGCATGCGCAAGGCCAATGTGTCGGCAGTGCCGCGCGCCAGCAACACCTCATCGCGGGTCATGCGGCGGGTCACTTGCGGCAGGCGCATGGTGTCGCCACTGACGCCGGGTGGATCGACCGAATAAGTGACTGTCATATCGCGCGAATCGGCCATGGTACGGGTCGCGTCTGACAGCGCTTTCTTGAACGGATCGGCGGGGTTGTCATTGCGGTTCATGCGCGGCGTGCTCTTGTTTTCGGGGCGTCTGACCAGAGATAGACCAGCATGTCCGGAAAAGAAAGCGCCGCGCGCGTCAGAATGAACGCCACTGCCTGTCACCTGATCAAATTACCCCGCTGCTCAGGCTGGTTTCGCGTCCTGGGCCGCCCTTGTCCCATACGCGCGCAGGTGTGCCGGCCCGTATGTATTATCGCACAGCCCATGTGCAAAACTCCGTATTTGCAGCGAAATACCAATGGTTATGTGTCTGGGTGTAAACGCAATCCAACCAAGAAGGCACATCATGTCTGCAACACCTCGTATCGCTGTCATTCTGGGCAGCACCCGCGATTCCCGCTTCGGTGACACCCCCGCAAAATGGATACTGGAGCGCGCGCAAGCGCGTGACGGCTGGGATGTCGAATATCTTGATCTGAAAGATTTCGATCTTCCCTTGTTCAACGAAGTCGCCTCAAATGCATGGGCCCCGTCAGAAGACAGCAAGGCCAAGGCATGGCAGGACAAGATCGGCCAGTTCGACGGCTTTATCTTTGTGACACCCGAATACAACCGGTCCATCACAGGTGCGCTGAAAAACGCGCTGGACCAAGCCTATGTCGAATGGAACCGCAAGGCATTCGGTATTGTCAGCTACGGGTCTGTCGGCGGCACGCGTGCGGCGGAACATCTGCGCACCATCGGTATTGAGTTGCAAATGGCATCGACGCGGTCGGCCGTGCATATCGGCGGCGGTGATTTCTTTGCGGTGCACCCCCTTGGCGGCCAATCCAAACCGATGTCCGAGATTGAGGGCTCCATCGGCGGGTCTGCGGATGCGATGCTTGAAGAGTTGGACTGGTGGACGCGCGCAACCATGGCCGCGCGCGGCTGACGGATACCGCTCAAGTCTTCATCTTGCCAAAAATACTCAAAAAGGGGGCGTAAGCCCCCTTTCTTATTGGTGCTGTGCGTGACGGATTACCCCAGCGCCATGCTGACCGCGGATTCCGGCAATTCCTCGTCGAAGCAGCGCTGGTAGAATTCCGCCACTGTCCGGCGTTCCAACTCGTCGCATTTGTTCAGGAACGACAACCGGAACGCATAGCCGATGGACCGGAAAATGCGTGCATTCTCGGCCCAGTTGATGACCGTGCGCGGGGACATGACCGTGGACAGATCGCCATTCATAAACGCCGTGCGCGTCAGGTCGGCCACTGTCACCATCTGGCTGATTTCCTGCCGTCCCTTGGCGGTATTATAGGCCGGGTTCTTGGCCAGAACGATGGCGGCTTCGGCGTCATGGGACAGATAGTTCAGCGTGGCCACCAGTGACCAGCGGTCCATTTGCGCCTGGTTGATCTGCTGCACACCATGATACAGGCCCGTTGTGTCGCCCAAGCCCACGGTGTTCGCAGTGGCAAACAACCGGAAACTGGGGTGCGGGGTGATGATTTCATTCTGGTCCAGCAGGGTCAGTTTGCCGTCATGTTCCAGTACACGCTGGATCACGAACATCACATCGGGGCGGCCCGCGTCATATTCATCAAAGACGATGGCGACGGGGTTGCGTAGCGCCCAAGGCAGGATGCCTTCCTGAAATTCGGTAACCTGTACGCCATCTTTCAGTTTGATCGCGTCCTTCCCGATCAGGTCGATCCGGCTGATATGGCTGTCAAGGTTCACCCGCACGGATGGCCAGTTCAACCGCGCCGCGATTTGTTCGATATGGGTGGATTTGCCCGTCCCGTGATAGCCTTGCACCATAACACGCCGGTTATAGGCAAAGCCCGCAAGAATGGCCAATGTCGTGTCAGGATCAAACTTATAGGTCGGGTCCAATGCAGGGACGCGGTCGCCTGCCTCGGCAAAGCCCTTGACTGTCATGTCGCTGTCAATGCCGAATACGTCCCGGACGTGGATTTCCTCGGTCGGTTTCAAAGGTGCCGTCATGCTATCAATTCCCGCCTGAAAGTGTCGTCTGATACGCCAGTGGCGCGTTTGCCATAGTCTGTGGAACATATCCCGCGCAGGTGCAAGGGAAAGGGGGCGCGTCGGGTGAACTTGGCCGTGCCCTGAGCGAAGTCACCAGCAGACGTGCAAGCCACCGGACAGCCGCCGACCGCTTGCACAAAAACGGATTGCGTCGCGGGGGGATTGCAGCAAGGCCCCGCCCGCGAAACCATTCTAGGCTTTTGAAACAGCATCAATAATGCGCGCCCAGGACCTGATGCCGCGATGAAAGCTGTCCAGATCATACTTTTCATTGGGCGAGTGTATCTGGTCATCATTCTTGGCAAAACCGATCAGCATCGAATCCATCCCAAGAATGGATTTGAAATACCCGGCAATCGGGATGGACCCGCCCGCGCCCACGAAGGCGGCGGGTTTGGGCCATTCGTCGGTTAATGCCAGTCGCGCGGCTTCAAATGCGGGGTGGCTTGTTTCCATCACCGATGCGGGCGATGCGCCGTGATCCAGAAATTCCACACGGCAATCGGCGGGAATGCGTGCGCGCACAAATTCGCGGAACGCCTTGCGCAATTCATGCGGGTCTTGCTGTCCCACCAGCCGGAAGCTGACTTTGGCCGAAGCCTGTGCTGGCAGCACGGTCTTGAACCCCGCGCCGGTATAGCCCGCGTTCATGCCGTTGATTTCGCATGTCGGGCGTGACCAGATCATTTCCAGCGCGCTGCGCCCGACCTCTCCGGCCGGGTGTTTCAACCCGACAGATCCCAGAAACGCATCAGGATCGAATCCCAGCCCGTCCCATTGGCTGCGCAAGTCATCGGACAGTTCGGGCACCCCGTCATAGAAACCGGGCAGGGTGACGCGGCCCTGATCATCATGCAGATCCGCAAGAATGCGGGCCAGAACGCGCGCGGGGTTCATCGCGGCCCCCCCGAAGGCACCCGAATGCAAATCGCGATCAGGGCCGTGAATGATGATCTCCTCGCCCAGCAGGCCGCGCAGCATGGTGGTCACCGCAGGTGTCTGCGCATCAAACAGCCCTGTGTCACAGATCAACGCCAGATCGGCGCGCAGCGCGTCACGGTTTTCTGTAAGGTAAGGCACAAGCGAGGGCGAGCCGCTTTCTTCTTCGCCTTCCAGACAGAAAGTCAGTTTCACAGGCAGCGATCCATGCACCTTCAGCCATGCGCGGCAGGCTTCAATGAATGTCATCAACTGGCCCTTGTCATCGGATGCGCCGCGACCGCGGATCACTTTTCCGTTGGCGGTATCCTCGATCTTGGGATCAAACGGGTCATTGTCCCACAGGTTCAGCGGGTCCACAGGTTGCACATCGTAATGCCCGTAAAACAGCAAATGTGCCCCGTCCTGTGCACCCCCGCTTGCCACCACCATCGGGTGACCGGGGGTTTTGTCCTTGCGGGCAGAAAAACCCAGCGCATTCAGGTCATTAACCAGCCATTGCGCCGCGCGGTCCACATCCGGTGCGTAGGCAGGGTCGGTCGAAATGGACGGAATGCGCAGCAAATCCTGCAGCCGGTCAAGCGCGTCGGGCAGGTCCTGGTCGATCTGGTCAAGGACAGCGTTCAGGTCGGGTGTCATCATCTTCTCCGGGTTTCTGTTCGCGCGCAGCCTATCAAAGCGCGTCGGGCTGTCCAGCCCCGCATCTGTGTATATAACAAACAGAACCTCTATGACTGATTCGGATGGATGACGACATGAAACACCCTTACGCGCGCAGCCTGATGGCGATGGTCGCGGCATTTGCAGGCAGCGCGATCGCAGCCGCCCATGCCAACCCTGCACAGTCGGAATTGTATGAGCTTGCAGATGCGCAGGTTGTTTTGCACCTGCATGATTTCCTGAATGAAGAGGAGACGGCGACATTGCGCCTTGTTGGCCAGAACGAGGATGCGCTGGCGCTGTTTTTGCCAGAAGGCGCGGGCGGGTACGGGGCCTTGGCGGTTGCGCCCGCAGACGGGTTCATTCGCAATGGTATGCCCGCAGAATCTGCGGTTGCGCTGTCCGAACTGCCCGATATCGACCGCGCAAGGACAATGGCCATCGCAGAGTGTAACAGTCTGCGCAGTGGCGGGCGTGCCTGTCAGGTTGTTCTGGAAATCGCGCCC
>SR_TP_S13solDRAFT_1000418_pt1 | contig 17988 bp, 17 predicted proteins | sample SodReaTP_S13sol_FD_11159 | JGI IMG/M metagenome (IMG submission 11159)
CGGCCTGCCGATTATTCTTCTGACACGCCAAGCCTTTGATCTTGGGAGTATGCAGCCTGCATAAAGTGCGCGTCTCAAGCGTTGGATCGGCAGCCCCCGGCCCACCGATGGCGCGGGCTTGGTTCCTATGCGAAGGGCAGCTTCAGGCCATGCCCCCGCACCTATTGCGGGGTTAAAGGCACACTTGGCAGCGAATACGCATACCGGCCATATTCGCCGCGCAGCCAGTCCGCAGCACAGGCGCTCACCTCGCCCAGTCGCGCAAGATCCGCTTCGCGCATGCGCGCCGAACGGGTCAGCATGATCCGGCGTGCCAGACTGGCGCGGCCCCGAGGGGACTGGTAAAACCCCTCGGACGAGATCAACACGGATACCGGACTTCCCAGCATCGCCAGCGCCGGATAACTGCCCAGCCCCTTGTATAATGCAAATGCGCAGTCCGACACGCCCGCGCCGCATTGCGCATCACAAACCTGCCGCAAAGGCGCTGCAAGATCGGACTGGTCCAGCCAGCGCTGCAGATCCGCATCCTCGATATGTTGTCCGCGCATAGACTGCTGCGGATCACCGGCATCGCTTTCGCCCTCGTCCCCCGCAGATGCGGGCCAGTCCGCCACCAGATAAGACAATGCTGCCGGAAACCAGTCATGCGCCATCACATCGCGGGGAAAGCCGCTTTGCTGACGGCTGGCAAGGGTCAACAGTGTTTCGCGGACCGCGCGCGTGTCGCCCTTGTCGGCAAACCCCTGTGCAATATCAAGACCACCGTCCAGATGCCACAATCTAGCCCATAATTGCGCATAGGCGCTGTCTGAGCCGGCAATCGTCATCCAGTTGCGGCCCGACAACCCGCCCTGCCCGCGCAACGCAGAAATACGATCCTCGCGGGACAGGGCTGTCACCCAAGGCCCCTGAAGGGCAGATGTCTTGTCGATCACGCCAAGCAAGACCCGTGCGGCCGTGTTTTCATTTTGTGCCAGTTGCGAAAGCTCCGGTACGGCCTGCATTTCGTCATCGGCCAGCCAGGTTTCAAATGCGCTGACAAATTCCGGATCATCGCTACCGGGCAGACCATGTGCAGATGCGACACTCCCCGATCCGGCCCATCCCACAACCAACGCAACAAGCAAATACTGTCCGATTAACTGACGCAAGACGCGCCAAGGCATATCTTGTTGCCTCATCCAACCTCCCGTTTCTGTTTGTTCTGCACGATCCTTGGTCATCATACAGTCCGGTGCAGCCCCCCGGCCCGACAGCCGGAACAGTATTGCTGTTCCTGCCAGCCGGTGCAGCAAGCCGTATTTCATAAAAGCATACAACAGAAACTCACCCAAATCCGGCACGACCTTGTGTGACGACCGACCACAGAAAGATACGGGCTTCAAACCAACACGCGCACACCCTATTGGCGGAAAGCCGAAGCTGCAATCCGGTTCGAGGGGAAAAATATCTCTTTCCCCGAAATCATTGCTGTTTCCAAGGCTTGCGCAATGCGCGCCGGTCAAACGGATTGTTCCCCGAAATGGCAACATACAGCCTTTAGTTTGCCATGCGCCTATGGAAATCGGTTGTCAGGGCTTTTGCACGTCCAGCGTTTCGCCTATCGTAGGGGCAGCGCGACAGACCCTTAACTTGCGGGATAGGCACGATGTCCAACAGGGATCAGGACGATCTTCAACTTCTTGACAGCCCTGCGGCAGACCCCATGCCGCGGACCCGTATCGCGCAGGACATTGACCTGACACGCGCCCCTAATATGGCCGAGTGGCTGGCCCGCCTTGATGAGATTGGCGATGAACTGGACCCGCTGGCTGGCGGCTTTACCGCCTTGGGCGAACATCATGCCGCACTCTATAGTGATGGCAACGACACGCTGCTGGTCACATTCGAGGATATTGCCACCATCCGCACACGCGAAGCGGACCACCGCCCCATGGGGTTCACGCATGCGCAAAGTCGCGGCTGGTCCAGCCTGACCATCATGGCCAGACAGCCACGCTGGTTCCGTGATCCCGAAATTTCGGACTATTTCGACGCCCAGATTGATGCAGGCTTTTTTGACGGGTTCCGCCGTGTGCTGTTTTATGGCGAGGGTATGTGCGGATATGCCGCCTGCGCCTTCAGTCTGGCGGCCCCCGGTGCCACAGTGCTGGCCATTTCCCCGCAGGCGACGCTTGACCCCGAAATCGCGGGCTGGGACCGCCGGTTCATGGCTGCGCGTCGGCTGGATTTCCGCAGCAGGTTCGGATTTGCGCCCGCCATGCTGGACGGGGGACGCGGCGCGTTTATCGTCCATGATCCAGCCCGCAAACTGGACCTGATGCACGCGACCCTGTTCCGCCGCCCTTTTGTAACCTTGCTGCGCACCCCCGATCTGGGCAAGGACACGGCCGCCGCGCTGGCGCGACTGGGCGTACTGGGCCCGATGATCGACGCGGCAGCGCAGGGCAAATTGACGCCCGCGTTGTTTCATACACTGATGCGCGCAAGGCGCAGCGATGCCGCCTATCTGGAACGCCTGACCAAACGCTGCGCGAAACCGGGCCGCCATCCGGCCCTGACGCTAACCGCTGCACGTCATGCGCTTGCACAATCCGACAGCCGCAAATTGCGCAAATGCCTGCGCAAGGCCGAAAAGCAGCTTTCACCATAAGTGGCAGCATGCCGGTGTGCCTGCCTCGCAAAATCCCGCGTCGGCCTGCGCATTCGGACTGGAACTGCCTGCGGGTTTTGGCTAGGGAACATGCATGCAGCAGACCCTGACCATACCCCGCCCCGATGACTGGCATCTGCATTTGCGCGATGGCGCGATGTTGCAGGCCGTGGCCCCTGAAACCGCCCGCCACTTTGCGCGCGCTATTATCATGCCCAATCTGGTGCCGCCGGTGGTCACCGGCGCGCAGGCCAGCGCCTACCGGACGCGCATTCTGGATGTGACGGGCAGCAGCTTCACGCCCCTGATGACCTTGTATCTGACCGAAGACACCGATCCCGCCGATGTGGTTGCCGCCCATGCGGCAGGCATCATCACAGCAGTCAAACTGTATCCTGCGGGGGCCACCACGAATTCCGCGTCCGGTGTGCAGAATTTCGACCGCGTGCGTCCTGTGCTGGACGCCATGGCGCAGGCCGGCATTCCCCTGCTGACCCATGGCGAGGTGACAGACCCCGCGATTGACATTTTCGACCGCGAAGCCGTGTTCATCGACCGCGTACTGGATCCCATCCGCCGCGCCACCCCCGAACTGCGCGTGGTAATGGAGCATATCACCACCGCCGATGCTGTGGCCTATGTCCAAAGCCAGCCCGAAAATCTTGGCGCTACGATCACAACCCATCATCTGGTGATCAACCGCAACCATATTCTGGTCGGCGGGATCAAGCCGCATTATTATTGCCTGCCCGTCGCCAAACGCGAAAGCCACCGGCTCGCGCTGGTGGGGGCTGCAACATCTGGCGATGCGCGCTTCTTCCTTGGCACCGACAGCGCGCCCCATACCGATGACGCCAAGGAATCCGCCTGCGGCTGCGCAGGGTGTTTCACGGCAACAAACACAATGTCCATTCTGGCCCATGTGTTTGAAGAGGCTGGCGCGCTGGACAAGCTCGAAGGGTTTGCCTCGCGCAATGGTCCTGCATTCTACCGCCTGCCCGTCAATGACACGACATTGACACTGGAACGCAGCAGCACCCCTGTCACCTATCCCGCCAGGATCGACACCGGCACCGGTCCGGTCACGGTCTTTGACCCGGGCTTCCCCCTCTATTGGCGGGTGGCTCAGGACGCGCCAGCGTAACACACCCGGCTTCATCTTGCCAAAAATACTCATTTCCACCCCCGCGCCACGGGCCAGACGCCTCAGAGGACAGCCATGATCCCCGCCACCTATCCCGACCGCCAGACTGTTGCCCGCCTGACCGCGCGCATGTTGCTGGACATCAAGGCCGTGCATTTCAATGCACGAGAGCCGTTCACCTTCGCCAGCGGGTTACAGGCCCCCACCTATATCGACTGCCGCAAGCTGATCAGCTTTCCGCGCATTCGCAGCGCGCTGATGGATTTCCTGACCTGCCGTGTCATGGAAGATGCGGGCTTTGAAGCATTTGACAATATCGCAGGCGGCGAAACGGCGGGCATCCCCTTCGCCGCACTGGTGGCCGAACGCATGGCGCTGCCCATGACCTATGTGCGCAAAAAACCCAAGGGCTACGGACGCAACGCCCGCATTGAAGGGGCCATGTCCGAAGGGCAGCGCGTTCTGCTGGTCGAAGATCTGACAACCGATGGCGGATCGAAGCTTAGTTTCGTGGATGCGATCCGCGACACGGGCGCGGAATGTGCGCATACGGCGGTGATTTTCTATTACGGGATATTCCCCGAAACCGAACCCCGGCTGGCCGAACATGGCGTCAAACTGCATTACCTGTGCACATGGTGGGATGTTCTGGCAGAAGCGCGGCGCGGGGGCGATTTTGACACCGAAACCCTTGACGCGGTCGAAGGGTTCTTGCGCGCCCCCCGCGACTGGGCGGCTAGCTGACGGAACCAGACCGGACGATGCCGCATTCATTCCCCCTTCGCGTCTATTACGAGGACACTGACCTTGCGGGCATTGTCTATTACGCGAATTACCTGAAATTCATCGAACGGGCGCGTTCGGAATGGGTGCGGGATCTGGGCATTGATCAGGCGCGGCTGAAGGCTGAAGGCGGCGGCGTCTTTGCCGTGCGCCGCGTGGTGGCCGATTACCGCGCCCCTGCCCGTTTCGATGACATGCTGGATGTCACGACCGACTATCTGTCCCATTCCGGCGCGCGGCTGGAATTGCGTCAATGCGTGCTGCGCGACGCCAAATTGCTGTTTGAAGCGCAGGTCACGCTAGTGTGTCTGGCCGATACGGGCCGCCCGCAGCCGCTTCCTGCGCGGTTACTTGCTGCTTTGCGCGAAATTATTACAAATTAAACCCAAGGTATAACGCGCTTGTGTTGGTAAGGCGCTTTTATTCCTGTATGCTTTGCGTCAAAGCAAGCCGCCCGAGAAGCGGCGCATTTTGAGTGAGCAGACCATGGACCCACAAACTCTGAGCGTGACGCAAGAGATCGATTTCTCGCTCGTTGCGTTATTTGCCCGCGCCACCCTGACCGTGCAACTGGTGATGATCAGCCTGATCCTTGCCTCTTTCTGGTCATGGGGCATCATCGTGCAAAAGCATATCCGCTACCGGCGTGCCCGCGCGGAGGCCGAGGAATTTGAAGCCGCATTCTGGTCGGGTGAACCGCTGGACGAGTTGTATGACCAGATCGGCCCTGCACCAGCCACGTCGCCACAGCGCGTGTTTGCATCCGGCATGACCGAATGGCGCCGGTCGCACCGTGCGGACGGCGCGCTTATTCCGGGCGCCGTGGCACGCATTGACCGTTCTATGGATGTGGCCATCAGCAAGGAATCGCGCGAATTGACCAAGGGGCTGACCTTTCTGGCCTCTGTCGGGTCCGCATCGCCGTTTATCGGGTTGTTCGGCACGGTCTGGGGCATCAAGCACGCGTTTGAAGAAATCGCGCTGGCACAATCCACCAATCTGGCCGTTGTCGCCCCCGGCATTGCCGAGGCCCTTCTGGCCACGGGTCTGGGGCTGCTGGCCGCTATTCCCGCGACGATCTTCTATAACAAGCTGACCGATGATTCAGACGAAATCATTTCTGGATACGAAGCCTTCGCGGATGAATTCAACACCATCCTGTCGCGCCAGTTGGACGCGGCCTGACCCATGGGTGCGCAGTTTCTGAAAAAAGGCGGCGGAACGGGACGGCGCAGACGCCGCGGCGGGGCCGCGCGCATGTCCGAAATCAACGTCACCCCCTTTGTCGATGTGATGCTGGTGTTGCTGATCATCTTCATGGTCGCTGCCCCCATGCTGACCGTGGGCGTGCCGGTCGAATTGCCGCGCACATCGGCGGGCGCCCTGCCAGCCGAACAGGAAGAACCCCTGTCCGTGACGCTGGGCAATGACGGGACAGTGATGATCATGTCCTCCGAAGTCAGCCTGAACGACCTGATCCCGCAACTGCGCGCCATCGCCGCCGAACGGCGTGACAACCGCGTTTATCTGCGCGCCGACGGGGCCATTCCTTATGAACGGGTTGTTCAGGTGATGGGCGCACTGAATTCGGGGGGATTCAACAATATCGGTCTGGTGACCGAACAGGGCGGCCCGCGCTTCGACGGGCAGCCGAACTGATGTGAGAGAGCCGGTCTGGCACATGGCAGTCGCAACAGACATCATATCACGGTTGGACACGGGGCAAAAAGTCTCGGGCATGGCGCATATTGCGCTGATCGCATGGGTCATGCTGTTTGACCTGTTCGAGGCGCCCGACCGTGCGCCCAGCATCCCTGTCACGGATGTTGCGCTGATCTCCTCGGAGGAGTTTGCAGCCCTGTCCGCACCGGCCAGCGCACCGCCAGCACCTGAACCTGCACCCGCGCCAGAACCGGAACCAGAGCCGCAGCCCGAACCAGCGCCCGCGCCGGAAATCACACCGCCCCCACCGCTTGCGCCTTCGCCTGCGCCCGAACCGGACCCTGCACCGCCACCACCGACCCCGGAACCCGAACCGGCCCCGCAACCGCAGCGGGAACCCGAACCCGCCGCACCATCAACCGGCGTGATCTTTTCGCCGCAAACCACACCGGGGGCCAACCAACGCCCCCGCCCGCGCCCTGTGGACCGCGTGGCCCCTGTCCCCACCGAAGCCCCGCCGGAGGACGCACAGACCGATCTGGCCGCGCAACCTGCAACAACACCTGATCCGGGTGACGAGCAATCCGCGCCGGTGGAGGAGCAACCGGAAACCGCGCCGCCCGAAGCCACGACCGAAATCGTGACCGAAGCGACAGAAACCGATGACAGTTCGACCGAACGCGCGGCAGCGGCCCCCAATATCAGCCAGCGTCCCCGCCCGCGCCCTGACCGTCCGGCACCTGCGCCAGCGCCCGAACCCGAACCGGAACCCGCCCAGACAGCCGCCGCGCCGGACCCCACGCCGCCTGCGCCAACACCAACACCGGCACCGACACCAGATCCAGAACCCGCAGCGCCGCCTGCGGATGCCATCAATGATGCGCTGGCCGCTGCATTGGCCGAAAGCGCGGCCCCCGGCCCTGTCAGCACAGGATTGTCCGCCAGCCAGGCAGATGCGCTGCGTCTGGCGATTCAACAATGCTGGAATATCGTGTCACTGTCGACCGAAGCGCTGCAAGTCACTGTGACTGTCGGGTTTTCAATGACCCCGTCTGCCATGCCCGAACAAGGCACAATCCGCGTCGTTGGCGCGTCCGGCGGGTCGGAAGCGGCGATTAATCAAGCGTTCGAGGTGGCCCGCCGCGCAATCATCCGCTGTGCGGGCGACGGTTATGGCCTTCCATCCGAGCAATATGACGCATGGCGTGATATAGAGATAACATTCAACCCCGAAGGCATGAGACTCAGATGACACGGATTTCCCAGATTCTGCCCCTACTTGCCCTGACATTGGTGACGGTGTTTGTGGCCCCGCCCCCCGCGCAAGCCCAGCCCTTGCGACTTCAGATTACCGAAGGTGTCATTGACCCGATGCCGATTGCCGTGCCCGCATTCGTCGCCGAGGACAGTGGCGGCGCGCGCTACACGGATGCACTGGCCCGCGTGGTGGTCGCCAATCTGACCGGCACCGGCTTGTTCCGCGAAGTGCCGTCACAGGCCCATATTGCGCGGATCAGCAGTTTTGACGCGGGCATCAGCTTCGCGGACTGGCGCGCGGTCAATGTGCAGGCGCTGATCACCGGCGCGGTGTCCGTCTCCGGCAACCGGATGAATGTGAAATTCCGCGTCTATGATGTGGTATCGGGCCAGCAACTGGGTCAGGGCCTGCAATTCGCGGGCACCGCCGATGACTGGCGGCGTATGGGGCATAAAGTCTCTGACGCCGTCTACAGCCGGATCACCGGCGAGGATGGATATTTCGACAGCCGCGTGGTGTTCGTGTCCGAATCGGGATCGCGCGACAACCGCACCAAGCGTCTGGCGATCATGGATCAGGACGGCGAAAACGTCGAATTCCTGTCTGAAGGTCGGTCCCTTGTGATTGCCCCGCGCATGTCCCCCAGTGGCGACAGGGTGGTTTATACAAGCTACGAGTCGGGCAGTCCGCGGATCACACTGCTGAACCTGTCAAACCGGCAACGCCAGATGGTGGGCGACCAGCCCGGCGCGATGACCTTCTCGCCACGGTTTTCACCGGACGGGCAATCGCTGGTTTATTCGCTGGCGCGCGGCGGCAATACCGACCTGTACCGGATGGACCTGCGCAACGGGCAGCAACAGCAACTGACCAATTCGCCATCCATTGCCACGGCACCCAGCTTTTCGCCTGACGGGCGGTTTATCACGTTTGAGTCTGACCGGTCGGGCACCAGCCAGATCTATGTCATGCCAGCAAACGGCGGAGAGGCGCGGCGCATCAGTTTCGGGCAAGGGCGCTATTCAACGCCGGTCTGGTCCCCGCGCGGTGATTTGATTGCGTTTACCAAATCGAATGCAGGCCGGTTTCATATCGGGGTCATGCGCACGGACGGGTCGGAAGAACGGCTGCTGACAGCCTCTTTCCTTGACGAGGGTCCGACATGGGCGCCCAATGGCCGCGTGGTTATGTTCACCCGCGAAGCACAAGGCGGTGACCCGTCCATATATTCGGTTGATATCACAGGACGAAATCTGCGACGGGTGACCACACAAGGCCCCGCATCAGACCCTGCCTGGGGACCATTGCGCCCCTGACCGCAAAAAACCGCAAACTCACACTTCACACCCAAATTCAAGGAACGGACAATGACACTCACAACAAAAGCACTTCTTTTGCTGGGCGCGCTGGCGCTGGCAGCTTGCAACAACCCGCGCGCTGGTGGCACCTTTGGTGGTGGCGGCGCTGACGGGTTCGGCGGCGACAACGGGTTCGGTGGCGGCATCAGCACCGGCCAGTTGGGCGACCCGAATGACCCCAGCTCGATCGCGCATTTCAACCAGCGCATCGGCGATCGTGTTTTCTTCACGGTCGACAGTTCCAGCCTGACACCCGAAGGCCGCGAAACCCTGAACGGTCAGGCCCGCTGGCTGAACTCGAACACGCAATATGCCATCGTCATCGAAGGTCACGCGGATGAACGCGGCACGCGGGAATACAACGTGGCCCTTGGCGAACGCCGTGCAAATGCCGTCATGCAGTATCTGGTCAGTCAGGGCGTCAGCGCCGGACGCATGCGCACTGTCAGCTACGGCAAGGAACGCCCGGTCGAGGCTTGCGCTGCACAGCGTTGCTGGGATATCAACCGCCGTTCGGTTACGGTGATTTCAGGCGGCCTGACGGGGTAAGATCATGCGCTTCTTGCGGATTACGACCATCGCCATTGCAATGCTGGGACCGGTTTCGGTCCCGGCCGTTGCGCAAGACGCCCCGTCAGCCGCGCAGCAGGGCGACAGCCTTGCGCAGTTGCGCAGCGAAATCAGTGCGCTTAGCGCGCTGGTCGCGGAACTGGCGGCCAACCTGTCCTCTGGCACGGGCAGCACGGCACAAACGCAGGGCTTCGATGGCAGTATGATCGACCAGGTGGAACGTATCCGCGAAGAACTGGCCACCCTGACGGCACGCGCCGAAGCGCTGGAATTCCGTGTCAGGCGTGTCGTCGATGATGCGTCAAACCGCATTGGCGATATGGAATTTCGTCTGACCGAACTGGAAGGCGGGGACACATCGGCCTTGCCGCCCACCCCGCCCTTGGGCGGAGAGAGCGGCGCGACCAGTGGCGGGGTCAGTGATCCCGCACAGGCGCCGCAGCTTGCAGCGGGCGAACAATCCGCCTTCGACGCGGCGCGCGCACTTCTGGATGAGGGCGACACAGACGCGGCAAAATCCGCGTTGTCGGTGTTTCTGGAAACCTATCCGGGCAGCCCGCTGGGCGCGCAGGCCAGCGCGCTTCTGGCGCAGGCGCAACGCGACAGCGGTGCCGACGCGGATGCGGCACGCACATGGCTGAACCTGTATCTGGCCAACCCCGAAGGACCGGACGCCCCCCATGCGCTGTTGGAACTTGGCAACAGTCTGGCGCAACTGGGACAGGTGTCCGAGGCCTGCGTCATGTTCGAGGAACTTTTCACCCGCTTCCCCGATGCCCCCGAAGCAGCACAGGGCCGCGACGCCCATAGCCGCCAAGAATGCCCCTGATCGCACGCGATACGGCGACCTGCGCCTTGCAGGCTGATTTCAGCGCACAGATGCACGCGATCTGCGCACAGGCTCCGATCTTGCGGCTTGGGGTCGCCGTCTCTGGGGGTGGGGATTCGATGGCATTGCTGCGTCTGGCACAAAACTGGGCGCAGCAACACGGCAAGACGCTGATGGTGGCAACGGTCGATCATCGTTTGCGCGCGGGGTCAGGGGCCGAGGCCGCCATGGTAGCCCGATGCGCCGCGCGCCTTGGTCTGCCACATGAAACGCTGGAATGGCACGGCTGGGACGGGCGCGGGAACCTGCAAGACAACGCAAGACTGGCCCGCAAACACCTGCTGTCGCACTGGGCGCGCACACATGCGCTGGACGCTGTGGCGCTTGGGCATACGCGCGACGATCAGGCCGAAACATTCCTGATGCGCCTTGCTCGCGGATCAGGGGTCGAAGGGTTGTCGGGCATGGCCCCGCGCGATGCGTCGTATGGCGCATTGTGGCTGCGCCCGCTTCTTGGGACCGGACGCGCCGAACTGCGCGAGTATCTGCGCGCACTCGCGCAAGACTGGGTCGATGATCCTTCAAATCTGGACCCCCGATTCGACCGGATCAAAGCCCGGACCACGCTGGCGCATCTGGCCTCCTTGGGGCTGGACGCACAGCACCTGGCACAAACCGCCCAAAGGATGCGCGCGGCGCGCGACAGTCTGGAGTTTCTGGCAGATGCGCAGGCCGCACAGATCCTGACACTGGATCATGGCGATTTCGTCTTTGACGCGGGCGAACTGGACGCGCTGCCGCTGGATACGCGCACACGGCTTCTGGCGCACGCCCTTCAGTCCATCAGCGCCAACCCCTACCGCCCGCGACTGGAGGCGTTGCACGCCGCCCTGAACACACAAACACGCGCCACATTGCACGGATGCCTGCTGACACGCGGCAAGACGCATATCCGGATCACGCGCGAATATAACGCAGTCGCGCAAACCCGCAGCCCGATTGGCACAATCTGGGACAACCGCTGGCATGTTTCCCCTATTGGTGCGCGCCCGGATCACGCACAGGATTTTCATATCGCGGCACTGGGGCCGGAAGGCGCAAATCAATGCCGCCCGCGCGACACATGGCACCTGCCCTATGCGTCCCTGATTGCCAGCCCCGCAATCTGGCACGAAACCACCCTGATTGCGGCCCCTTTGGCCATGCCCGATTGCGGCTGGCAGGCGGAAACACACCATATTTGGCCCAAATCCCGCATTTCTTGACCCCTGCTGATTGATTGCAGAACTCTGATCGCTATGTAACAAGGGTAAGAACCGCGTGTATTTGCGCGACAACACCACGAACGGTGCACAGGTATTTGCCTTCGGGCTGCTTCATACCGCAGGCACATGATCGAAACCAAAGGAGACGCCCGTGGGCAACGCACGGAATTTCGCTTTCTGGATCGTGCTGTTTTTGTTGATGATCATGCTTTTCAACATGTTCAGCAACAATCAGGGCACATCATCAGCGCGCAGCGTGAATTATTCTGATTTCGTCCAGCGGGTCGATTCGGGCACTGTCAGCAGGGTTACCATTGATGGCGAACGCATTGTGTTCGTGGGCAGTGACGGCCAGCAATATTCGACCGTGCGACCAGATGACACAGGTTTGACCCAGCGGTTGCTGGATGCCGGCATCCCCGTCGAGGCGCGCCCGCAACAGCAATCAGGTTTCCTGTCCACGCTTATGCTGTGGCTGCCCTTCCTGCTGCTGATCGGGGTGTGGATTTATTTCATGAACCGCATGCAGGGCGGTGGCAAAGGCGGCGCCATGGGTTTCGGCAAATCCAAGGCCAAACTGCTGACGGAAAAAAGCGGGCGCGTTACATTTGATGATGTCGCGGGCATTGATGAGGCCAAGGACGAACTGGAGGAGATTGTCGAGTTTCTGCGCAACCCCCAGAAATTCAGCCGCCTTGGTGGCAAGATCCCCAAGGGCGCGCTTCTGGTTGGCCCTCCCGGCACGGGTAAAACGCTGCTTGCACGCGCTATTGCAGGCGAGGCAGGCGTGCCCTTTTTCACGATTTCAGGGTCTGATTTCGTTGAAATGTTCGTGGGTGTCGGTGCCAGCCGTGTGCGCGACATGTTCGAGCAGGCCAAGAAAAACGCGCCTTGTATTGTGTTCATCGATGAAATTGACGCCGTGGGCCGGTCGCGTGGTGTGGGCTATGGCGGCGGCAATGACGAACGCGAACAGACATTGAACCAGTTGCTGGTGGAAATGGACGGCTTTGAAGCCAATGAAGGCATCATCATCGTGGCCGCCACCAACCGCCCCGACGTGCTGGACCCCGCGCTGCTGCGCCCCGGCCGGTTTGACCGTCAGGTGCAGGTGCCCAACCCCGACATCAAGGGGCGCGAGCGTATCCTGGGCGTGCATGCGCGCAAGGTGCCGCTGGGTCCGAATGTGGATCTGCGCATCATCGCACGCGGCACACCGGGGTTTTCGGGTGCTGATCTGGCGAACCTTGTGAATGAAGCGGCATTGATGGCCGCGCGGTCAAACCGTCGCTTTGTCACCATGGAGGATTTTGAATCTGCCAAGGACAAGGTCATGATGGGGGCCGAGCGTCGGTCTATGGTCATGTCCGAGGATGAGAAGAAACTGACCGCCTATCACGAAGCGGGTCACGCGGTCGTGGGCCTGCACGTGCCCGAACATGACCCCATCCACAAGGCCACCATCATTCCGCGTGGTCGCGCATTGGGTCTGGTTCTGTCGCTGCCCGAACGTGACCAGTTGTCCGTCAGCTACCGGAAGTACAAATCCAAGATTGCCATGGCCATGGGTGGGCGCGTGGCCGAGGAACTGACCTTCGGCGAAGACGCGGTCACATCGGGCGCGGCAAGTGACATCCAGCAGGTCACCAAGATCGCGCGCGCCATGGTCACGCAATTCGGCTTTGATCCCGAACTAGGCTATGTCGATTATGCCAATGAACAGCAAAGCTACCTTGGCAGCTATGGCGGCGGGTCCAACCATTCCAGCATGACCCAGAAGATGATTGACGACAAAGTGCGCCAACTGGTTCAGGAAGGATATGACACTGCAAAACGTATCCTGACCGAGCATGCGGATGATCTGGAAAATCTGGCGCAAGGCTTGCTGGAATACGAGACGCTGACAGGGCCTGAAATCAAACGTGTCATGCGCGGAGAGCCGTTGAACCGCGATGATGATGATGCCAACACCCCCAGCAGCGGCACGCCGTCTGTGGCGGCAATCCCCAAGACGCGCGGTCGCAAACGCGGCGACGAAAGCGGCGATGGGATGGAGCCTGAACCCTCGGCATAAGTGCTGACAGCAATCGACCAAAGCCCCGGCCCTGTGCCGGGGCTTTTTTATTGGGTGCCGTGTTCTGGTATGGACACGCATCGGGACGACTGGATTTTGGCCTGTAGCCGCCCTTCGTACTGGAATAAAGCCCGCGCCTTTGGGCAGTCCAATGACCACAAAAGCCAAAAAACACGCGCCGCTAACAGCGGGCATCACCCCTGAAGGTGCCGCAGCCCCTGCGTTATATCCGTGCGCAGTGCAAGGCGTAGCGCGGCATCATCGCCTGCGCGCAGCGCCTCAAGGATCAGACGGTGATGTGGCGGTGCCGTGGTGCGCCGCAAGCGCGTGTAAAGCGCCCGCATCGTCGGGCCAAGCTGCAACCACACGGTTTCCAGCAACCCCAGCATCGCCGGACTTTGAGCCCGCAAATACAAGGTGCGGTGAAATTCCAGATTGGTGCGGATATATTCCACGGGGTCTTGCAAATTTACAGCGCGCGCATTGGCATCATTGATAATATCCATCCGGTCGATCAACGCCAGATGCGCCCGTCGCAACGCGCGACTGCCCAGTTCCGGTTCCAGAAGCGCCCGGATCGAAGCCAGCTCCTCAATGCGTTCATTGCTAAGCTCGGGTGTTGTCACCCGCCCAGAAGCCGACAAGGTCAGCGCCCCTTCTGCCGACAGGCGGCGCACGGATTCGCGCGCTGGGGTCATACTGACGCCGAAGGATTTGCCAATTCCCCGCAATGTCAGGGAATGTCCCGGCGGCAATTCCCCGTGCATGATCTGCTGACGCAACCCGCGATACACCCTGTCATGTGCAGACAGCGGCGCAACTTCGGCAGGAACAGACGGACGCAGAACTGATTTTGGCATGTCAAAACGTGATCACAAAATGCAAACCGCGTCAATCCATCGCGGCACATTGGCACGCCGCGATGATACCAAAGTCGCTACGACCAAAGCCTGATTTCAAATTTTGCGTGTTTCTCTATGCTGTGCATCAGCCCAAAGGACACAGGAACACCCCCGATGAAAATGAACGACACCCGCCAGATCGCCGCCCCGCCGCAACAAGTCTGGGCCGCGCTGTTCGACCCCGAGGTTTTGAAAACCTGCGTGCCGGGCTGTCAGGAGTTATCGGGCAATCCCGTGGACGGCTATGAAGCGGTGGTTGTCCAGAAAGTTGGCCCTGTAAAGGCGACTTTCAAGGGCATGGTCACCATGGCCGATGTCGTTGAGGGCGAAAGCTGCACTTTGATCGGAGAGGGCAAGGGCGGTGCTGCCGGTTTCGCCAAAGGTCAGGCGCAGGTGCGGCTGGAACCCGCAGAGGATGGCGGCACAGTGTTGCATTATGACGTCGACGCCAATGTCGGCGGCAAACTTGCGCAGCTTGGCAGCCGGATCGTGGACGGGTTTGCGCGCCGCATGGCAGGCGAATTCTTCACCCGCTTTCAGGACCAGATCGAAGGGCCGGACACACCAGATGCACAGGCGGCAGCCCCCGCAACCCCTGCGGACACCACTGAACCACGCAAGGGCTGGGTCAAACGTATTCTGGGCTGACCACCGCGCCCCCTGCGTGCATCTTGCGCGGCCCCTGCCCTTAAGGTAATAAATTCTTACCAATTTCAGGGGAACGCTATGCCGGTCATTACAAATATCGAGGATTTGCGCCGTATCTACGAAAAACGCACCCCGCGCATGTTCTACGATTATGCAGAATCCGGCAGTTGGACAGAACAGACCTTCCGCGAGAATATAAGCGATTTCCGCCATATACGGCTGAAACAGCGTGTAGCTGTTGACATGTCGGGCCGCAGCACTGCGTCGCGCATGATCGGGCAGGACGTGTCCATGCCGGTGGCCCTTGCGCCCGTCGGGCTGACCGGCATGCAATCGGCCGATGGTGAAATCAAGGCCGCCCGCGCGGCCGAAGCCTTCGGCGTGCCCTTCACCCTGTCGACAATGTCTATCTGCTCGATCGAGGATGTCGCCGAACACACGACCAAACCCTTCTGGTTTCAGGTCTACACCTTGAAAGACGATGATTTCATGCGCCGTTTGATTGAGCGCGCGCGCGCGGCACAATGTTCGGCGGTTGTCGTCACCGTGGATTTGCAAGTTCTGGGCCAGCGCCACAAGGATCTGAAAAACGGCCTGTCCGCGCCCCCCAAACTGACGCCCAAATCCATCGCCAATATGATGACCAAAATCCCGTGGGGCCTTGAAATGCTGGGCACCAAGCGGCGCTTTTTCGGCAATATCGTGGGCCATGCCAAGGGGGTCACGGACCCGTCGTCGCTGTCGACATGGACTGCGGAAGCGTTTGACGTGGCGCTGGACTGGAAACGCATTGCGCAATTCAAGGAATGGTGGGGCGGCAAGCTGATCGTCAAGGGCATCATGGAGCCCGAAGACGCCCGCCGCGCGGTTGAGATTGGCGCAGATGCAATCATCGTTTCCAACCATGGCGGGCGACAACTGGACGGGGCTGTCAGTTCCATCCGTATGCTGCCTGCGATCATGGACGCCGTGGGCGACAAGGTGGAAGTGCATCTTGATAGCGGCATCCGCTCCGGTCAGGATGTGCTGAAGGCATTGGCGCTGGGGGCAACCGGCACCTATATCGGCCGCGCCTTCACCTATGGGCTGGGCGCGATGGGTCAGGCCGGTGTGACACGCGCGCTGGAAATCATCCATAAGGAACTGGATGTCACAATGGCACTTTGCGGGGAAACTGACGTGCGCAATCTGGGGCAACACAATCTATATGTGCCGCAGGGCTTCGGCGACCCGACTGTGCTGCTGTAGCACGGCCACGCTTGGGCCAAGGGTGCTGTTCAAGGCATTGTCACACAACGCTGCCGGTTTTCCCTTTTCAAGCGCCCGAATCTGCCCTATAGCCGCCTGACTTATTGCCCGCACCCTTGGAGGCGGGCATTTCAACTTGTAACATATGGAGAATTCCAATGGCTGGTGAGATCCCGGATCTTTTGGCCGAGGTACGGACGGGGACAGGCAAGGGGGCCGCTCGTCAAGCTCGTCGTGAGCATAAAGTACCCGGTATTGTTTACGGTGGTGGTTCAGACCCTCTGCCGCTGAACTTCAACTACCACTACCTGATCAAACAGTTGAAGGCAGGTCGCTTCCTGTCAACGCTGTTCAACCTGAAGGTTGAAGGTCAGGAAGATGTGCGCGTCATCTGCCGCGGCATTCAGCGCCATGTCGTGAATGGCCTGCCCGAACATGTCGATCTGATGCGCCTGCGCCGCACCAGCCGGATCAACCTGTTTATTCCGGTTGAATTCATCAACCATGAAAAATGTGTTGGCCTGAAGCGTGGCGGCATGTTGGCCGTTGTCCGCCCAGAGGTGGAACTGAACGTGCTGGCTGGCGAAATCCCTGAAAAGCTGGTCTTTGATCTGGATGGTCTGAAAATCGGTGACACAATCACCATTTCGGCGATTGACCTGCCCGCAGGCACCAAGCCCACGATCGACCGTGATTTCGTGATCGCGAACATCTCTGCGCCGCGCGCATTGGTTGCGTCCGACAACGAAGAGGGCGCTGAAGAAGAAGCTGCCGAGGAATAAGTTTTTTCCAAGCAGCAATGCGTTATGTTCACGGGGCACCCAGACAGGTGCCCCGTTTTCATTTGGTGCGGGGGCTTGATGTTACAACGCCTGCGCGTTTTCATGCAATCCGCGCATCACGGCCAATTCAGGCCAGTCGGAACACAATTCGCAGACTCAGCGCTTTTCACCCAAGCGCCGCGCCTTTATGCTGCGCTGCATATAAGGGATGTGTCATATGAAACTATTTGTTGGTCTGGGGAATCCCGGATCTAAATATGCGGGAAACAGGCATAACATAGGGTTCATGGCCATGGACCGTATTGCCGATGCGCACGGTTTTGCGCCGTGGCGCAGCAAATTTCAGGGCGACATCACCGAAGGCCGGATCGGACAAGAAAAGCTGGTCTTGCTGAAACCTGCGACATTTATGAACTTGTCGGGTCAATCCGTTGGTGAAGCCATGCGCTTTTACAAGATGGCGTTGGGTGATCTGGTGGTGTTCCATGACGAATTGGACCTTGCCCCCGGAAAACTGCGCCTGAAGCAAGGCGGCGGGCATGCGGGGCATAACGGATTGCGCTCCATCCATGCCCATGCGGGGCCGGATTACGCACGGGTGCGCCTTGGTATCGGGCATCCGGGCCACAAGGACCGCGTTTCGGCCTATGTCCTGTCAGATTTCGCAAAATCCGATCACGACTGGCTGGAGGCATTGTTGCAAGGCATTGCAGATGGTGCAGGCGCCTTGGCCAAAGGGGATGGGGCAGGATTTTCCAACAAGGTTGCACAGCACACGACCCCGCAACGCACGACCCCGCAACGCAAGG
>SR_TP_S13solDRAFT_1000419_pt1 | contig 17957 bp, 14 predicted proteins | sample SodReaTP_S13sol_FD_11159 | JGI IMG/M metagenome (IMG submission 11159)
GGCAGCTGGAGGGCGAGCCTGTGTGGTTCCTCATCGGCGGCGCCAACGGACTGGACCCGCAACTGCTGGCCCGTGCCCATGAGCGCTGGTCCCTGGGCCCGGCCACGCTGCCGCACATGCTCGTTCGGGTGGTGGTGGCCGAGCAGCTTTACCGGGCTTCGACGATCTTGAGCGGGCATCCCTATCATCGCGCCTGACGGCTGGTTTTTGGGTGTTTTGGTGTTTTAGTTTTTTAGTGTTTTGGTGGTTGGGGATGTTGTCGGTCTGCTCCGCCCGTGACTTAAGTTATCTTTCCTACACGTGCACATTGAAACGCGAGCGTATGAATCAACGCCAGCCAGAACACCAAATCACCAAAGCACTAAAACACAAAAACACGCGCGCGGCGGCGCGCCTGGTCCTCGCCTCCGCCTCCCCCCGTCGCCGCGAGCTGCTGGCGCAGTTCGATCTCGAATTCGACATCCGGCCGGCGCATATCGACGAGTCGGTTCATCCGGGTGAATCGCCCGAGGGTTACGTGCTGCGCGTGGCCCGGGACAAGGCCCTGGCCATTCATGAAGGGGTGAAGGGTTGCTTCGTGCTCGGCGCCGATACCGCCGTCGTAGTCGACGGCGAGTGCCTGGGAAAGCCGGTCGACGACGGGGAGGCGCGAACCATGCTGCGACGCCTGTCCGGCCGACAACACCGGGTGCTTTCGGCCGTGGCGCTGATCGCCCCCGACGGTGAGCGGTACGAACGCCTGAGCGATACGCGGGTCGAAATGGCCGAGCTGTCCGATGCCTGGATCGACCGCTACATCGCTTCCGGCGAACCGCACGACAAGGCCGGCGCCTACGGGATCCAGGGGGCGGCCGGTATCCGGGTGCGCTGCCTGGCAGGCAGTTACACCGGTGTGGTCGGGTTGCCCCTGTTCGAAACCGGCGAGCTGCTGCGCGAGGCCGGACTGGCCGATTGAGCAACGCTGCCCGCGGCAAGCCGGTGCTATTCTTTCCGACACTGGGTTCCTCGAGCGAAATGCGCGGCCGTGAGTGACGAAATCCTGATCAACGTCTCACCGACCGAACGGCGCGTTGCCGTGGTCGAATCCGGCCTGCTCCAGGAGCTCTACCTGGAGCGCAGCGGAGAATCCAGCTATGTCGGCAACATCTACATGGGTCGGGTGGAGCGTGTGCTGCCGGGCATGCAGGCCGCATTCGTCCAGATCGGCCTGGAACGCACCGCGTTCCTGCACGCGGCCGACATCGTGCCGCGCCAGCCCGAGCTCAACCAGAACGGCGAGTCCCGGCCGACGCCCCCGATCACCGAGCTGGTCAGCCAGGGGCAGAAGCTGCTGGTACAGGTCATCAAGGATCCGCTGGGGACCAAGGGCGCCCGGCTCACGACCCAGCTGAGCATCCCTTCGCGCTACCTCGTTCTGCTGCCCGGGGTCGACAGCCTGGGTGTTTCGGTGCGCATCGAGATGGAGGAAGAGCGGGACCGATTGCGCGAATCCCTGCGCTCGCTACTGGGCGAGTCCGCCGGTCACGGTTTCATCATCCGTACCAATGCCGAAGGTGTCGACGGCGATGCGCTCGAGCGCGACCTCGAGTACCTGCGCCGGCTGTGGCCCCGCATCGAGGCCGAGTCGGCCAGCGCCGCCGCGGGTCAGTGCGTCTACGAGGATCTGTCCCTGCCTTACCGTTCGCTGCGCGACCTGATGCACGGCGAGATCGAGAAGGTCCGGATCGACGAACGAGAGACCTGGCGGCGGGCCGTCCGGTTCGCCGGCGAATTCTTCCCGGAGTGGGCCGAACGGATCGAGTTCTATGACGGCGAGGGCCCGCTGTTCGACCTGTACGGTGTGGAGAGCGAAATCGAGCGGGCGCTCGACCGGACCACCCTGCTGAAATCCGGTGGCCACCTGACCATCGACCAGACCGAAGCGATGACCACCGTCGACGTGAACACCGGTTCCTATCTCGGTTACCGCAACCTCGAGGAAACCATCTACAAGACCAATCTCGAGGCTGCCCAGGCCATCGCGCGGCAGCTGCGCCTGCGCAACCTCGGCGGCATCATCATCATCGATTTCATCGACATGACCGAGCCGGACCACAAGCGGCAGGTGCTGCGCACCCTGCAGCGGGCGCTGGCGCGCGATCACGCCCGCACGACGGTGTCGGAGATTTCGGCGCTTGGCCTGGTCGAGATGACCCGCAAGCGCACGACCGAGAGCCTGGAGCACCGCCTGTGCGAACCCTGCCGTGCCTGCGAGGGACGCGGGCGGGTCAAGAGCGTCGATACGGTCTGCTCGGAGATCTTCCGCGAGATCATGCGGGCCGTGCGTCAGTTCGAGACCGGGCAGTTGCGCGTCATGGCCTGTCCTGCGGTGGTCGACCGTATGCTCGAGGAGCATCATCGGCCAATCGCCGAACTGACCGAGGTGCTGGGCACCAGCATCCACTTCCAGCCCGAGGAGCAGTACGGCCAGGAACAGTTCGACGTGGTTCTGCTTTGAATCAGGCACCTCGCGAGACGCGTCCATCGTCACCGTTCGGCGCCGGCCTGCGCCGCCTGCGCCGGTGGCTGGCCACCCTGATTGCCGTGGTCGTCATTGCCGCGGCCGTGGTGGTGGGCATTGGCCGTCTGCTCATCCCCTACGCCGACGAGCTTCGTCCCTGGCTCGAGCAGCTCCTGTCGCAACGGATCGGTCAGCCCGTATCGATCGAACGGGTGGCCGGCCGCTGGCCGCGTCTGACCCCCTCGATCACGCTCCACGGTCTGCGCACCGGGCCGACCGATGCACCCTGGCTGGAGGTCGGCGAGGCGCGCCTGGAGCTGAACCTGACCGAGCTGTTCACGACCGATCGCAATCCGCTGCGCCTGGTGGTGCTGGGCATCGACCTGGCGCTGGTCCAGGGGGAGGACGGGCGCTGGAGCGTTGAAATGGAACAGGGCGCCCGGTTGGCCGGCCCGGCCGACGGCCTGCAGGCGCTGGCCGGCGATCTTCTGGTGCGCGATGCCCGCATTCGCATCGCGCCGCTGCGTCGTCCGGAAATCGAGCTGGTCCTCGATGAAGGCGAGATCAGGCGGCGCGGGGGTCGGACCGGCCTGCTGGCGACTGCCCATCTGGCCGCAGCCCCCGCTGCGCCGCTCAACCTGGCGGTACAGGCCGAACACCCCGAGGGCGTGATCCGGGCCGTGCAGGGGCAGGCTTCGCTGCAGCGCTTCCGGGCCGCCGCGGCCGGTGTGGAGGCGATGCTGCCGGCCGTTGTCGATTTGCCGCCCGACCGGCTTGATCTGCACGCCGGCTTCGACTGGCAGGTCGACGCCGGGGTCGCGCTCGACCTGAGTTTCGGCCTGGCCGGCAACGACGACTTCAATGCTTCCGGAGCGCTCCGCTTCGAGTGGCGGGATCGGCGCATCGATGCCGAGCTGATCGAGCTTGTCAGCAATGGTGCGATCGTGGCCGAAGGCGTGGTCATCGCGCGCGAGGGTGAACTGTGGGGTTTGTCCCTGCCAGCACTCGAACTGGCCCCGGCGCATGCCCTCATCGGGCGCTGGCTGGAAGGCTGGCGCAACTGGCCGACGGCGCTGTCGGGCCGCATCGAGGGCCTCGATGCCGTGTACCGGCATCCCGGGTCGCTCCATCGCCTGGATGGCCGGATCAGGGAGCTGGCCGTCGATATGCCCGGCGACCGCCCCGCGATCACCGGCCTCGATCTCGAACTCGGCGTGTCCGGCGATCGGGCGGCGTTGTCGCTGGGCGGCAGTCCGGTCCTGGACTGGCCGGCCAAGATGCGCCGGCCGATTCCGATCGACTCGGTTTCGGGCCGGGTCATCCTGGCCCCGCGATCGGTCGAGCTCGACCAGGTCCGGGCGCGGCGGCCGGAAGCCGAAGGGCGTGCCAACGGCTGGATCTGGCTGGGCGGCGGCCGACCGTTCATGGACTTCCTGGTGCAGGCCGAACGCATCGATGCGATCGATCCGCGTCCCTGGCTGCCGGCCGGGCAGATCCCGCCGCGGACCCTGGCCTGGCTCGATCGCGCATTGATCGGAGTGGGCGGCGCCAGCGGGGGGCTGAACTACCATTTCAGGCTCGGGCATTCGTTTCGCAATTGGCATACGGGGGCCTTCCAGGCCTGGGCCGATTTCGTCGATGCCGATCTCGACTACTGGCACGACTGGCCGCCGGCACGCCGCCTGCGCGGTCGCGTCGAATTCGTCGGGCGGTCGCTGGAAGGACGCGTCGAGAGCGGCATGCTCGGCGGGGTCGCGGTCGCTGCCGAGCGCATCCGGGTCGACGACCTGGCCGCACCTGAGCTGGAACTGGCGTTGCGCGCCGATCCGGCCCGGTCGGCGCAGGTCCGTGCCCTACTTGCGGAGTTTCCCTTCGAGGGCTGGTCGCGCCATCTCGACCGGGTCCGGGCGCGCGGCAGCATGTCCATCGAGACGCAGCTGGTCCTGCCCTTCCGGTCGATGGCGGACTGGCGACTGCAGGGTCGAGTGGTACTGGCCGGCGTCGATCTGGACGTACCGGTGGCCGGGCTGCGCTTCCCCGGCCTGACGGGGAGCGCGAGCTTCGACCGGGACCGCGTCGGGCCGGCCGAGCTGTCCCTGTCCAGCGGCCCGGACGATGCGGTGCGACTGGAAGCCGGATTCGATCAGCCGTCCTGGCTCGAGTTGGAGGGCCGGCTCTCGCTGTCGGACCTGCTGGCCGGAGGCTCCCTGTCCGGGTTGTCCGATCGGCTGGCCGGTGCGGCCGACTGGCAGGTTCGACTGTCCGGTCGGGAGACGGTGGGTTGGCAGCTTGAAGTCCACTCCGAGCTCGAAGGGCTGGCGCTCGACCTGCCCGAACCGCTGGTGAAGCTGGCCGATGAACGGCTGCCGCTTGTACTGCACCTGGCGGGCGCGGACGCGGAACAGGAGTTCTCGTTGCAACTGGGCGAGGCACTCGACGCGGCGGGGCGGGCCGAGGCGGGCCAATGGCGATTCGCGGCTGGCGTCGGGGAAGCGGCCCCGGCCCTGCCCGAACAGTCCGGCTTCGAGCTTTCCGGCCGGCTCGGCACCCTCGACCTCGAGCGCTGGGCAGCCCTGCTGTCCGGCCTGAAGTTGCAGGCCGGGGGCGCAGCACTCGGCGGCCGGATGCAACTCGAAGTCGGCCGGCTCGTGTACGGCGGTCTGAACCTCGAGGAGATCGAACTGGACCTGCAGCGCGAGCCGCAGCAGTGGTCCATCGAGCTGGCAGGTACATCCGCCCGTGGTGAGGTCGTCGTGCCGATGCCGCTCGACTCCGGTCGCGTGGTGGCGGTCGACCTCCGCCAACTGCATCTCGAACAGGTGATCGTGCCGAAGCTGCCGGATGATCTCGGCAGTGCCCCGGTGCCGGCCCAGACGCAGACCCGCGTGCCGACCGATTTCCCGCCGCTGCATCTGCTGGTCGAGGACCTGGTCTATCGTGATCTGCCGCTGGGCCGTTTGCGGGTGGAGAGCCATCGCCGCGGCGACGGCATCGAGATCGAGCGCGTGGAGCTTGCCGGGCCGCACCTGGAGCTGGGGGGGCACGGCCGCTGGATCATGACCTCTGCCGGTCCGGCCACGCAGTTCGAAGGCCGGCTGATCAGCGCTCACCTCGGGCCCCTGCTGGAAGCTTTCGGCTACGAATCCGGGCTCAATGCCGCGCGTACCCAGCTCGAACTCGCTGGCAGCTGGCCTGGGGCACCCGCCGACTTCTCCCTGGCCCGACTCGACGGCAGCCTGCGCCTGGTGATGACCGATGGCAGCCTGCCGGAAGCGCGACCGGGTGCGGGGCGACTGCTCGGACTGGTCAGCCTCAGCGCGGTGCCGCGGCGCCTGCTGCTGGATTTCCGCGACGTTTTCGCCCAGGGTCTGAAATTCGACCGCGCCGAGGGCCGCTTCGAGCTGTCGGACGGTGTCGCCCGCACCGACGGCCTCAGCATCGATTCGCCGGCTGCCGACATCACCGTCAGCGGCGTCACCGATCTGGGAGCGCGCACGTACGACCAGCTCATCGTGGTCGAGCCGGAAGTCAGCAATACCCTGCCGGTGCTCGGCGGCCTGGCCGGCGGCCCGGCGGGGGCGGCAGCCGGGCTGATCCTGCGCAGCCTGCTCGAACGCCCGCTGCAGGGCATTGCCGAGGCGCGCTATCGGGTCACCGGGCCGTGGGAAGACCCGCAAATCGAGCTGATCGAAACCCGTCCGGCCGCCGATGCGGCCGACCAACCTTCTGACGAGCCGGATTGAAACCCGGCTCCTTCGACCGGATATCGCTTACATCATGTATGAACAGGTCTACGACAGCCTGCTGGCCCCGGCCGGTGTGGGCGAAAAGGAGCTGGAACTGGCGCTCGGCCGGCTGACCGGGTCGCGCATCGATTTCGGCGAACTCTATTTCCAGCATCGTGTCAGCGAGGGCTGGATGCTCGAGGACGGCGCGGTCAAGAGCGGCAGTTTCGACTCCGACCAGGGCGTCGGCGTTCGTGCGGTCGCCGGCTCGGGAACGGGTTTCGCCTACGCTGATTCGCTGGCCCTTCCGGCGCTGCTGGATGCCGCCGGCAGCGCCCGCTCGATTGCCCGCCAGGGCGGCAGCGGTCTGGTACGCGTCGGGTCCCCGGCGAGCGTCCCGGCGCGCTATGGTGCGTACGACCCCGTCGGTCAGGGCCGATCGGCCGACCGGGTCGAACTGCTTCGAACCATCGATGCCTACGTGCGCTCGCTCGACGCTCGCATCAGCCAGGTGACCGTCAATCTCGCCGCCAGCCACGAATCGATCCTCGTGGCAGCGACCGACGGCGTGCTGGCCGGCGATGTGCGGCCGCTGATCCGGCTCGATGTGCGCGTGCTGATGGAAGAGGGCGAGCGCCGCGAGCAGGGTTTTTCCGGCGGCGGCGGCCGCTGGTCGATCGATGCAGTGACGGCGCCCGAGTTCTGGCAGGAGCACGCCCGCGAGGCGGTACGCATCGCTTCGGTCAACCTGCGCGCCGAGCCGGCACCGGCCGGCTACATGACCGTGGTGCTCGGCCCCGGGTGGCCGGGCGTGCTGCTGCACGAAGCGGTCGGTCACGGTCTCGAGGGCGACTTCAATCGCAAGGGCATTTCCGCCTTTTCCGGTCGCCTGGGCGAGAAGGTGGCCACCGAGGCCTGCACCGTGGTCGACGACGGTACGCTCGACGGCCGGCGCGGCTCCCTCAGCGTCGACGACGAAGGGACACCGAGTTCATGCACCACCCTGATCGAGAACGGCCGGCTGGTCGGCTTCATGCAGGACCGTCTCAACGCCCGCCTGATGGGCGTCGAACCGACCGGCAACGGCCGGCGCGAGTCCTTCGCCCACCTGCCCATGCCGCGCATGACCAATACCTACATGCTGCCGGGCCAGCACGATCCCGGTGAAATCCTCGCCTCGGTCGACGACGGCATCTACGCCGTCGGCTTCAACGGTGGCCAGGTCGACATCACTTCCGGCAAGTTCGTGTTTGCCGCCTCCGAGGCCTACCGGATCAGGAACGGCCGGGTCGGCGCACCGATCAAGGGTGCCACCCTGATCGGCAATGGGCCGGATGTGCTGACCCGCGTCGGCATGGTCGGCAACGACCTCGAGCTCGACGCCGGTGTCGGGGTGTGCGGCAAGGAAGGCCAGGGCGTTCCGGTCGGGGTCGGGCAGCCAACACTCAGGATCGACGGGCTGACCGTCGGGGGTACGGGATGAGCACGCCGGACAGGCTCGTCGACTCCGACTCGTCCACCGCCGCGATCCTGCGCGATCCGGACCGGGAAACCGAACTGCTGGTCGGAATCGCGCAGCGCGTGCTCGATCGGGCCGATGCCGGCGGTGCCGATCAGGCCGAAGTATCGCTCGGATCCAGCCTGGCGCGAGAGGCGGTGGTTCGGCTGGGAGAGGTCGAGACGCTCGAAGAAGCCAGGGATCGCAGCATCCAGGTGACCGTCTACCGCGGCCAATGCGTTGGCAGCGCGAGCACCGGCGATCTGCGACCGCAGGCGATCGACGAAACGGTCGAGCGGGCGCTTGCCATCGCCCGTTACACCCAGCCCGACCGGGCCGCCGGCCTGGCCGAGGCCCGGCTCATGGCCACCGAATGCCCGGACCTCGACCTGTGGCATCCGCAGGACATTCCGCTCGACGACCTGATCGCCCGGGCACGTCTGATCGAGCAGGCCGGCCGCGGCGCTGATGCGCGCGTGGACAATTCCGAAGGCGCCAGCGTGGCGACCGAAGCATCGATCGGGGTCTATGCCAACAGCCACGGATTCATCGGCCGAAGGCGCGGCACGACCTACTCCCAGAGCTGCATCCTGATCGCGCGCGACCAGGCCGGAATGCAGCGCGACCACGACTGGGACAGTGCGCGCCGCTTCGAGGATCTGGCCACGCCCGAGAAGACCGGTGGCGGTGCGGCCGAACGGGCCGTTCGGCGCCTGGGTGCACGCCGCATCGGCACCGGGCGGATGCCGGTCATCTTCACGCCCGAGGTGGCGCGCAGCCTGATCGGCCATCTGGTGGCGGCCGTGTCCGGCGGCAACCTGTATCGACGCAGCAGCTACCTGCTCGATGCCATCGGCGAGCGCGTGCTGCCGGACTGGGCATCGCTGATCGAGCGGCCGCTGTTGCCGCGCGCCGCCCGCTCGGCAGCTTTCGACGGCGACGGCGTGGCCACGCGGGAGTCGCCGCTGGTCGAGCGCGGGATTCTCGATCGCTACGTTCTGGGCAGCTATTCGGCCCGGCGGCTCGGGCTCGAGTCCACCGCCAATGCCGGCGGCGTGCGCAATCTCGAGCTGACCGGCGGCTCCGGTGACCTCGACCAGCTGCTGGCGCGCATGGGCGACGGCCTGATGGTCACCGAACTGATGGGGCAGGGCGTCAACCTGGTCACCGGCGACTACTCGCGCGGCGCTTCGGGTTTTCGCATCGAGCAGGGTGCGATCGCCTACCCGGTCGAGGAAATCACCATCGCCGGCGGGCTGCGCGAGATGCTCGGCAGCCTGGTCGCGGCCGGTGCCGATGTCGATGCCAGGCGCAACATCCGCACCGGCTCGCTGCTGGTCGGGGAAATGACCGTCGCCGGGCAGCAGGAACAGTAAAAGGTTCCAGGTTTCAGGGCACCCTGCAACGGGCGCTCTCGTTCCTGAACCCTGAAACCTTGTTTGCTATTCCGAATCGTCCTGCCGGACTCCTTCGATCGACAGGATGATCTCGACTTCCTCGGCCGCCGGTCCGAGGTCGTAATCGATACCGAAATCGGCCAGGGTCAGGGTCGTGCGGCCGTGGAAGCCGCGGCGGAATCCGCCCCAGGGATCTTCACCGGCGCCGGTCTGGCTGACCTCGATGGCGATCGGCCGGGTGTGGCCAAGCAGCGTGAAGTCGCCTTCCAGGCGGTAGCGATCATCGCCCAGGGGAACGAAGGCGGTGGACTGGAACCGGGCCTCCGAATGCGCCTCTGAATCGAGGAAATCATCGCTCCTGAGGTGGTTGTCGCGCCGCTCGTGGTTGGTGTCCACGCTGGCCGTGCGTATGGTGGCCGTTACCGCGGAGTTCTCCGGGTCTTCCGGGTCGAACACGAACTCGCCGTCGAAGTCGTTGAAGCGACCGTACAGCCACGAATAACCGAGATGCGATATCTTGAACTGGACGAAAGCGTGCATGCCGGCCGTGTCGAACTGGTAGCGTTCGGCCGCCTGCAGCGGCAGAGCCAGGGCCAGCACGCCCAGGGCCGTGATCAGTCGGGTTGTCATACTGGATGCTCCTTGCCATCGGGGATGGAATCACCAAGTCTGCCAGAATGATCCGCCCGTTTCAGGCAAGAAAGCGTGAAAGCGGCCGGGTCGTTGCTGCCGCAACGGCGATCGCGGCGGCGAAATTCTTTGTCCGCCACAGCCGAACGCAGTAGAATCTGCCTCCCCTCCGACTCTGTGTGAACGTGATCATGCGCACCAAGCTGATTGCCGGCAACTGGAAGATGCACGGCAGCAAGCCCGAAATTCGCAGCCTGATCGGCGGAATCCTGGCCCGTCTCGATCCCGGCCGTTCGGCCGAGGTCATGGTGCTGCCGCCCTATCCGTACCTGCCGCTGGTCGATTCACTGATCGACACGACCCCCGTGCTGCTCGGTGCCCAGGATCTCAGCGCCCAGGCCAGCGGGGCCTACACCGGCGAGGTCTCCGGCGCCATGCTGGCCGACTGGAACTGCTCGCACGTGCTGGTCGGCCATTCCGAGCGACGCGCCCTGCACGGCGAAAGCAGCGAGCTGGTGGCGCGCAAGTTCATCGCCGCCCAGGACGCCGGCCTGCAACCGATTCTGTGCGTTGGCGAATCGCTCGAGCAACGCGAGGCCGGTCGCACGCGCGAGGTGGTCGGCGGGCAGCTCGGCGCGGTCATCGAGGCGGCCGGAGTCCAGGCTTTCTCGCGCGCCATTGTGGCCTATGAACCGGTCTGGGCGATCGGCACCGGCCAGACCGCGACCCCCGACCAGGCGCAGCAGGTTCATGCGGCAATCAGAGCGCAGCTGGCCGCCGAGGATGCTACAATAGCCGGCCGAGTCAGGATCCTGTACGGTGGCAGCGTCAAGCCCGACAATGCTGCCGATCTGTTTGCCTGTGAAGACATTGATGGCGGTCTGGTCGGCGGTGCGTCGTTGCAGGCCGAATCATTCATGGGCATCTACCAGGCAGCCTGACCCCAACAGTTCGAAACGAGACGTTTTAGATGTATACGGTTCTGATCGTTTTTCATGTCCTGCTGGCCGCGGCGCTGGTCGCCGTGGTGCTGGTGCAGCGCGGACCCGGTGCAACCATGGGTGCCGCCTTCGGTTCCGGTGCATCGGGTACCGTTTTCGGATCGCGCGGCTCGGCCGGATTCCTGACCAAGCTGACCAGCTGGCTGGGCGTGGCCTTCTTCGCCATCAGCCTGACCATGGCGGTGATGGTCGCGCGTTCGGGCAGCGTCGACCGGCCGGTCGACGATCTCGGTGTGGCCGGGCAGCTCGTTCAGCCTGCTGCCCAACCGTCCGGCAACGAGGCGGCCGATGCCGATGCTTCGACCGAGACCGGGGAAGGCGATGAGTTTCTCGAAGTCCCCGTCGAGGACGAGGAAGCGGCCGGGTCCGAGGCTGCCGAAGACCAATCGCAGGACCCGCCGCCGCTCGACTGACGGTCGATCGGTTGCTGTTCAACGACAATGCCGAAGTGGTGGAATTGGTAGACACGCTGTCTTGAGGGGGCAGTGGCCTAACGGCCGTGCCGGTTCGAGTCCGGCCTTCGGCACCATCTTTCAGGGCGCATCCGGCCACCGCGGATGCGCGCAAGAACTGACGGACAGTCCGGGGTAGACGGATGCTCGCTGACTACTTTTCGATTCTGCTGTTTCTCGCCATCGCGCTGGGCATGGGGGTGGTGCTCCTGCTGGCCGGCGGCATTCTCGGTCCGCGCCGTCCATCCGAGGAGAAGCTTTCTCCCTACGAATGCGGCTTCGAGGCCTTCGAGGATTCGCGCATGAAGTTCGATGTGCGTTTCTATCTGGTCGCCATCCTGTTCATCATCTTCGATCTGGAAATCGCCTTCCTGTTTCCCTGGGCGGTGGCGCTCGACGCCGTCGGCGTGACCGGACTGGTGGCGATGGGCGTGTTCCTGCTGATCCTGGTCATCGGCTTCATCTATGAATGGAAGAAGGGAGCGCTGGAATGGGAATAAGTGAGATCATGCACAACCCGGTCCCCGAGGGCCAGGTTGACGACATTCTGCGCCCCGGTGGCGACAATCCCCTGCTCAAGAAGGGTTTCGTGACCACCAGTGCCGATGCCCTGATCAACTGGGCGCGGACCGGTTCGATGTGGCCGGTCACCTTCGGCCTGGCCTGCTGTGCGGTCGAGATGATGCATTCGGCCGCCTCGCGTTACGACCTCGACCGCTTCGGCATGATCTTCCGGCCCAGCCCGCGCCAGTCCGACGTCATGATCGTGGCCGGCACGCTGGTCAACAAGATGGCGCCCGCGTTGAGAAAGGTCTACGACCAGATGCCCGACCCCAAGTGGGTCATCTCGATGGGCTCGTGTTCCAACGGCGGCGGCTACTATCACTATTCCTACGCGGTCACGCGCGGCTGCGACCGCATCGTGCCGGTCGACATCTACGTGCCCGGCTGCCCGCCAACGGCCGAGGCGCTGGTCTACGGCGTGTTGCAGCTCTACAAGAAGATCCGCCGCACCAACACCATCGCCCGATCATGAGCCAGTTTTCCAACCGCAACCAGGCGCTGGCCCGGTCCCTGAACGACATCCTGGGCGAGCGCATCGCTTCGATCACCGAACACTGCGGCCAGCTGACCGTGGAAATCCCCCGTGATCACTGGCTCGATGCCGCGTTCCTGCTGCGCGACGAGCCCGAGCTGGCATTCGAGCAGTTGATCGACCTGTGTGGCGTCGACTACCTGGGCTTTGGCGACGACGAGTGGGAAACGGCCGAGGCGACCGGGCAGGGCTTTTCTCGCGCTGCCGATGCGCTCGGTCCGGGCCGCTTTTCCTGGCAGGAGCGACCCGAGGCGGGCGAGATCCCCAACCGCTTTGCCGCGGTGGTTCACCTGCTCTCGATCAGTCACAACCGGCGCCTGCGTCTGCGCTGTTACGCGCCGGACAACGAGTTTCCCGTGCTGCCTTCCCTGATCGAAGTCTGGAATTCGGTCAACTGGTACGAGCGCGAGGCATTCGATCTGTTCGGCATCGTCTTCGAGGGCCATCCGGATCTGCGCCGCATCATGACCGACTACGGCTTCATCGGGCACCCGTTTCGCAAGGACTTTCCGCTCATTGGCAACGTCACCGTGCGCTATGACGAGGACAAGGGCCGGGTGATCTACGAGCCGGTCGAGATCGAGCCGCGCGTGACCGTGGCGCGCGTGGTGCGCCGCGACAGCCGCTACGTCGACGACAAGCTGGAAGGGACCGGGTCATGAGCGAGATTCGCAACTTCACCATGAACTTCGGGCCGCAGCATCCAGCCGCCCACGGCGTGCTGCGGCTGATTCTCGAGCTCGACGGCGAAACCGTCGTGCGTGCCGACCCGCACGTCGGCCTGCTGCACCGCGCCACCGAGAAACTGGCCGAATCCAAGCCCTTCAATCATTCGATCGGCTACATGGACCGACTCGACTACGTCTCGATGATGTGCAACGAGCACGCCTACGTCATGGCGATCGAGAAGCTGCTCAACGTCGAGGCGCCGGAGCGGGCGCTGTGGATCCGCACCATGTTCGACGAGATCACCCGCATCCTCAATCACCTGATGTGGATCGGTTCCAACGCGCTCGATCTCGGCGCCATGGCGGTGTTCCTCTACGCCTTCCGCGAGCGCGAGAACCTGATGGACGTCTACGAGGCGGTTTCCGGTACGCGCATGCATGCAACCTACTACCGTCCGGGCGGTGTCTATCGTGACCTGCCCGACGAGATGCCGAAGGTGGCCGAGTCGCCCTGGCGCAAGGGCAAGGATCTGGCGCGCATGAACGAATGGCGGGAAGGCTCGCTGCTCGATTTCATCGAGGCCTTTACCGACGACTTCTTCGACCGGGTCGACGACTACGAGACCCTGCTGACCGACAACCGCATCTGGAAGCAGCGCACGGTGGGCATTGGCGCGGTCAGCCCGGAGCGTGCCCTGCAACTCGGCTTTACCGGCCCCATGCTCAGGGGCTGCGGCGTCGAGTGGGATCAGCGCAAGAAGCAGCCCTACGCCAAGTACCGGGAGGTCGAATTCGATATTCCGGTCGGCACCAACGGCGACTGTTACGACCGCTACCTGGTGCGGGTCGAGGAAATGCGCCAGTCGGCAAGAATCATCAAGCAGTGCATCGCCTGGCTGCGAGAGAATCCGGGCCCGGTGATCGTGCGCAACTTCAAGGTGGCGCCGCCGACGCGCGAAGAGATGAAGGACGACATGGAAGCGCTCATTCATCACTTCAAGCTGTTCACCGAGGGCTACTGCGTGCCCGAGGGCGAGACCTATGCCTCGGTCGAGGCGCCCAAGGGCGAGTTCGGCTGCTACCTGATTTCCGATGGTGCCAACAAGCCGTTTCGCGTGCACCTGCGCGCCCCCGGCTATGCGCACCTGGCGGCAATGAATGAAATGGCCAAGGGACACATGTTGGCCGACATCGCGGCGCTGATCGCAACCCAAGACATCGTGTTTGGAGAAATCGACCGATGACCGACAAAGCTACCGTCAGTGCCGTGGCCGGCAAGGCTGAATTGCTCAGCGAGGAAACGCGTCGCCAGATCGATCACTGGCGCGCCAAGTTTCCCGAAGGCATCGAGGGCCGCCGTTCGACCATCATCCAGGCGCTGGTCGCCGCCCAGCATCAGAATGGCGGCTGGGTCAGCAGCGAGCTGATGGATGCCGTGGCCGACTACCTCGACGTGCCGCCGGTCTGGGTGTACGAAGTGGCCACCTTCTATTCGATGATCGAAACCGAGCCGGTCGGTCGTCACTCGATCTCGATCTGCACCAACATCTCCTGCATGCTGTGCGGTTCCAACAGGATCGTCGAGCATGTCGAAAAGAAGCTGGGCACGCGCATCGGCGAGACCACGCCGGACGGGCGCATCTTCCTCAAGCGCGAAGAAGAGTGCCTGGCCGCCTGCGTCGGCGCGCCCATGATGATCGTCGACGGTCACTACCACGAGCACCTCACGCCCGAGAAGGTCGATGAGATTCTCGACGGGCTGGAGTGATGGAACATGGCTGAGCACAACATCTGCTTCACGCATCTCGATGAAGACAAGTGCTGGTCGCTGGAGGCTTATCGCAAGCACGGCGGCTGGCAGGCCTGGGAGAAGATCCTCAAGGACAAGACGCCGCAGGAAGAAATCATCGAGACGGTCAAGAAGTCGTCCCTGCGCGGTCGCGGCGGCGCCGGTTTTCCGACTGGCCTGAAGTGGTCGTTCATGCCGCGTTCGGCGCCGGGGCAGAAGTACCTGGTGTGCAACTCCGACGAGTCGGAGCCTGGCACCTGCCACGACCGCGACATCCTGCGCTACAACCCGCATGCGCTGCTCGAGGGCATGGCGATCGCGGCCTATTCGATGGGCGCAACCGTGGCCTTCAACTACCTGCGCGGCGAGTTTCACCACGAGCCTTTCGAGCGCGTTGAAGCAGCGCTGAGGGAGGCCTACGAGGCCGGCTACCTGGGCAGGAACGTCATGGGCTCGGGCATCGATATCGACATCCACAACCTGCTCGGCGCCGGTGCCTACATCTGCGGTGAGGAAACCGCCCTGATGGAGTCGATCGAGGGCAAGAAGGGCCAGCCGCGGTTCAAGCCGCCGTTTCCGGCCAACTTCGGCGTCTACGGCCGCCCGACCACGATCAACAACACCGAGACCCTGGCTTCGGTGCCGGCGATCATGCGCAACGGCGGCGAGTGGTTCCTGGAACTGGGCAAGCCCAACAACGGTGGTTCCAAGATCTTTTCGGTGTCGGGCCACGTCAACAAGCCGGGCAACTACGAGATCCCGCTCGGCACGCCGTTCTCCGAGCTGCTCGAGATGGCCGGCGGCATGCGCGACGGCAACCGCATCAAGGGCGTCATTCCGGGCGGCTCCTCGATGCCGGTGCTGCCGGGCGATACCATGATGGAACTGACCATGGACTACGACGCCATCCAGAAGGCCGGTTCGGGCCTGGGGTCGGGTGCGGTCATCGTCATGGACGAGACCACCGACATGGTCGCCGCCTGCACGCGCATCGCGCGCTTCTACTATGCCGAGTCCTGCGGCCAGTGCACGCCCTGCCGCGAGGGCACCGGCTGGATGCACCGCATGCTCAAGCGCATCATGGCCGGGCAGGGCAGGATGGAAGACATCGACACCCTGGCGTCGGTAACGACCCAGATCGAGGGCCACACCATCTGCGCCTTCGGCGAGGCCGCGGCCTGGCCGGTGCAGGGCTTCCTCAGGCATTTCCGCGAAGAGTTCGAGTACTACGTGGAGCACGGCCGCTCGATGGTCGCCGACAAGATCGGCGAGGCGGCCTGATGTGGAGATCCCGCGATCTCCCGGATATCGGATGAAGTAATGGCTACTGCTGACAACAAACAGGACGATATCGTCACCATCGAGGTCGACGGGCAGGCGCTCGAGGCGAAGAAGGGCGAGATGATCATCCAGGTCACCGACCGGGCCGGGATCGATATTCCGCGTTTCTGCTATCACCACAAGCTCTCGATCGCGGCCAACTGCCGCATGTGCCTGGTCGATGTCGAGAAGGCGCCCAAGCCCCTGCCGGCCTGCGCCACGCCCGTGGCCGACGGCATGAAGGTGTTTACCGAGTCGCGCCGCGCGGTCGACGCCCAGCGCGGGGTGATGGAGTTCCTGCTCATCAATCACCCGCTGGACTGCCCGATCTGCGACCAGGGCGGCGAATGCGAGCTGCAGGACCTGGCCATGGGCTACGGCCGCTCGGTGTCGCGCTTTACCGAGCGCAAGCGCGTGGTGCGCGACAAGAACGTCGGCCCGCTGATCGAGACCGACATGACGCGCTGTATCCACTGCACGCGCTGCGTTCGCTTCCTGGAGGAAATCGCCGGTACCTGCGAACTGGGCGGCATGAGCCGCGGCGAGCATCTCGAGATCGGCACTTTTATCGAACGTAATATCGAGTCCGAGCTTTCGGGCAACATCATCGACCTGTGTCCGGTCGGTGCGCTGACCAACAAGCCGTTCCGCCATACCGCCCGGCCCTGGGAAATGCGCGCGCGCCCATTCATCGGCACACACGACTGCCTGGGCTCGCACCTGTTCTATCACACGCGGGGGCCGAAGATCATGCGCGCCGTGCCGCGCGACAACGAGACGGTCAACGAGTGCTGGCTGGCCGACCGCGATCGCTACGGTCACTTCGGCCTGCAGGCCGACGATCGCCTGACCCGCCCACAGGTCAGGGTCGACGGCGAATGGCGCGAGGCGAGCTGGGATGAGGCTCTCAATGCTGCAGCCCGCGCGCTCAAGGGGGCGGTCGAAACGCACGGCGGCAGCGAACTGGGCGTGCTGGTCTCGCCGCGCGCGACCAGCGAGGAACACTACCTGGCCGCCTCGATGGCGCGTGCCCTGGGCAGCGACAACGTCGACCATCGCCTGCGCCTGCTCGACTTCACGCACCCGCAGGCCGGTCGCGGCCACCTCGACGTGCCTACGGCGAAGATCGCCGAGGCCGACGCCATCCTGCTGGTCGGCAGCAACATCCGCCACGAGCAGCCGATTCTCGGCCATCGCGTGCGCACCGCCTGGCGGCAGAACGGCGCGAAGGTCGCCGACATCAACAGCGTGGCCTGGGATTGCCATTTCGATCTGGCCGAACGCATGATCGTGCCGCCGCAGGCGATGGTCGACACCTTCGCCCGGGTGGCCAGGGCCGCCGCCGATCTGACCGGCCATGCCCTGCCCGATGGCAAGCTGGGCGAGTACATCGCCGAGCGGCATCCCGAGAACGAAGCCAGGGCAGTGGCCGGCATGCTCAGGGAAGCCGATTCCGGCCTGTTGCTGCTTGGCGACCAGGCGCTCCACCACCCCGAGGCGGGATGGCTGCGCCGACTGGCCGAATGGCTGGCCGAAGCCCTGGAGATCGCCCTGGTGATCCTGCCCGGACCGGCCAACAGCGCCGGTGCCTGGAGCGCCGGCAGCGTGCCGGGCCGGGGCGGCCTGAACGCACGCGCCATGATCGAGAAGGGTCGCCAGGCCTACCTGCTGTGGGATATCGAGCCCGACTTCGACCTGGCCGATCCGGCCGCGGCCAGACGCGCGCTCGACAGCGCCGCGTCGGTGGTGGCCGCAACGACCTTCGACAATTCCGTGCTGCGCCAGACTGCCGATGTGCTGCTGCCGCTCGCGCCGGTGCCGGAAGCTGACGGCACATGGGTCAATGCGGACGGTCACCGCGAGACGCTCACGGCGGTCGGG
>SR_TP_S13solDRAFT_1000420_pt1 | contig 17850 bp, 14 predicted proteins | sample SodReaTP_S13sol_FD_11159 | JGI IMG/M metagenome (IMG submission 11159)
AGCTGGGCGAGTACGCCTGCGGTGCGCTCGGTCGCGAAACGCCACAGCCACTGGGCCTGACGACCCCTCGCGACGGAAGGGTGGTGAATAAGGCGGGCTGAGGCGGGCTCAGAGCCGGTCGGCGACCACCCGGATGTCGGTGTTGGCGCGCAGCCATTCCAGCAGCCCCTCGAATTCGCGCGAGGTGCGAGAGAAAGTGATCTGTTGACGCGCACTCTGGCGCTGGGCCTCGTCGGCCAGCGCGGGGTCACCGGGCGTGACACTCCGAAGTTCGACCAGCAGCCAGTCATTGCCGCGCCCGATCAGGTCGAGCACGGGCTCGCCGTCTGCCGGCTCGGGCAACCGGAAAATTTCGTTGAGTACCTGGCTGCCCAGTTCGAAATTGCGACGGGTGATTTCCTGCTCGCTGAGCTCCAGTTCCTGCGACTCGGCGACCGCGGCCAGTCCTTCGCCGAGTTCGCGCACCAGCGCCAGCAATTGCTCGCCGCGTTCACGCGCGGCCTCGCGGGAAGCCTCTCGGGAAATACGCTGACGGATTTCGTCGGACACGTCCTCCAGCGACCGTGGCTCGGCCCGGTGATGTTCGGTCACTCTCAGCACGACGGCATGATTGCGTTCGATCTCGATCGGCTCGGAAGTCTGTCGTTCCACCAGAACCAGGTCCGAAAATGCCTCCTCCAGCACTACCGGACGCCCGATCACGCCGCCGGCGCTGAAGCGTGAAAACGGCCCGGCTTGCTGCAACTCCAGACCGAGATCGCGGGCGATCGCCTCGAGCCCGGTCGGGTCGGCGTAAATCATGTCGATCAGGCGGTCGGTCAGCTCGATGTACAGCTCGTCGGCGCGCTCTTCACGCACCTCGGCGGCAATTTCCTCGCGTGCTTCCTCGAAGGACTGGCCGCGCGGCGCCTCGACGTCGATCAGCTTGATCAGGTGCCAGCCGAATTCGGTCCGGACCGGCTCCGAAACCTCGCCAGGCGTCAGTTCGTACAACGCGCTTTCGAATTCGGCCATCATCACGCCGGGCTCGATCCAGCCCAGATCGCCGCCTTCGGCCGCCGAAACCGGGTCGTCGGAGAATTCCTCGGCCAGAGCGGCGAAATCCTCGCCGTCGGCAATCCGCGCGACCAGTGATTCGGCCAGTTCGCGCGCCTGATCATCACCGCCGGCGGTGTCCGGGGTAATCAGCACGTGCGCCGCGCGGCGCCGCTCGGGCGTCATGAAACGCTCCAGCGTGGCCTCGTAGCGCTGAAGCAACTCCTGTTCGTCGACTTCCATCGTCTCGGCCAGCTCGCGCGTGTCCAGTTCGATATATTCGACCGAAATGCGCTCGGGCCGCATGAACTGCGACTGGTTGTCCTGGTAGAAGCTTTCGACCTGCTGCTCGGTGATCTCGATTTCATCGCGGAAATCCGCGGCCGGAATCGTGACCCAGGCGACCGAGCGCTGCTGCATCTGGGTGGTGAGCCAGCGATCCACGTCGGCTTCGGTCACCACCGACGATGCGGTGACCGCCCTGGGTAGCTGCTGGACCAGCAGGTCCCGAGCCAGCTCGCGCTCGAATCGCGCCGGCGACTGGCCGCTGGCGGTCAGGGTCTGGCGATAAAGCTCGGGATCGAACCGGCCATTGAGCTGGAATGCCGGCACGTTGCGGATCATTTCGGCGATGGTGTTCGGGCTGATCGCCATGCCCATCTTCGTGGCGTGCTCGATGAGCAGGCGCTGATCGATCATGCCGTCGAGAAATTCACGGCGCGCCTCGGGTCGATTGACCTCCAGCTCGTTATAGGCATCGCCCTGCTGCTGACGCAACTGGGCACGGTAACGCCCGAACTCCGCCTGGAATTCATTGATGGTGATCTCGCTGTCACCGACTTTTGCCACGGCATCCTGCGGCACACTCGTGATGTAACCCTCGACGCCGAAGAACAGGAACGGAACCGCGAGCAGCCCGAGGATGAAGATGGCAACGACACCGGTCACCCGGTCACGAATCATTTGCAACATAGGTTTCGTACCCAGGTACGGACGCGATTGATTACTTATACATGCAAACGGGGCGCCACGAAGGCGCCCCGAAGCAGTTCAATGGCGGAGTGGACGGGACTCGAACCCGCGACCCCCGGCGTGACAGGCCGGTATTCTAACCAACTGAACTACCACTCCTCAAACTTACTGGTGGGTGCTGACGGGCTCGAACCGCCGACCCTCGCCTTGTAAGGGCGATGCTCTCCCAGCTGAGCTAAGCACCCGAAACGCTCAAGCCGGTAATTATATCGCGTCCTTGAACGCTTTGCCAGGCTTGAACGCCGGCGACTTCGAGGCCTTGATCTTGATGGTTTCACCGGTAGCCGGGTTGCGGCCGGTACGCGCAGCGCGCTTCTTGACCGAGAAGGTTCCAAAACCGACCAGGGCGACCGTATCACCCTTCTTGAGCGCCTTGGAGATGGTTTCGATCATCGCGTCCAGCGCACGGTTCGCGTCTGCCTTGGTCAGGCCGGCCTTGGTCGACACTGCGTCTATAAATTCAGATTTATTCATGATTGAGTAAGCTCCAGATCTTCGTTATTGGTTTTCGACATCCCCCTGTTGGATGTCGGACCGCCGGATGATTTCCCGATTTCGACCGTCCTGCTCCGATGGTATACCACCAGGCCCCTAAACATCAACAGTCACGCAGCTATGCGTGGAGGCGGATCCGTAGGGAGTCGATATTCGATGTGCGAGACCGCCCCATACCCCACATTCGTCCAGTATAGCCCGATTACGCCCGGGGCTCGGTATTCGCAGGCTGGTTTTCCCCCCGCCGCCGACCCCGCCCTGCCCGAAGAAACACGCAGGCCTGCCCGCTCAATGGGTACGGCTTGCCTGCTCTCCGGCCGCCTCGCCGGTTTTCTGCCCTTCCGGCAGACCGGCGCTCTCGGGACGCTCGACCAGTGCCAGCTCCAGCACTTCGTCGATCCATTCGACCGGCCGGATGTCGAGATCCTTCTTGATGCGGTCGGGAATCTCGACCAGATCCTTCTCGTTTTCCTTGGGAATCAACACGGTACCGATTCCGCCGCGCAATGCCGCCAGCAGCTTTTCCTTCAGCCCACCGATCGGCAACACCCGGCCACGCAGGGTGATCTCGCCGGTCATTGCGACATCGGCGCGAATCTTGACTCCAGTCAAAACCGAGACCAGCGCGGTGACCATGGCGATACCCGCGCTGGGGCCATCCTTGGGTGTCGCCCCTTCAGGCACGTGGATGTGCAAGTCCCTTTTCTGGTGGAAATCCGGGTCCAGCCCGAGTATTTCGGCGCGCGAGCGGACCACCGAAAGCGCGGCCTGCACCGATTCCTGCATCACTTCGCCGAGCTGGCCGGTCTGGGTCAGCTTGCCCTTGCCGGGCACGGCGTTGGCCTCGATCTGCAGCAGTTCGCCGCCGACCTCGGTCCAGGCAAGGCCGGTGACCTGGCCGATCTCGTCGCGCTCCTCGGCCCGCCCGAAGCGGAAACGGCGCACGCCCAGGTACTTGTCCAGGTTGCGCGTGGTGATCTGGCGCCTGGTCAGCTTGACGTCCAGACTGAGCTGCTTGACCACCTTGCGACAGATCTTGGCCAGCTCGCGCTCGACATTGCGCACGCCCGCCTCGCGCGTGTAATAGCGGATGATGTCGGTGATTGCGGTATCACTGACGCTGAGCTCCGACTCCTTCAGGCCATGCTGCTCCATCTGCTTGGGCAGCAGGTACTTGCGCGCGATGTTGAGCTTTTCGTCCTCGGTGTAGCCGGGGATGCGGATGATTTCCATCCGGTCCAGCAACGGCGCCGGAATGTGCAGCGAATTGGCAGTCGCCAGGAACATCACCTCCGACAGGTCGTAGTCGACTTCCAGGTAGTGGTCGGCAAAGGTGTTGTTCTGCTCCGGATCCAGCACTTCGAGCAGTGCCGAGGACGGATCGCCGCGGAAATCCATGCTCATCTTGTCAAGCTCGTCGAGCATGAACAACGGGTTGCGCGTCCCGACCTTGGACATGTTCTGAACTACCCGGCCGGGCATGGAGCCGATGTAGGTTCGACGGTGGCCGCGGATTTCGGCCTCGTCGCGCACACCCCCTAAGCTCATGCGGATGAACTCGCGCCCGGTCGCGCGCGCGATCGAACGGCCCAGCGAGGTCTTGCCCACACCCGGCGGGCCGACCAGGCACAGGATCGGACCCTTGAGCTTCTTGACCCGCTGCTGGACTGCCAGGTATTCCAGGATTCGTTCCTTGACCCGCTCCAGGCCGTAATGATCGGCCTCGAGGATGTCCTCGGCGGCGCGGATGTCATGCCGGATCTTGCTGCGCTTCTTCCACGGCACGGCCAGAATCCAGTCCAGGTAGTTGCGCACCACGGTCGCCTCGGCCGACATCGGCGACATCATCTTGAGCTTGTTGAATTCGCTTTTCGCCTTCTCCAGCGCGGCCTTGGGCATGCCGGCCTTCGCGATCTTCTTCTCCAGGTCGCCCATGTCGGTACCGGATTCATCGAGATCGCCCAGTTCCTTCTGGATGGCCTTCATCTGCTCGTTGAGGTAGTACTCGCGCTGCGACTTCTCCATCTGGGTCTTGACCCGGCCGCGAATGCGTTTTTCCAGCTTGAGCACGTCGATTTCGCTTTCAATCAACGCCATCAGACGTTCCATGCGCTCGCGCAGGTCGGCGGTTTCGAGGATCTGCTGCTTATCCTCGATCCGGATCGCCAGGTGCGCGGCGATGGTATCGGCCTGGCGGCTGATATCCTGGATGCCCGACAGCGTGGTCAGCAGCTCGACCGGGATCTTGCGACTGAGCTTGACGTACTGCTCGAAAAGGCCGAGCATGCTGCGGGCGGTCACCTCCACCGCTTCCGGATCATCGTCTTCAGCGACCTCGATCGGGCTCCACGAGCCGGCCAGGTAGTCGCCGTCTTCGTTCAGGCCGGTCACGCGCACCCGTTCCACACCCTCGACCAGCACCTTGGTCGTGCCGTCGGGCAGGCGCAGCATCTGCAGAATGGTCGCCAGCGTGCCGCAATCGAACAGGTCAGCCGGCTTCGGCTCTTCGATTTCGGGACTCTTCTGCGTGATCAGCAGGATCTTCTTGTCGACATTCATCGAGTCATCGAGCGCCCGCACCGAGCGTTCGCGGCCGACGAACAGCGGAATCACCATATGCGGATAGACCACGACATCGCGCAGGCTCAGTACCGGCGTGGGCTGGCGCGTCGTCTCCAGCGGGGAGTCGGGATTTCGGGAAGTTGCCATGAATCAGTCTCTCACTCGACGCGCGCGTCGGTTTGCAGGGGAACGTCTCAGGATATTGGCGCCGCGACACGCCGATTCAAGCCGTGGAATGATCCGATCAGCTTCTGCGACATCAACCGTGCCGGCACGGAAGTCGGGGAGCACGCGCGGCAGCCGTTGCCGCAGATGCACGAGGCGGGTCAGGATTCTCCCGAAGCCCGGCGATTGCTTTCGTAGATCATGTACGGCTTGGATTCGCCCTTGATCACGGCCTCGTCGATGACGATCTTGACCACGTTGTCGGTCGACGGCAGGTCATACATGCTTTCGAGCAGCACGTTTTCCATGATCGTGCGCAGGCCACGGGCGCCGGTCTTGCGCTCCATGGCCTTGCGCGCGATCGCGGCCAGCGCGTCATCGCGCACTTCCAGTTCGCACTGCTCCATTTCGAACAGCCGCCGGAACTGCTTGACCACGGCATTCTTCGGCTCGACCAGGATCCTGATCAGCGCCTCTTCGTCGAGCTCGCGCAGCGTGGCTACCACCGGCAGGCGACCGACGAACTCCGGGATCAGACCGTAGCGGATCAGGTCTTCGGGCTCGACCGAGGCAATCAGGTCGGACGGATTGATCTCGCTCTTGCCCTTGACCTGGGCCCGGAAGCCGATGCCGGCGGCCTCGGAGCGATCCTGAATGACCTTGTCCAGCCCGGCGAACGCGCCGCCGACGATGAACAGGATGTTCCTGGTGTCGACCTGCAGGAATTCCTGCTGCGGATGCTTGCGCCCGCCCTGCGGCGGCACCGAGGCCATGGTGCCCTCGATCAGCTTCAAAAGCGCCTGCTGCACACCCTCGCCGGAGACATCGCGCGTGATCGAGGGGTTCTCGGCCTTGCGCGAGATCTTGTCGATTTCGTCGATGTAGACGATGCCGGTCTGGGCTTTCTCGACGTCGTAATCACACTTCTGCAACAGCTTCTGGATGATGTTCTCGACATCCTCGCCGACGTACCCGGCCTCGGTCAGCGTGGTCGCATCGGCGATGGTAAACGGCACGTTGAGCATCCGCGCCAGGGTTTCGGCCAACAGGGTCTTGCCCGAGCCGGTCGGCCCGATCAGCAGGATATTGGACTTGGCCAGCTCGACGTCATCGCGGTGCTTGAATGACTCCAGCCGCTTGTAATGGTTGTACACGGCCACCGATAGCACGCGCTTGGCGTGCGGCTGGCCGATCACGTACTCGTCGAGAAATTCGTTGATTTCCCTTGGGGTCGGCAGGCGCTCACGCTCACCGACCGAGGATTCTTCCAGTTCCTCGCGAATGATGTCGTTGCAAAGCTCGACGCACTCATCGCAGATGTAGACGCTCGGGCCCGCAATCAGCTTGCGGACTTCGTGCTGGCTCTTGCCGCAAAAGGAGCAGTAAAGCACCTTGTTTTCGCTGGTGGATTCGCTCATGAAACCGGGTTCTTGCTGAAGCTCGCCAGCATGTTAACCGAAATCGTGTCGGTCGGCGTCAATGTGCCGTTTGGTCGGGTCCGGACAATCATCCCGACAATCAGGAGCGAATCCCACGTCAGCCTGCCGGAGCAGCTTCTGCACCGCGACGATCGAGCAGGTGATCGATCAGACCGTAGTCACGCGCTTCGGCCGCATCCAGGAACTTGTCGCGGTCGGTATCGCTCTCGATGGTCTCCAGATCCTGGCCGGTGTGGTGCTGCAGGATGCTGTTGAGCTGAGCCTTGATTTTCAGGATCTCGCGGGCATGGATGTCGATGTCGGAGGCCTGGCCCTGGAACCCTCCAAGCGGCTGGTGGATCATGATCCGGGAATGCGGCAGGGCGTAGCGCTTGCCCGGCTCGCCGGCCGCCAGCAGCAGCGCGCCCATGCTCGCGGCCTGCCCGACGCACATGGTCGAGACATGCGGCTTGATGAACTGCATGGTGTCGTAGATTGCCATCCCGGCCGTGACCACGCCCCCCGGGGAGTTGATGTAGATGTTGACATCCTTTTCCGGATTCTCGCTTTCCAGGTACAGCAGCTGCGCGACGATCAGGTTGGCCGAGTGATCGTCGATCGGGCCGACGATGAAGATCACGCGCTCCTTGAGCAGACGCGAATAGATGTCGTAGGCGCGCTCGCCGCGGGCCGACTGCTCGACCACCATGGGCACCAGATTGAGGGCTAGTTCATTCATGACTGGTCCATCAACTCCTTGAATTTCATTTCGCGGTCCTGGACGTTGGCATTTTCCAGCACCCAGTCCACGACCTGCTCTTCGAGCACGCTGTTCTCGATCTGGCCCAGAAGCTGCTGGTTCTGGCGATACAGCTCGATCACCTCCGACGGGCTCTCGTAAGTGTCGGCGATGTCGGCGATGCGCGCGTCGACCCGCGCCGGATCGATTTCCATTTCGTTCTGGCGCGCGATCTCGGCCAGCAGGAAGCCCAGCCGGACCCTCTTCTCGGCGCCGGGCCGGAGCTGGTCTTCGGGCAGGTTGACCTGCTCGCCGTACTGCTGGCGCAACTGGCCCTGCATCTGCGCGATCTCCTGGCGCACCGCCGCTTCGGGCAGGCTGAAATCGGCATAACGCTCGGCCAGCTTGTCGGTCACATGCTGCTTGAGGCGATTGGAACGGGCGGCGCGCATTTCGCGCTCCAGGTTCTTGCGCACGTCGACCCGCATCTGTTCCATGCCGCCTTCGATGCCGAATTCCTCGGCAAACGCATCATCGGCCTCAGGCATGGTGGACGCTTCGACCGCCTTGACGGTAAAGCCGACCTTCGCCTTGTGCCCGGCCAGATCCTCGTCTCCAAAATCGGCCGGAAACTCGATCTCGGCCTGGCCGGATTCACCGGCCTGCCGGCCGGTCAGGGCCTGCTCGAAGGCCTCGAACAGCACGCCGCTGCCGAGTACCGGCTTGATCGTACGCTCACCCGATTCGGGCACGCGAGCGCCATCGATCTCGGCATGGAATTCGACCGTGACCCGGTCCCCGTCGCTTGCCGGATGTCCTGCATCGGACCAGCTCCGGCGCTGTTCGCGCAGCGTGCGGATCATGTCATCGATGTCGTCTTCACTGATCTCGACCTGGGGGCGCTCCAGTTCCAGATCGGCCAGGTCGATTGCCGGCAGCTCCGGAAAGACCTCGACTTCGGCCGTGAACCGGAAGGTCTCCTCGCCTGCCCCGTCTTCCGGCGCCAGGCTGGAAACGCCGGCCACGCGCAGTTCCTGCTCGCTGATGGCCTCCTGCAGCGCATTCTGCATGGCCTCCTGCAACACTTCCTGGCGAACCTGCGCGCCGTAGCGCTGGCGGACCACGTTGAGCGGTACCTTGCCGGGCCGGAAGCCCTTGAGCCGCACCTGGCCGCGCAATTCGTTCAGCCGGCCGGAGACCTTGCTGTCGATCTCATCGGAAGGCAATTCGACCGTCAGGCGGCGCCCGAGGTCACCGGTTTTTTCCATTGATACCTGCATCTGGAGTTCTGCTCGTGTGTTCGAAACGGAGTGTTTGGATCCTGCTTTGCCCTGTGCTGCGCTTTGCCCTGCCCTGTGCTGCAACCTGCACGAAAAAGGGCGCACGGGCCGGGGTGCGAAACTCCGACCGGCGCGCCGCGTGTCAGGACCGGGTTTTCTTGCCCCGGGCTGAATTGGTGGGCCGTGTAGGAATCGAACCTACAACCGATGGATTAAGAGTCCACAGCTCTGCCAATTGAGCTAACGGCCCGGCAACCTTTCGTACCGGCGGACGCGCCGCCGGCGGTTTTCAAAATGGGGTGGACGATGGGATTTGAACCCACGACCGCTGGAGCCACAATCCAGTGCTCTACCCCTGAGCTACGCCCACCATTGTATCTAGCTGCCGTCGGCACTCCGACGGGTTTACCGGCCGCGGCGCGGCCCTGGGTGATTGGCGCGCCTGGCAGGACTCGAACCTGCAACCCTCGGCTTAGAAGGCCGATGCTCTGTCCGGTTGAGCTACAGGCGCAATCTTGCCCTGCGCACCCGGTCCGGTTCAAGTCTTGCCTCTACTCCGACCGCTGGTTTTCGATTCTACCGACCCTGTGGCGGGGCCGGCACCTCGATCCGTTGGTCGGGGTGGCAGGATTCGAACCTGCGACCTACTGCTCCCAAAGCAGTTGCGCTACCAGGCTGCGCTACACCCCGGCAAGCAGAATAGTATGACTCACCACAGCCTGCCGGGTCAAGCGCACAAGGCAAAAAATTCAGTCCTGCTCGGCCAGGTAGCGGTCTTTCAGTCGCACGTAGTGTTCAGCCGAATAGCGCAGCATCTCCAGCTCCTGCCCGGTCAGGCGCCGGGCCTGCCCGGCCGGCCGGCCGCGATACAGCCAGCCGGCTTCCAGCCGCTTGCCGGGCGCGACCAGGCTCCCGGCGGCCAGCATCACATCGTCTTCCAGCACCGCGCCGTCGAGCACCAGCGCACCCATGCCGACCAGGCAGCGATTGCCGATGGTGCAGGCATGCAGGACCGCGGCATGCCCGACCGTGACATCCTCTCCGACAATCAGCGCGATGCCGCCCGGGGTGAAGGGGCCGTCGTGCGTGACATGACCGATGGTGCCGTCCTGGATATTGCTGCGTGCGCCGATTTCGATGTGGTTGACATCACCGCGCAGCACCGAGCCGGGCCAGACCGAAACATCGTCGGCCAGGCGCACGCTGCCGATCACGGTTGCGGCCGGATCGACGTAGACCCGTTCACCGATTTCCGGCACGATATTTGTATACGTTCGAATTGCAGGGTTCATCACATTTCCTTCAAGACCAATTCTCGCGGCAACTGATATTTATTCACAGTGTCACGAGCGTGTCAGAAAACAGCATGTTGGCTGAAAGTTCCCAGCCCGATTCTACGGAGAAGCCAATAAGCTTTTGATATTATTGTATATTCTGGAAGTGAATCATCTTTGACCAATTTGTTAAAACTGCGATAACAGGCCTTGATTGTCCGCGATCGACCAACTTGCACACAGAGTTGTCCACAGCTTCTGTGGATAACGCCGGCGTCCCCGGTAGCGCACGTAACTGGATACAATGACGGGCTTTGTCCACGAACCGGCCCCAGACCTTTCCATGCGCGCTCACATCGAAGAACTTGTCCATCAGGCGATTGGCTATCTCAAGCGAGACGACCAGCTTCCACGCGACCTCGAACCGGCTTTCCAGATCGATGCGCCGCGCGATGCCGAACATGGCGATTATGCCTGCAACATCGCGCTGACGCTGGCCAAACCGGCACGGCGCAAGCCGCGCGAAATCGCCGAAATGATCGCCGCGCGCATGCCGGCTTCCAAACGCATTGAACGAATCGAGATCGCCGGGCCCGGATTTCTGAACTTCTTCGCCAGCCATCATCATCTGCGCTCGATCGTCCGCGACGTGCTGGCGGCCGGTCGCCGCTTCGGTCACCGGCCGGCCGGCGAGCGTGAACCCGTGCTGGCCGAATACGTCAGCGCCAACCCGACCGGCCCGCTGCACGTCGGTCACGGCCGCGGCGCGGCCTTCGGCGCATCGCTGTCGGCCATTCTGCAGGCTGCCGGCCACACAGTCACCCGCGAGTACTACGTCAACGACCATGGCCGGCAGATGGACATCCTGGCGACTTCGGTCTGGATTCGTTACCTGGAGCTGTGCGGGGAATCGCCGCGCTTTCCGCAAAACGGCTACCGCGGCGACTACATCTACGACATCGCGCGCACCGTTCGCAGCCGTCACGGCGACGCCCTGCGCCACCCCTGGCGCGTGCTTTCCGACGGGCTGGCGCCCGACGAGGACCAGGGCGGCGACCGCGAAACGCACATCGATGGACTGATCGAAAAGGCCCGCGAGCTGCTCGGACAGGACGGCTACCGCGCCTGTTTCGATATTGCACTGGAGACCATGCTCGGCGAGATTCGTGAAGACCTCGAACAGTTCGGTGTGGTCTTCGACCGCTGGTTTTCCGAGCGTGAGCTGGATGAATCGGGTGCATTGGAGCGCGCACTGGACCGCCTCGAGGCCGGCGGCTGGATTTATCACAAGGATGGCGCGCGCTGGTTCAAGTCCTCCGAACTGGGCGACGACAAGGACCGCGTCGTGGTGCGCGAGAACGGGCGCTACACCTATTTCGCGTCCGACATCGCCTACATGCTCAACAAGCTCGAGCGTTGTTCGGGCAAGCTGATCTACATCCTGGGCGCCGACCACCACGGCTACGTGCCGCGGCTCCAGGCCGCCGCGCGCGGGCTGGGCGAAGACCCGGAGCGGCTTGAATTCCCGCTGGTCCAGTTCGCGGTGCTTTACCGGGGCGGCGAGAAGGTGCAGATGTCGACCCGTTCGGGGGAGTTCACGACACTTCGCCAGTTGCGCGAGGAAGTCGGCGACGACGCGGCGCGTTATTTCTATGTCATGCGCTCGCACGAGCAGCACCTGGATTTCGATCTCGATCTGGCCCGCTCACGGGCCAACGAGAACCCGGTGTTCTACATCCAGTACGCTCATGCGCGCATCCACAGCCTGTTCCGCCAGCTCGACGGCCGCGGCATGAAACATAATGTCAATATCGGCGATGCCGCGCTCAAGCGCCTGGAGCACGAACACGAGCGCGAGCTGATGCAGGCGCTGGGCCGCTGGCCGGAAGTGCTTGAAAGCGCGGCACAGCGACGCGCAGCCCATGACGTTGCTCATTACCTGCACCGCCTGGCCGGCCAGTTCCACACCTACTACAATGCCGTGGCCATTCTGGTCGATGAGGACGAAGACTTGCGCAATGCACGCCTCAACCTGGTCAGCGCCGTACGCGAAGTGATCGCCGGCGGCCTGGAATTGCTGGGCGTCTCGGCCCCGGAGCAGATGTAGTGGCGCGGCGACAGGCAAGACGCGGCGGTTCGGGGCCCGGCTTCGGGCTGATGAGCTTCGGCCTCGGGCTCGCCTGTGGCCTGGGCCTAGCCCTGCTGGCCTGGATGGGCGGCTACCTGCCGCGCGGTGACGATGGCCAGCCCGGCCTGCCCAGCGGGCGGGATGAGCCGGCCATCCTGGAAGCCCCGGGCGAGAGCGAACGCGGCACCCGCGACTCGCGCTACGACTTCTTCACCGTATTGCCGGAAATCGAGGTTGTGGTGCCCAACCGGGAAATCGAGGAGCGTGCACGCGAAAATCCCGACCAGCCGGCCACCGCCGCCGGCGGCAGCTATCTGATCCAGGCCGGCTCCTTCCGCAATGCCGAAGACGCCGAGGCACTCAAGGCGCGGCTGGCCCTGCTCGGCCTGACTGCCCGTATCCAGACCGTGACGGTCGATGGCCAGACCTGGCATCGCATCAGGCTCGGGCCCTACGAGACCGCACGGGACGCCAACAGCGCCCGGCGCACGCTCGGCGAGAACGGATTCGAATCGATCGTACTCAGCGACGGTTAATACCGGCTGCCGCGACGCACGCCAATCCGCCTGGGGCCGGTCTGGACAGTAATCCCGCACCACGGTGCCATCGATGACTGAAACCCAACCCAAACTGGCCCTGATGCTTCCCGGTGGTGGTGCCCGCGGCGCCTACCAGGTCGGCGTGCTCAAGGCCGTGGCCGAGACCCTGAAGACCCGGACCAGCCCGTTTCGCATCATCTCCGGCACCTCGGCCGGCGCGCTCAACGCAGCGGTCATGGCCAGCCATGCCGATGACTTCGCACACGGCGTTGAGCGGCTGGAGCACTTCTGGGGCAATTTCCGCTGCCACCACATCTACCGCACCGGCTGGCTGCACAACCTGGCCACCGGCCTGCACTGGCTGGCGTCGATGACCCTGGGCGGTCTCGGCGTGGCCAACCCGAAGTCACTGCTGGACAACCAGCCGCTTGGCGAGCTGCTCAAGCGCGAGCTCGACACCGACGGCATCGCCCGGGCAATCGACAACGACCTGCTCGACGCATTGCTGGTCACCGCCTCCGGCTACGCAACGGCGCGTGCCGTCACGTTCTTCCAGGGCCGGGCGGACCTGGAAGAATGGTCGCTGCATCGGCGCGCCGGCACGCGCACCCGGATCGGCCCGACACATCTGCTGGCCAGCGCTGCGCTACCGCTGCTGTTTCCGGCCCAGTGCATCGGCTGCGAATTCTACGGCGACGGCGGCATGCGCCACACCACGCCGCTGAGCCCGCCGATCCGCATGGGCGCCGAACGCATCCTGATCATCGGCACGCGCGACGAGCAGCCGGACCCGGAACCACAGGCGCGCGGCCGCTATCCCAGCCTGGGCGAGATCGGCGGCTATCTGCTCGACGTAATCTTCATGGATTACCTGAACAACGACCTGTCACGACTGCGTCGGATCAACCGGACGCTTGAACACATGCCGCCGGAAAAACTGGCCGTAACCGGGCTGCGCAAGGTTGAAGCATTGCTGATCCAGCCCAGCCGCGACCTGCGCGAGATTTCCAACCGGCACATGCACCGCGTGCCGGCCAGCGTCAAGACACTGCTCAAGGGCGTCGGCGCCTGGGGCCCCGGCCGGCTGCCCAGCTACCTGCTGTTCGAGGCTGAATTCTGCCGCGAGCTGATCGATCTGGGCTATGCCGACGGCATGGCCCGGCGGGATGAAATTCTGGAACTGACCGGCGAAGCTTCCTGAAGTCGCGTCGTCGGCCGGTATTTTCAGGCAACCTGGCCAGACAGCCTGTCTGCCATACTCTTGAATCAGCCTGCTTTCGCAGGGAAGAGTCCTGGGCCTGGCCATCGCCGCCTCGCTGTCTGCCATACTCTTGAATCAGCCTGCTTTCGCAGGAGCCGGCTTGCAGGCGAATGGCTACGGAGTCCCGCTTTTGTTCGCCTGCAAGCAGGCTCCTGCAAAGTGCCAATCCTTGACACAACAGGCGGGCTTAGCTGCGCATGTTGATCAGGTGGCCGGTGATCAATCCAAGCCCGCCGGCGGATGTCAACAAGGCAATCGGCCAGGGACCCAGCACGTGGGCCTGCTCCAGCACGGCCGCCAGGATCAGCAAACCCAGCCCGATGCCCGCCGGCCACCACATTCCGGCATTGCGATGGCGCAGAAAACCAAGCAGGAATGCCAGCGTGCTGATCGGCACGATCACGCCCAGCAACACGACGTGAAATGCCTGGTGCGAGAGCAGGCCGACCGAGGCCAGCGGCGCAAACACCAGGGCCAGCGGCAGCAACAGACATTGCAGCAGGCAGAACACGGAGACGCCGATCCCCAAGCGGTCCAGCCACTCGATGCGTGGCTTGCGGCAGTCAGATTTCACGAGTGCGGTCAACATCGGGCTCAAGACGAACTGTAACGATATAACATTATACGTCAGCACCGCGCCTAGGACAACCTCGGCAGCCCGGCGTTTACCGCCTGAGTGCTGCGTTCATTCAACATCGCATTCGTCGCGCCGGGATCCCGGCGGCGGGCGGCCCGATTCAGCGGCAGTCCGGCAGTGCCTGCAATTGCCGGCGCAGGTCCTTGGCCGCAGGCGCGGCCTGTTCGACCACTGCATCGACGCGATCGAAATGCAGCAGCCGGATGCCGGCCAGGTCGGGCTTGATGAGGATGTCCGGGTCGGCATCCCTCATCTTCTCGCGCAGGATGGACTGCTGCATGATCTCGAAGGTGGCAAACAGCAGGTCGGTGATATCCGGCCGGCCGTCCCGCTCTTCGTTGCGCGTGCCGGTCACGTCGATGGCCACGACCACGTCGACATCTTCGAGCAGATCCAGCGGCAGCGGGTTGGAAGTGCCGCCGTCGATCAGCAGCTTGTCGCCCAGCGCCACCGGCGCGAACAGCCCCGGCACGGCCATGCTGGCCTTCATGGCGATCAGCAGATCGCCTCGCCGGAACACGTGCGCATCGCCGGACCAGAAATCGGTCGCCACGATGGTCAGCGGCAGCCTCAATTCACTGAAGGTGCGGGCCTCGAAACGCTCGGCGATGAATTCGATGAACGGCCCGGCATTGATGAAGCTGCCGTTGGCCAGGTCGATTTCAAGCAGATCGCGCCAGCCCGGCCCGCCGTTGTCGTCGAGCAGCCCGGAAAACGGATCCAGCGCCGAGCCGCCGAACTCCCGAAACAGTTCACGGATCTCGTCGGCGCTCAATCCGGCGGCATGCAGCGCGCCGATGATCGCGCCGATACTCGTCCCGGCCACCGCCGCCGGCGCGATCTCGAGCTCCTCGAACACCTCCAGCATGGCGATATGCGCCAGCCCCCCGGCCCCGCCGGAACCCAGCGCCAGGCCGATGCGCGGCGGTTCGCAGCGGTCTTCGGCAGACACTACCCCTGCCGGCAGCAAACCAGCCGCCAGAACCGTCCCGATGATCATCCACGTCACTGTCCACCGCATGGTTCAATCTCCTGGAAACCGCCACCGGTAGAGGCAAACAGCGGCCCTGAAGCCTTGTTGCCATCAATCGCCAGCTGTGCGGTCAGCCAGCGATTATCGCGCGCACCGACCAGATCCAGACCAGGATCCACGTCAGTGCCGTCCAGGTCGACATGCGTGAACCAGGCCACGAACAGCAGGTCGGCAAAATCGATGTAATCAAAGGCCATGCCTTGCGATGCGGCCGGCGGATCCAGCGCCACCCACTGGCCCTCGCAGTCGGTGGGCCAGTCGAACGTGGCCACCTGGGTATCGTCCAGGAAAAAGCTGATCCGATCGGCCGTCCACTCCATTGCATAGACATGCCAGTCCAGCACGTCGACCGCGCCTTCGGGATAGTCATGGCGCATCTCGCGCCCGCAGGCAAAGCCACCGGTGTTGAAGAAATTGGTGATGTACTTGGCCGGGTCGCGCCCGACCCACTCCCAGATATCGATTTCCGATGCGCCGGGATTCGGCCAGCCCACGTTGTCGCCATCGCCGGCGAACCGTTCGATCCACTGCACTTCCCAACCGGCGTGCACTGACCCCGCCAGCAGCAACCCTGTCATCAAGAACCAACACTTTTGCATCGCACCATTCCCTGAGCCGGATGAACGGCCGAGGATAGCGGAACATGGCTTCTGGCACAATCGAAAACAAGCAGAAAAAGCAGGACGGGCGGACGCTCAACCGGCCAGTGTTCAAGCTTCTGGCTGGTCGCTGAATGCTTTCCGATAGAGTGACTCGATATACGCAGCCTCATTGTCGGTCAGCGCGCTGAATTCCTTTTCTCGCGCGCGCCTGGAGAGCGCTCCATCATTCTGTTGCAAGAAGCGGTACAGGAGATCGATTGTCCGCTCCGGCATATCGATACAGGCCTCCACCTGGTTTCGGAAAGCGTCATATCGGCGCAGGAAGTCGGTCTCCTGTGGCAAGTCCTCCTCGATCGTCGCCTGGACGCACTTATACAGAAATTCAGCGTGCAGCGTCGCATCAAAGAATCTGTAAAAGTCACCCGTGTCGTTCAAGACTCGCACATTGAAAGTTTCCGTTGGCTCCCACTTGATCAGGGGTAGCAGACGCCTGGAATAGCTTTCCAGAACTGCGCGATACTCATCGACCCTTTCAAGAATTGCCGCAGAAACCGGGAATACAACGCTGGGCGGATTGAAGCCCCGCTCGGCCAGAACGTGGTGGATAAGGTAGCGGTGGATCCGGCCATTGCCGTCATCGAAGGGGTGGATGTAGACAAAACCGAACGCCAGCACGGCAGCAGAGATCACCGCATCGAGGTTCTTCGCCGGCCCCTGATCAAAAGCGCTCATGCCTTCGATGAACCCCCATAAGTCATCCGGACGCGCGCTGATATGGTCCGGGAGGGGCATTTGCGTGACGCGATCGTACTCGCCGACGAAACCGCCCTCACCCCGTATACCCATGGCGACAAAGCGGGAATCTCCGATAACGATTTTCTGAAGGCGTTGCAGCTCTTCCAGGTCGATGGGGCGCTGACCGGCTTCGCCGATCGCCCTGCCCCAGCGCAGTATGCGGTCCTGCGGAGCGCTTTCGCCCTCAATGGCATAGCTGGATCGGGAGTCCTTCAGCAGCAGGAAGGCGGCGGTCCGGGCGAGAATGTCCCGGGGCACGTCGGCCACCACGGCGCGCGCCTTGCTGGCGAGATCCAGGGCCGTAAACTCCTCAAGGGTCTTGGTCCGGAATACAAGCGGGCAGAAGTCCGGCGTACCGGGGAGGTTGTTCTTGACCCGGTACCGGGACTCGTTGCGCTGCTCTCCGGCGAACTGGAGATCGGGGTTGATGACCGGGACGTAACGGCCAGCCGTGGCATCCGGCAGGTCCAGGTTATTGCCGGTCAGCCATTCGTAGAGGAACCAGATACGGCGTGCGTAGCTGCCAGTGGGCGTCTCGCGAACAATTTCCTCAAGCGGCGCAGCGCCTGTCTTGAGGAACAACCGCTTCAGAACGGCAAGGTCCAGGCCCTCATATTTCAAGGCAAACGTCAGGTGGCCTTCAAGGGTCGGATTCGGCGCATGACGCGGGGTCAGGATGCGCCAGCCTTCCTACTCGATGATCCGATGGCGCTCACCGATTGCCGAGAGCGTCCGGGGAAGCGGGACAGCCAATCCCCTGTGTGTCAATATCCAATCCAACAGCTCCTGATCGGTTTTATCTGTAACATTCAGGGCGCTCACGGAGTGGAAAGATGTCTGAATCCAATGAAGTTT
>SR_TP_S13solDRAFT_1000421_pt1 | contig 17845 bp, 18 predicted proteins | sample SodReaTP_S13sol_FD_11159 | JGI IMG/M metagenome (IMG submission 11159)
AGACGAAAGCGTGTGCGGTTTCATGCCAAGGGTCCTTCTGCTTCAAACGCTGCATAAACCCACTATGTGACAGTTGCATGACACATAGCGAAGGGGCCCACGCACAGACCACGATATACCCGACACATCAATGCACGGGCAGAATAACACCAGCACGCACCCCATTGCCAACAGCGCTTTCAATGACCAGACGCGCGCGGTGGCGAGACAGGATGTGCTTGACGATCGCAAGCCCAAGGCCTGTGCCACCACTGTCGCGCGCCCGCCCCTTGTCGACCCTGTAGAAGCGTTCTGTCAGGCGCGGAATATAGACCGGATCGATACCTTCGCCAAAATCACGCACGTTTACCTGCAAGACCGGCCCGTCGAATCCGGGCATGACGTCATGGACACGCGCATCGATTTCAACCCGCCCGCCACTGCTGCCATATTTTACTGCATTTTCGATCAGGTTGCTGAAAACCTGCACAAGCTGGTCATGGTCCCCCGGAACCTGCGGCAAATCGGGGGGCAGATCACAGACCACGTCCATTCCGGCGGCGGTGATGCGTGGGCGCAGCGCCGCCAGTGTGGCATGCAGCACCGCATCGACAGCCACAGGCGCGCGCGGGCGTATCTTTTCCACCGCTTCGACCCGCGACAGCGACAACAGATCCGCCACCAACCCTGTCATGCGCGCTGCCTGATCGGACATGATGCCCAGAAATTCCGCGCGCGCCGCCGGATCATCCCCCGCAGGCCCCTGCAGCGTTTCGATGAACCCCGCAAGCACCGTCAGGGGAGAACGCAACTCATGGCTGACATTTGCCACAAAATCACGCCTTTGTGCACTGGCCGCTTCAATATCGGACACGTCATGCAAGCTGATGACCAACCCGCGCCCCGCCATCCGCCGCGCGGTGACTTGCCATATGGTTTCGACCGCGACACCTGTGGCGGTGAAATTGGCCTGCCCGCCATCCGCACCGGACAGGGCCTGTTCCAGCATGGCTGTCACTTCGGGTTGGCGCAAATGCGCGCGCAGCGCGGCACCCTGAATGCGGGCACCAAACAGGTCCTGCGCCGCAGAATTGGCCGCCGTGACAATGCCGCTGTCATCTACCAGCAGAACCGGCTGCGGCAAGGCCCGCATCAGGGCAATCACCAGATCGTTGTCGTGCTGCTCACTCATCCGAGTCTGCCTAGTCCAAGGCAGGACATGACATCAAGGCCCCACCTGCCAGCCCTGAGTGGCCATAAGGTCCGGGTTGCCACTGAAGGGCCTGCGCACATGCCGCCCCTCCTGATCCCCGCTAAACCGGCTATTTCATTCCACGCGCCAAGGCCGCGACCCCTGTGCGTGCAACTTCGGTCAACCCCAAGGGCTGCATCAGCACCGCGAAGGCGTCAACCTTTTCCGGTGTGCCGGTCATTTCGAAGATGAAGCTTTCCAGCGTGGAATCGACTACATTGGCGCGGAAAATTTCGGCCAAACGCAGCGCCTCAATACGGGCATCTCCCTTGCCCTGCACCTTGAACAACGCCAGTTCGCGCTGCACGGACGGGCCTTCTACGGTCAGGTCATGCACTTCATGCACGACGACCATACGTTCCAGTTGCGCCTTGATCTGGGTGATGACCTGCGGCGTGCCGGATGTGACCACGGTGATGCGTGAACGGTGGCCCAGATGGTCCACCTCGGCCACGGTCAGGCTGTCGATGTTATAGCCCCGCGCGGAAAACAGCCCGATGACACGCGCCAGAACGCCGGATTCATTGTCGACACTGACGGCCAGCGTATGGGTTTCGATCACTTCCGCATTCGGGTCGCGCAGGTCATAGGCGGAATGTTTGGACGAGCCTTTTTTGATCTGTAGAGGGGACATGTGTTCTATCTCTTTTGTTGGCTTATTCACGCGGCAACCCAAGCCGTTCGCGCCGCGCATTCTGGGCGGTTTCGTGCACCGCAACGAAGTCATGACACTGTGTGAAGCGCGTGCTGGCTTGTGGCACTAGCGCCTTCATTGAAAAAAGTCCGAACGGGATTCCGAACAATTTATACCCATGCGCCGCAAGCAGGGCGAAAGCCTTGCTTTGAGAGGGGGCGTGTTCTTCCAGAACAATAACTTCTGGCAGGGTCGCGCATGTGCCGTCAAGAAGCCCCTGAAGCACCTCATGCTCGAACCCTTCGACATCGATCTTGAGCAGGGCTACCGTTTCGACGCCAAGCCCGGCCAGCAGGCCATCAAGGCGCGCGACGGGAACGCTGTGTTCAATGGTCTGTTCCGCAAATTCGGACACGGCCAGTGTGCCCTTGCCTGCATTTCCTTGTGGCACATGCAGCACCGCAGTCCCTTCTTGTGCACCAAGGGCAAGCTGCTTCAATTCTATGGGCAGGTTGGCATCATCAGCAAGCGTGGCGCGCAAAAACGGAAGAACCACGGGCGAGGGTTCGATACTTATCACGCGCCCGTTTGATCCGACTGCCTCAAGCATATGCAAGCTGACCACGCCCAGATTCGCGCCTGCATCAACCGCGACATCGCCATCACCCAGCGCCTTTTCAACGACCCATGTGACCTTGCGGTCAAGATCGCCAAACACAAATGCGGCCCGTCCGACAAGGTCATCCAGTGGAACCAGACAACGCCGCCCTGCGACCTGCGCCCAGACGGCCACGGGTTGAACCGGCACAAGCCATGTTACCAGACGCGACATCGCAAGACGCCCGCGCCCGCTGATCAGGGGGTACAGGCGCCCTGCTGACGCGACAAGCCTGCCGGTCCATCCCAATGAACGCAGCGGCATATGATGCCCCCCCGCGTGTTCATCAATCAGGACCGGAGTGGCGGTCATACCAGCACCGCGCCCGATGCGCCGATAACGCCTTGCGTATCCACTTCGCCCAAGATCATGTCATTATGGGCGTTGCCCGACGGGATCATGGGGAAACAGTTTTCGTGCTTTTCCACCAGACAATCGAAGATTACCGGCCCGTCATAGGCCAGCATCTCGCGGATGGCGTCATCCAGATCATCCTCGTTGTCGCAGCGGATACCCTTGCAGCCAAACGCCTCGGCCAGTTTCACGAAATCGGGCAAGGCTTCGGACCATGAACTGGAATACCGCTCGCCATGCAGAAGTTCCTGCCACTGGCGCACCATGCCAAGACGTTCATTGTTCAGGATGAACTGCTTGACGGGCGCGCGGTATTGCATCGCGGTGCCCATTTCCTGCATGTTCATCAGCCATGACGCTTCGCCCGCGACATTGATGACCAGCGCATCAGGGTGCGCGATCTGAACGCCGACAGATGCAGGCAGGCCATAGCCCATTGTGCCCAAGCCCCCCGATGTCATCCAGCGGTTGGGATCTTCAAACCCCAGATATTGCGCGGCCCACATCTGGTGCTGGCCCACCTCGGTGGTGATGTAGCGGTCCATGCCTTTGGTCAGCGCTTCAAGGCGGGCAAGCGCGTGTTGGGGACGAATGATCCCGCTGGAGGGCTTGTAGGCCAGACAATCGACGGATTTCCATTCCTCGATCTGTTTCCACCAGCGCCCCAGCGCCTCGCGGTTGACCTTGCGGCCCCGCGATTTCCAGATTTTCAGCGCATCTTCCAACACATGCCCCACATCGCCGATGATCGGCAGGTCAACGGTGATCACCTTGTTGATGGATGACGGGTCAATGTCGATATGCGCCTTTTTCGAATTCGGGCTAAAAGCATTCAGCCGCCCCGTGATACGGTCATCAAAGCGGGCGCCGATATTGATCATCAGATCGCAATCATGCATTGCCCAGTTGGCTTCATAGGTGCCGTGCATCCCCAGCATGCCCAACCATGATTTGCCCGACGCCGGATAGGCGCCCAGCCCCATCAGTGTTGACGTGACTGGAAAACCGGTGGCTTCGGCCAGTTCGCGCAGAAGCTGGCTGGCGGCGGGGCCGGAATTGATGACGCCGCCACCGGTATATAATACGGGCTTTTCTGCCGTCTCGATCATCTCGACCAGACGGGTGATGGCGTCCATATCGCCCTTGACGCGCGGTTTGTAATGGTCGGTCTTGACCTTCGGCTTTTCAACATATGCGCCGGTGGCAAATTGAACATCCTTGGGGATGTCCACCAATACCGGACCGGGGCGTCCGGCCGTTGCCACATGAAACGCCTGATGAATCGTTTCCGCCAGCTTGTCGGTTTCCTTGACCAACCAGTTCATCTTGGTGCAAGGGCGCGTTATGCCCACGGTGTCACCTTCCTGAAACGCATCAGACCCGATCATGAATGTGGGTACCTGCCCCGACAGAACGACAATCGGGATGGAATCCATCAGCGCATCAACAATACCCGTTACAACATTGGTCGCACCGGGGCCGGATGTCACCAGCACAACGCCCGGCTTGCCCGTGGACCGCGCATAGCCTTCTGCCGCGTGGATCGCACCCTGTTCATGGCGCACCAGAATATGACGGATGTCATTTTGCTGGAAAATCTCATCATAAATAGGAAGGACCGCGCCACCCGGATAGCCGAATACCACTTCCACGCCCTGATCCTTCAGGGCCTGAACCACCATTTTCGCTCCGGTCATCTGACGTGTCATCTGTGTTGCTCCATCGAGGCGTCAATCAAGGGCGCTTTCGCAGCATATGGCAATAAAAAAGCCCCCGGTTGGTTCGGGGGCGCATGGGGTCCTGTCAGGAAAACCGTTACCGGCCCATGCGCATCCTCTCTACTACAATTACAAGGCCGTCATTCATTGCCATCTTCCACTTTTCAGCGTGGTCGGAACGTAAATCCCGCCGCGCGCGGCGTCAATGCCGAAAACGCGGCAGATTGCGCAAAATACCCTGATATCTTTTCATTTGTTGCGCAGGATTTCCAGACAGACGTTATATTTATATTTACAAAACCGGATAATTGGTTATATTGGCTCTATGGATCTAACCACCGACAACACCGCAACTACGCTTGCAGCACTTGGCCATGCCGCCCGGCTTGGGGTGTTTCGCTTGTTGGTGCGCGCGGGCCCGCAGGGCTTACTGGTCGGCGAAATCGCCGAGCATCTGGACATACCCCTCTCTACGCTGGCGCATCATTTGCGCAGCCTGAAACAAGCCGGACTTGTGATCCAGACCCGCATGGGACGCGAAGTCGTGACCCGGGCCAATACAGAAGCGATGCGCAATGTCATCGATTTCCTGATGAGCGAATGCTGCAAAGGTGTTCCCGAAGTGACGCGACAAATATGATTTTTACACCCAATATAACCACTTTTCCGGATATATAGCCATGACCGATCAATCCTTTCCGCCCCCGCGCCCGATCCACTCCTTCGCCGCGCATATCTGGAACAAGCAGCGCCCATGGCTGGCATTCGGTGCGATTTTGCTGACAGTCGCAGTGTTTGACCCAGCGCAGCTTGCCCCATCTTCAGCCAAGATCGCGGGGGCGCTTGTGTCTATTGCGCCGTTTTTGGCGGCCTCGATCCTGATTGCAGCATGGGCGGGCGCGACAGGCGCTGACAATCTGATCGCGCGCGCCTTTACCGGCGCACCCGCAATGATGATCGTGATGGGCGCTTTGGCTGGCGGATTGTCACCGTTTTGTTCCTGCGGGGTGATCCCCTTGATCGCAGCCCTTCTGGCCATTGGTGTGCCTTTGGCACCTGTCATGGCCTTCTGGCTGGCATCGCCCTTGATGGACCCGTCCATGTTCGTGCTGACTGCGGGCGTTCTGGGGTTGGAATTTGCCATCGCCAAAACCCTGATTGCCGTGGGTATGGGGGTTATGGGCGGCACAATCGTGCATCTGGTTATACGCGCAGGCGGATTGGCTGACCCCTTGCGCGAAGGGATTGGCAATGGCGGCTGTGGTGGCGCGAAAATGCGCGCCCCGAAAGCGCCGGTCTGGCGTTTCTGGCAAGACCCCGCGCGCCTGACCAAATTCCGTACAGAAGGGACACGAACATTCCTGTTCTTGCTGAAATGGTTGTCCTTGGCGTTTCTGCTGGAAAGCCTGATGCTGGCCTATGTGCCCGCCGAACTGGTCACCCGGACATTGGGCGGAAACGGCCTTGCGCCCATTGCCATTGCCACATTTGTTGGCGTGCCTGCCTATTTCAACGGTTATGCTGCGCTTCCATTGATTGGCACCCTGATGGAACAGGGCATGCAGGCGGGGGCGGGCATGGCCTTTCTGATCGCAGGCGGTGTAACATCGCTGCCAGCAGCCATCGCGGTCTGGGCGCTGGTGCGGGCGCATGTGTTCGTGCTGTATATCGCGATTTCGCTGGGCGGGGCGTTCGCAACCGGGTTAATGTTCCACATCTGGACACTCCTGTGATCGCGCCGCAGCCCTAATCCTTGCGTATGCCGCGCTGCAATGGTCTACTGGTGGTAGAGTTTCCCCCAAGAGAATCGAGCAGCGCGACATGTCTGACCTTTTGCAAAATTCCGAGATCTATGATGCTTCATCCATTGAAGTGCTGGAAGGGTTGGAACCTGTCCGCAAGCGTCCGGGCATGTATATCGGCGGCACCGATGAACGCGCGCTGCATCACCTTGTGGCCGAAGTGCTGGACAATTCCATGGACGAAGCGGTGGCAGGACATGCCAACCGTATCGAGGTGGAGTTGCACGCGGATTATTCTGTCACCATCCGCGACAATGGCCGTGGGATTCCCATTGACCCCCACCCCAAATTCCCCGGCAAATCCGCGCTGGAAGTGATCTTGTGCACCCTGCACGCGGGCGGCAAGTTTTCGGGCAAGGCATATCAGACATCGGGCGGGTTGCACGGGGTGGGCGCGTCGGTCGTGAATGCATTGTCAGATCACATGCGCGTCGAAGTGGCACGCAACCGCGAATTATTCTCGCAGGAATTCGCACGCGGTCTCCCGCAAGGGCCGGTGGCCAAGGTCGGCCCTGCCCCAAACCGGCGCGGTACATCTGTCACGTTTCACCCCGATGCCGAGATTTTCGGGGCGCTGAAATTCCGCCCGTCGCGCATGCTGAAAATGGTGCGCTCCAAGGCCTATCTGTTTTCCGGCGTGGAAATCCGCTGGAAATCTGCCATTCCGGACGGCGATACCCCGATGGAGGCCGTGTTCCATTTCCCCGGCGGGTTGGCCGATTACCTGAATGAACAACTGACCGGCAATGTCACCTATTCCGACAAACCCTTCGCGGGCAAAGTCAGCTTTCAGGAAAAATTCAACCAGCCCGGTTCCGTCGAATGGGCGATCAACTGGACGCCGGTGCGCGACGGCTTCGTGCAAAGCTATTGTAATACTGTCCCAACCCCTGAAGGCGGCACGCATGAGCAAGGCTTCTGGGCCGCGGTGCTGAAGGGTATTCGCGCATATGGCGAACTGGCGAACAATAAAAAAGCCGCCCAGATCACCCGCGAGGATATGATTACAGGCGGCTGCGCGCTTGTGTCGTGCTTCATCCGCGAACCGGAATTCGTGGGCCAGACCAAGGACCGCCTTGCCACCACCGAGGCCGCGCGCATGGTCGAGGGTGCCGTGCGCGACCATTTCGACAACTGGCTGGCCGCCGACCCCAAAGCGGCAGGCGCTATCCTTGATTTTCTGGTGCTGCGCGCCGAAGAGCGGCTGAAACGGCGGCAGGAAAAGGAAACCAGCCGCAAGACCGCCACCAAGAAACTGCGCCTGCCGGGCAAGCTTGTGGATTGTTCTGCCACCAACCGCGCGGGTACAGAATTGTTCATCGTCGAAGGTGACAGCGCGGGCGGGTCGGCCAAAATGGGGCGCGACCGCCGAACCCAAGCGCTGCTGCCCCTGCGTGGTAAAATCCTGAACGTGCTGGGGGCGGCCAGCAACAAACTGGGCACGAATGCCGAAATCAACGATCTGTGCCAGGCCATGGGCGTGGGGCTGGGGTCCAAATTCCGGCTGGATGACCTGCGCTATGACAAGATCATCATCATGACCGATGCAGATGTGGACGGCGCGCATATTGCGGCGCTGTTGATGACGTTTTTCTTCACCCAGATGCGCCCGATGATTGACGCCGGACATTTGTATCTGGCCTGCCCGCCGCTGTTTCGCCTGACGCAAGGGGCCAAACGCGTCTATGCACTGGACGAGGCCGAGAAAGCGCGCCTGATCGCCGAAGGGTTCGGCGGCAAGGGCAAGATTGACGTGTCCCGCTTCAAGGGTCTTGGTGAAATGGACGCCAAGGACCTGAAGGAAACCACTATGGACCCCGCATCGCGGCGACTGATCCGCGTGTCCGTCGATGATGACCTGCCGGGCGAGACGTCAGACCTTGTGGAGCGGCTGATGGGCAAGAAACCCGAACTGCGCTTTCAATATATCAGCGAGAATGCGCGTTTTGTAGAAGAACTGGATGTCTAGCGCAAACCATCCAGTCACCGCCCGTGTATCTGTCCCGCACTGATTTACAATAATCAGTGCGTCCAGACCTGCCGGCGATTCGTTGCAAAATTATCGCCATATCCGCCCGGACGCAGATTCGGGCGGCGGGTCTTGGGTTCGATGACATTGTATTCAATGCCATGGGCGCGCGCGTAGGCTTCTGCGGCGTCGCGGTCGTCGAAACGCAGTTTAACTTGCGCATCCATATCACCCGAACTTGTCCACCCCATCAGCGGATCGATCCGGCGCGCCTGCGAGGGCGAAAATTCCAGCACCCATTGATGTGTCTTGGCCGTCCCCGATTGCATGGCATTTCGGGCAGGGCGGTAAATACGGGCACGCATGGCAAACCTCTCATCAGGACGGGTGTTTTATGCGCGAATCCGACACCTGATGCAAGTCTGCACGCGCACGAAACGCGTTGATATCCAGCCAACACCCGGGACAAATGGCTGGCTTTCCCAACTCTGGCTTGAAACACCGCGACAACACGTCTATACGCCGCGCAGGGCGCAATGTGCCCTTCACATCACAACACGCCGCGTGGCCCCGATTCGTCGCTGATGGGGCTTTCCGGCAAAGGAGATAGCGACATGAAACTGAATGAACTTCGCGATAACGAAGGCGCAACCAAAAAACGCATGCGCGTTGGCCGTGGCCCCGGTTCGGGCAAAGGCAAGATGGGTGGCCGTGGGATCAAGGGCCAGAATTCGCGTTCTGGTGTGGCGATCAAATCCTATGAAGGTGGCCAGATGCCGCTTTACATGCGCCTGCCAAAGCGTGGCTTCAACAAGCCCAACCGCAAGGCATTCGCTGTGGTCAACCTTGGCCTGATCGAAAAATTCATCACCGATGGCAAACTGGACGCCAGCAACACCATCACCGAAGATGCGCTGATCGCATCCGGTCTGGTGCGTCGCAAGCGTGACGGCGTGCGCGTTCTGGCCAAGGGCGAGATCAGCACCAAAATCAATCTGCAAGTGACCGGCGTGTCCAAATCGGCACAGGATGCTGTCGAAAAAGCCGGCGGCACAGTAGAGATTCTGGCGCCCGCCCCGAAAAAGGAAGCGGCGGAAGCCGAATAATGGTTGTGACCGGCGCTTACGCCGCTTACATCACCGCATAGGGATTTCGCGCCGCCGACCGGGACCCCGGTCTGGCGGCGCTGACATGTAAGAGAGAGACGAGCATGGCATCTTCTGCTGACAAACTCGCGGCCAATACCAGCTGGGGGGCGCTGGCAAAGGCGACCGACCTGCGCAAACGCATCTTTTTTGCGTTGGGGTTGTTGATCGTCTATCGCATAGGCACCTACATTCCGGTGCCCGGCATCGACGGTCTGGCCCTGCGTGAATTCATGGATGAAGCGGCGGCGGGCATCGGCGGCATGCTGAACATGTTCACCGGCGGCGCCATTAGCCGGATGGGCATTTTTGCACTGGGCATCATGCCCTACATCTCGGCGGCGATTATCGTGCAGCTTGTGGGCGCGATGTACGAGCCCTGGAAACAGCTGAAAAAAGAAGGCGAAATGGGGCGGCGCAAGCTGAACCAGTATACCCGCTATCTGACAGTCTTGCTGGCGCTGGGTCAATCCTACGGTCTGGCCGTGTCGCTGGAAGCCGGCGATCTGGCCACGGATCCGGGCTGGTTCTTCCGCGCGGCAGTGGTCATCACGCTGGTGGGTGGCACCATGTTCCTGATGTGGCTGGGCGAGCAGATCACCGAACGCGGCATCGGCAACGGCATTTCGCTGATCATCTTCGTGGGCATTATCGCTGAAATTCCCGCAGCACTGGCACAGTTCCTAAGTCAGGGCCGTTCGGGGGACATTTCGCCTGCCGTGATTGTCGGTGTGGTTGTCATGATTATTGCAGTCATTGCGTTTGTCGTGTTCATGGAACGCGCAATCCGCAAGATCACCATTCAGTATCCGCGTCGTCAGGTCGGCATGAAGGTGTTTGATGGCGGGCAATCCCACCTGCCCATCAAGGTGAACCCCGCGAACGTGATTCCCGCGATCTTCGCATCATCGCTGTTGCTGCTGCCGACTACGGTTGCGACATTCTCGGGCAATTCGCAAAGTGAATTGATGGCGACAGTGCTGGCGTATTTCGGCCCCGGACAACCGGCCTATCTGTTGTTCTTCACCGCGATGATCATCTTCTTCACGTTCTTCTACACACAAAACGTGTCGTTCAAGACCGAAGATGTGGCTGACAACCTGAAGAACCAGAACGGGTTTATTCCCGGCATTCGTCCGGGCAAACGCACGCAGGACTATCTGGATTATGTGGTCACACGCCTTGTCACAGTGGGTGCAATCTATCTGGCGGCAGTGTGTTTGCTGCCGGAAATCCTGCGCGGGCAACTTGCCATCCCGTTCTATTTTGGCGGCACCTCTGTCTTGATTGTTGTGTCGGTCACTATGGACACAATCAACCGCGTCCAGTCGCACCTTCTTGCCCATCAATATGAGGGGCTGCTGGAAAAATCGCAGTTGCGCGGCAAAGGCAAGCGGCGCGGCACCACTGGCAAACCGAAGGCACCGGCGCGGCGATGAATATTATACTGATCGGCCCACCGGGTGCGGGCAAAGGCACCCAGGCAAAACGCCTTGTGACCCAGCGCGGCATGGTGCAGCTGTCCACCGGCGACATGCTGCGCGACGCCAAGACCTCGGGGACGGAAATGGGCAATCTGGTTGCCGATGTCATGGCCCGCGGCGAATTGGTCACCGATGAAATTGTCATCGGCCTGATCGCCGAGAAGCTGGACAGTCTGGATGGCGCAGGGGCTATTTTTGACGGGTTCCCGCGCACATTGGCGCAGGCTGACGCACTAGAGGCGCTGATGGCGTCCAAGGGCAGCGCGATTGCCCATGTCATTGAAATGCGCGTGGATGATGATGCGCTGGTCGCCCGCATTACCGGACGGTTCACCTGCGCGAATTGTGGTGAAGTCTATCATGACACAACCCGCCAGCCAAACGTCGCTGGTGTTTGTGACATATGCGGCAGGACGGAATTTACGCGCCGGTCGGATGACACAGAAGACGCGCTGCGCACACGGCTGATGGCATATTACAAGCAGACGTCCCCCCTGCTGGGATATTATCATGCCAAGGGTCGCCTTAAGACAGTTGACGGCATGGGCGAAATGGATGCTGTCTCTCGCCAAATTTCCGATATACTTGAATAATAGCCAGCAAGGGCAACGCCCTTGCGCCATTTCAGGCAGACCCGATGCATAGCCAGACTTATAAGTGCGAGTTTTCTGTGGGCGAGGCATTGGGCCAGTTGGTTATCTGGATCGTGCTGACAATACTGACCCTTGGACTGGCACTGTTCGTGCTGCCCTACTACTTTCTGAAAGCGCCAATCAACCGCACCTACGTTCTGGACAGCGAGGGGCGCAAGATTGGCCAGCTTTCTGTCGAAGTCGGGTTTACCGATATTCTGGGTCATGCACTTTTGTGGTTGATCCTGACCATATTGACCCTTGGAATTGCCTATCTGATCTACTGGCAATCCGTTATGAAGCGGTTGATGAACGCGACGCGCACCGTGCCACTGTGATAAGCGCGGCATTGGCCTTGACCTTTGGTGCTAAAACGCATACGCGACACATTCATACGCAGAATCGCGCCCTGTTTTGGGGCGCGGTGTTGTTTAAAATGCACGCGGGCTTTGGCCCCGTGTTGTGAAAAAAGGTTCTGGGATTACGGAACCGCAACGAAAGGAAGACCCGCGTGGCACGTATTGCTGGCGTAAACATCCCGACGGGGAAACGCGTCCCCATCGCACTGACCTATATCCACGGTATTGGCAACAACTTCGCAAAGCAGGTTTGCGAGTCGGTCAATATCGACACTTCACGTCGTATCAACGAATTGTCGGATGCTGAAATCCTTGCAATTCGCGAATATATCGATGCGAATTTCACTGTAGAAGGTGACCTGCGCCGCGAAGTTCAGATGAACATCAAACGCATGATGGACATCGGGTCTTATCGTGGTCTGCGCCATCGTCGCAACCTCCCTGTGCGCGGTCAGCGTACGCATACCAATGCGCGCACGCGCAAAGGTCCGGCAAAAGCTATTGCCGGCAAGAAGAAATAAGGGGAGGGTTCAGTAATGGCTCGTGATAAAACCCGCGTTAAGCGCAAGGTCCGCAAGAATATCGCTGCTGGCGTCGCACATGTGAATTCCAGCTTCAACAACACGAAAATCCTAATTTCCGATGTGCAGGGCAATGCGATCTCTTGGTCGTCGGCTGGCACAATGGGCTTCAAGGGGTCGCGCAAATCGACACCTTATGCCGCCCAGCTTGCCGCAGAAGATGCAGGCAAGAAGGCACAAGAACACGGCGTCAAGACACTGGAAGTCGAAGTTCAGGGTCCTGGCTCTGGCCGCGAATCCGCGTTGCGCGCTTTGGCTGCTGCCGGTTTCAACATCACATCTATTCGTGATGTGACGCCGATGGCGCATAACGGCTGCCGCCCGCCAAAGCGTCGCCGCGTCTAATTCAGGAAATTTTAAGGTCGGGCTGCGCATCTCCGCGCGGCCCGATTACGTCATTCTAGATCCTCGGGCGTTGTGTTGCTGGGTCATGGCAATGCGACAGGAATGGAGGCGACCATGATCCATAAAAATTGGCAAGAACTTATCAAGCCTGCTCAGCTTGAAATCAAACAAGGCGCTGATGCCAACCGCATGGCAACTGTCACCGCAGAACCGCTGGAACGCGGTTTCGGTCTGACGCTTGGCAACGCATTGCGCCGCGTGCTGATGTCGTCACTGCAAGGTGCGGCGATCACATCCGTGCAAATCGACAATGTCCTGCATGAGTTTTCGTCCGTTCCGGGCGTGCGCGAAGATGTGACCGACATTGTGCTGAACCTGAAAAGCGTTGCATTGCGCATGGATGTCGAAGGGCCAAAGCGCGTGTCGCTGTCGGCGCAAGGTCCGGGTGTTGTCACCGCAGGCGAAATCGCCACAAGTGCCGGCATAGAGGTTCTGAACAAGGATCTGGTCATTTGTCACCTTGACGATGGCGCGGCCGTCTACATGGAACTGACCATCAATACGGGCAAGGGCTATGTCTCCGCAGACAAGAACCGCCCGGAGGATGCGCCAATCGGGCTTATTCCGATCGACGCCATTTTCTCGCCTGTGCGCAAGGTCAGCTATGAAGTGCAGCCCACCCGTGAAGGGCAGGTTCTGGACTATGACAAACTGACGATGAAAATCGAAACCGACGGGTCGGTCACCCCTGAAGATGCGGTGGCCTATGCTGCGCGCATTCTGCAAGACCAGCTTCAGGTCTTTGTCAACTTCGATGAACCCGAAGCCGCCGGTTCAAAAGATGCCGATGACGGTCTGGAATTCAACCCGCTTCTGCTGAAGAAAGTGGACGAGTTGGAACTGTCCGTGCGCTCGGCCAACTGCTTGAAGAACGACAACATTGTCTATATCGGCGATCTGATCCAGAAAACCGAGGCAGAGATGCTGCGCACCCCGAATTTCGGGCGCAAGTCGCTGAACGAGATCAAGGAAGTTCTGTCGGGCATGGGCCTGCATCTGGGTATGGATGTAGAAGAATGGCCGCCTGAGAATATTGACGAACTGGCCAAACGGTTTGAAGACCAGTTCTGACAGGTCGGGGCAGCGAATGTCCCCGTCCGATTAACGAAATGCAGGATGCGCGTTCGCGCGCGCGCCCTGCCCCCGGGCCAACGCCCCAAGGAGAGCCGTGGTCACGCAATCCACGGCCGGACAAAGCAAAATAGACGACGTTAAAGGAGATATCACATGCGTCACGCCAGAGGTTACCGCCGCCTGAACCGCACCCATGAGCACCGCAAGGCGCTTTTTTCCAACATGGCCGGTTCGCTGATCGAACATGAACAAATCAAGACCACCCTGCCCAAAGCCAAGGAACTGCGCCCCATCGTGGAGAAGCTGATCACCTTGGCCAAGCGCGGTGATCTGCATGCGCGCCGTCAGGCTGCGTCGCAGTTGAAGCAGGACAAGGATGTCGCCAAACTGTTCGACATTCTGGGCCCGCGCTACAAGGACCGTCAGGGCGGCTATATCCGCATCATGAAAGCCGGTTTCCGTTATGGTGACATGGCGCCCATGGCGATCATCGAATTTGTCGAACGTGACGTTTCCGCAAAAGGCGCCGCCGATCTGGCCCGTCTGGAAGCCGAGGACGCGACCGAAGAATAAGCGCCAACGCAGCTTGTTTTGCAGAAGCCCGCGCCCTGTGTGCGGGCTTTTTGCGTTGTATTTTGCGCGGGCGAATACCTATATCTTGGCCAGTGCCAGTTCAGAAAAGGAAATGCATCCATGCGTCTTGTAGTTGTGCTTGCGATGGTTTGCGCCACAGTATTTCCGGCGGCGGCATCGTCGCAATCCGTGCCCGAAACATTGGGCCAGATGCAGCTTAGCTTTGCCCCTGTTGTCCGTCACGCCGCCCCTGCCGTTGTCAACATTTATGCCCAGCGTATTGTCGCACAGCGCCAAAGCCCCTTTGCCGATGATCCGTTTTTCGGGGATCTGTTCCGCAATTTCGGGCAGCTCACACCGCGCGTGCAGGACTCGTTGGGGTCCGGGGTCATCGTTTCTGATGACGGGATTGTCGTGTCCAATTTTCACGTTGTCGGCAATGCGACTGAAATTCGGGTGGTGCTGAATGACCGGCGTGAATACGACGCCGACATCATCCTGACTGATGAAGAAAGCGATCTTGCCATCCTGAAGTTGCGCAATGCCACCGATCTGTCGGTTCTGGAATTTGCCGATTCCGATCAGGTCGAAGTGGGCGAATTGGTGCTGGCCATCGGCAATCCGTTCGGTGTGGGGCAGACGGTGTCCAGCGGTATAATATCCGGCCTTGCACGGTCCGGTATCGCGGTGGGGTCGGGGCGCGGCTACTTCATCCAGACGGATGCGCCCATCAACCCCGGCAATTCCGGCGGGGCCTTGGTCGATATGCAGGGCCGCCTTGTGGGCGTGAATACAGCAATCATCACACGCTCTGGCGCGTCACACGGCATAGGCTTTGCAATCCCCGCCAATCTGGTCGCGCAAGTGGTGGCGCAGGCCCGCAGCGGCGAACGCGAGTTTCAACGCCCATGGGCAGGCGTCACAGCGCAAGCGGTCGATGCCACACTGGCCGAAGCCTTCGATCAGCGCATTCCCGAAGGGGTGATCTTGCTGGAAATTCATCCCGACAGTCCCTTGGCGAACGCAGGATTGCAACGGGGGGATATTGTGCTGAATGTGGATGGGGCGGCCGTCAACTCTGCACCGGAAATGATGTTCCGTCTGGCCAGCCGCGGCATTGGTGCCACATCTGAACTGACCTACCGGCGCGGCGATGATTTGCGCGTGGCAGTGATCGACCTGATATCCCCGCCCGATACCCCCGACCGGCTGGCCCGCCAGGTCGAGGGGCGCTCGGCCCTGCGCGGCCTGTCAGTGGCCCGTATCAACCCTGCCGTCATCGCAGAGTTCAACCTCTCGCCCAATGCAGAAGGCATCCTTGCCACAAGCGTTCAGGATTTCGCCGCGCGCACTCGCCTGCGGACCGGCGATATCCTTCTGTCCATCAACGGTGAACAAGTGCGCAGCACTGATGACGTGCTACGCCAGAGTGCCAGCCAGTCGCGCAACTGGCATATCGAGGTTCTGCGCGATGGCAGGCGGGTTTCGCTGCGGTTCCGGATATGAGGGTATTTCGCCCTTTTACTGGCGCATGCATGGGCGTAGCCTGTGGCCATGCCTGACCTGTTTGACACCTCTGCCGATGCAGCCCCGCCCAGCGCAAACCGCCCGCTGGCCGACCGGCTGCGGCCTGCCGATCTGACACAGGTTATCGGTCAGGACAAGGCATTGGGACCAGACGGCCCGCTGGGGGCCATGCTTGCCAGCGGGCAACTGGCGTCCTTGGTTCTATGGGGTCCGCCCGGTGTGGGCAAAACCACGATTGCGCGCCTGCTGGCCGACCAGACCGACATGCATTTCATCCAGATCAGCGCCATTTTCACCGGCGTGCCTGATCTGCGCAAAGTGTTCGAGCAAGCCAAGATGCGCCGCCAGAACGGGCGCGGCACCTTGTTGTTTGTCGATGAAATTCACCGTTTCAACAAATCCCAGCAAGACAGCTTTCTGCCGCATATGGAAGATGGCACCATCACATTGGTGGGCGCCACGACGGAAAACCCGTCTTTTGAACTGAACGCCGCGTTGTTGTCGCGCGCGCAGGTCATTGTTCTGGAACGCCTGACACTGGCCGCGCTGGAACGGCTGGCCCAACATGCAGAACAGGAACTGGAACGCCCCCTGCCCCTGACCGGCCCCGCCCGAGAGGCACTGTTGGAAATGGCCGACGGGGACGGCCGCGCGCTTTTGAACCTGATCGAGCAGGTCATGGGTTGGAAAGTAACGGGCAAGCTGGATACAGACGCCCTAGCCCAGCGCCTGATGCGGCGCGCGGCACAATATGACAAGGGCGGGGATGCACATTACAACCTGATATCGGCGCTGCATAAATCCATGCGCGGGTCGGACCCTGACGCGGCGCTGTATTGGTTCGCGCGCATGATTGATGGCGGCGAAGACCCGCGCTATCTGGCGCGGCGCCTGACGCGCATGGCCGTTGAGGATATTGGCCTTGCAGACCCGCAGGCGCAGCAGATCTGCCTTGAAGCGTGGCAAAGCTATGAACGCCTTGGCAGCCCCGAAGGCGATCTGGCACTGGCGCAGGCGGTCATTTATCTGGCGCTCGCCCCCAAATCGAACGCAGGCTATGTGGCGTGGAAAGGGGCGTTGGCGCTGGCCAAGAAAACGGGATCTACCGTGCCGCCAAAACACATTCTGAACGCCCCCACCAAACTGATGAAAGATCAGGGCTATGGCGACGGGTATGCCTATGACCATGATGCCGAGGACGGGTTTTCAGGGCAGAATTACTTTCCCGACGGGGTGAAACGCCCCGTCCTGTATCAGCCTGCGGAGCGTGGTTTTGAACGCGAATTGTCCAAGCGCGTGGCATGGTTCGCCAAATTGCGTGCAAAACGCGTGCCATAGGGGGGACACGCTGCCGCGCACGTCCGTCCAGATCCTGCCCGCAGCATCAAGGGGGCCTGTATATACAGGGCAATCGGTTGACAACCGGCCAAAGGCAGGAAAAGGAAGGACCACAGACAAGGAACACATCATGAGCGCAGTACAGACACGACAGGTGGGGCTGGAGGATGGCGGACAACGGCTGGACCGCTGGCTGAAACGGCAATTCCCGCAGATCACCCAGATCCTGATCGAGAAAGCCTGCCGCAAGGGCGAAATCCGCGTGGACGGCGGGCGGGTCAAGGCCTCCACCCGCATCGAGGCTGGCCAAACCGTGCGCATCCCGCCCTTGCCCGACACACCCGCCGCCCCCCCTGTTGCA